>Ga0315903_10000519_pt1 | contig 58547 bp, 80 predicted proteins | sample LakEriMetagenome_7_FD_203524 | JGI IMG/M metagenome (GOLD analysis project Ga0315903, IMG submission 203524) | Freshwater fungal communities from buoy surface, Lake Erie, Ohio, United States - Buoy 2 MA119 | ecosystem: Environmental > Aquatic > Freshwater > Lake | place: USA: Lake Erie, Ohio... | reverse complement strand
CAAGATCATCAAGTTCATTCAGGGTGGAACGCTCATTGCCAATGAGGTTGCCCGCTTTGCTCCAACCACAAATAATTTGTTGGTCGGTACAACGGTTGACACAACCTCAAAGATCAGGGCGAACGGTATTGTTGAGTCGATGACTGGCGGATTTAGATTCCCAGACAGTTCGGTTCAAACATCCGCCGCCTCCGCACCTAGAGCAATCACAGGCGGTTTAAACATTGGCTTGCAGACGTTGCCAACAATTGTGACGGCCTCCTTGTCCACTGCAAACGGTCAGTTCCAAGTTACCTACACAACAGCAACACCTCACTGCCTAGAAGCAATGCAGGTTGTAAAAATTGAGAATGCCAGCCCTTCGTCATACAACGGCTCATTTGCAATTCAATACATCAGCGCAACTCAGTTTGCTGTGACGTACGCAACCACTCCGGGTGTTTATGCTGGCTCCGCCACAGCCGTTGCTCACTACCCAGTGAACAGCCAATCATTCACATTTGCAGACGCTTTGGCAACAACCTCAAGCGTTATCAGTATTGCCCCAAGTGCATCTACCGCAAACAGTGCGCTTGGTGGCGATGAGTTGGAGATGGATGGCCTCAGTGTTGCCGGAAGTTGTACAACTAACGGGACGATCAACGTCTATGTTTACTCAAACGGGCCAATCGCTGGCATCCGAAATTTCAACTACACACTTTCTTAAAAGGAAAAATCATGGCAATTATTCAAACGGCGGCGGCATCTTCTGGTTCAGCAGTTGTCGATCCTACATTCCAAGCAGTTCGCTTCACTCAACGGCCTCCTGAAATTTTAGGCTCGTATCAATACGCAATTACCTCTGGCTCATTGACCGGGGTTGCCGCTGGCGCTTTGGTTTTTTCATTCCGCTTTAACCCAGCAGTCACAACCAATTTGTGCATGATTCGCCGAGTTGAACTTAATTTTGCAACCATCACTGCATTTGGTGCGGCTCAATCCTTGCAATACTCAATGCAGATTGCTCGTGCATTCACTGCTGTTGACTCTGGCGGTACATCTGGTGCGTTTACACAAGCCAACACCGGCAAGATGCGTACAGCAATGCCAACATCGCAGATGTCCTTAACTGGATCAAACATCCAGATTGCAACTGCTGGCGCAATGACTGCCGGTACTCGCACTTTGGATACTCAACCAATTTCTTTTGTCGCTGGCACTTCAAGCGCAATTGGTGCAACGCTAACACTTGCTCCCATCTACAACCATGTCCCCGGAGACTATCCTTTGATTTTGGGCTATCAGGAGGGCTTCATCATTAACAACGTCCAGACAATGGGTGCAACTGGCGTTATCAACTTGACGGTCAGTGTTGAGTGGATGGAGTTGTCTGCCACATCTGGCAACGTGATCGCCTTCTAATCAAACGAGGGGCTTGCCCCCTCGCCTTTTAAAAGGAAGACCATGTTTGGTTACGCCAGTTTTGCGGAAGTACCGTTTGCGTCATTTGGCAATGCAACGGAGAAGTCGTTCGTCTTCATCACAGGCGTATCAGCCGCCGCAATTCTTGGCCCTCTTTCTCTTGGCGCAAATGGACTTCAAGCAACGGCGCTGGTCAACAGCGTCATTGTTGCAATCCCAGTAAACGTCAACATTACCGGACTTTCGGCAACCGCTTTTGTGGGGGATGGCACGGCAACGGCAGGGGGCTTTGCGTTGGTCTGGGCCTTGGTAGATACAACTCAACATCCTTAAAGAGCGCCCATGACTACATACACGCAAAACCTTGGCATCAACCTCATAGGCACTGGTGAAGAAACCAATACTTGGGGCAGTATCACCAACGGCAATTTTTATTATGGCTTTGAGCAAGCCATCGTTGGCAGGGCTACAGTCACATTTGCTGATGCCGACATAACCCTGACCAAGAATGATGATGTCACATCCAACCAGACTTTCCGTGATTTGTATTTGTATTGCGTTGGCACAAATACGGCGGTAAGAACGCTGAACTTGCCAGCGGGAATTTTTAAAAACTACATCATTGAAAACAATACCAGCGGCAGTTTTAACTTGATTGTTCAGGTTACTGGCGGCGTGGGAACAAATCTTGTTGTCCCGTTTGGCAAGAGAGTTGTGGTGTATTTAAACGGCGCAGATGTTCTCCAGCAAGAGAACTACAAGCCAAATGGAATGACCTTGGGAGTGCCATTGGCTTTGGCTGATGGTGGTACAGGCACAACCACTGCCGCAGGTGTCAGGGCGGTTCTTGGGCTTGGTACAGGGGCGACAACCAATGTTGGCTCAATGGCTACCCAGAACTCCAACAACGTGGCAATCACAGGCGGCACAATCACTGGTATTACCGCCCTTGACACTGGAAGTGGTGGCACTGGCCTGTCGGCATATTTGGCTGGTGATTTGCTGTATTACACCTCTGGCAATACCCTGACAAGGCTTGCAATTGGGGCAAATAAAAGGATTCTGACTTCTTCTGGAAGCGCCCCTCAATGGGTTACCACGCTGGATACATCTCAGGGCGGCACAGGTATTTCTTCATACACCGCAGGTGATATTACATATTTCACTGGCGGAACATCTCTGACAAGGCTACCTCTCGGTATTGCCAACTCTGTGTTGACATCAAATGGGACAACTCCGCAATGGACATCTGTTTTGCCAATTGCATCTGGCGGAACAGGACTCACAACAGTTGGAGCCGCTGGCACGGCCTTTGTGTCAAATGGAACTGTTGCTGGATGGGTAACTCAGTATGTGTCTGTAAGTTTAATTATTGATGGCGGCGGCACAGCCATCCTCACTGGAATCAAGGGCGACCTGACAATTCCATTCAACTGTGTAATTGACCAATGGACACTGCTTGCAGACCAATCTGGCTCGATTGTGGTGGATGTTTGGAAGGATTCATATGCCAACTACCCACCAACGGTTTTGGATTCAATTACCAGCGCCTCACCACCAACAATATCATCCGCCACCAAAGCTCAAAGCTCTACCCTTACAAGCTGGACACCGGGCATCTCCGCAGGGGACACATTGAGATTTAATGTAAATTCAAACAGCGGCATTACCCGTGTCACTCTTTCTTTGCGTGTTTACAGAACATAAGGACTGTAAATAATGGCAACATATTATTGGTATAACGGCTCAGGCACTTGGGATAATTCTAGCGTTGCAAATTGGTCAACCAGCGCAACTAACCCTCGCTCTGCCGCTCCTGCTTCTGCGGCTCCCACATCTGTTGACGATGTGGTGTTTGATAATTTATCTGGTACTGGAACAATCAGTATTAATCTTCCTAGCTGTAATAATATTACAACTACCTCCGTAAGCTCAAGTCTTCTTTTTTCTTCTATTGCTGGGTCTACTTTTTATATAGATATTTATGGAAACACGGCTATTAATGCTGGCGCAACTACAAGTTCGGGTAATTTTGCTTATTTAATTTTTCGTGCAACAACAGCAGGAAAAACAATAACAGCTCCTTCAACATTTGCAATTTCTGACCTTCTGTTTGACGGCCCTGGTAGCGGATATTCAGTTAACTCAAACATACCAAATGCAAATTTGTTTATTTCTAACGGCACTGTTACCCTTGGTGCGGCACAAACAGCTTTAGGTAATGTTACGGTTGGCACTACTCTTATAACGGGCGCTTTCACGCACACTGTATACACTGTTTCTGTTGACAATGGTAGCGTATTAAATTTAACAAATACTACACTTAATCTTGTTGGCTTTACTGTAAGTTTTAGCGCTCTTGGCACTTCTACGGTCACAACCACCAATTCAACAATTAATTGCGGATCAGCCGCCTCCACCTTTACCGCAGATTTTTCTGGAGGAGGGCTTACATATAATGTTGTAAATATGGCGGCTACGCAGATGCGTCTGCTTGGGAATAGACAAAATACATTTTCAACTTTAACCGCAACCGGTTCAGCTAATATAGACTCTTATTTTAGCTCTGTAGCCGACCATACAATTACAAATTCTTTGACCATTCAAGGAAATTCAATTGCTCCATACAGGCTTTTTGTGCGTCCAGAAGGACGATCTCCCACTCCGTTTGCCCCCACCCCTCTCATCTTTAACCTTTCTGGGGCTGGCGCAAAAACACTTAAATGGGCTGATTTTCAAGATGTAACTATGAACATCACGGGCGGCGCAGGATTGTCAATTACTTCAGTCGGTGATTGCCTTGGTAATACAGGTATTACCTTTACAACAGCAGTGACACGTTTTGCCGTGTCGGGCGGTGTTTCAAAAAATTTCTCAAGCACCACTTTATGGTCAGCAAGCTCTGGAGGAGCAACAGGCGCAACAGTTCCATTGCCCCAAGATGCGGTTATCTTTGATTCAAATGCAAATGCAGAAGTTGTTTTTGATATGCCAAGAATTGGCAAAGATGTAACATTCAATACTGGCGTGGGATTTTCTGCAAATATATTTGGTATTTCGTATGCTTATATTTTTGGAACCCCAAACTCAGAAGCCCTTAATAAGTTGGCTTCTGTTTATCTTGAATCAAGATCATCAATTTTAGTTCCATCTTGTTCTGTTTCATCCTTAACCTTAAATGGCAACGGCGGTATTTACACTTTATCAGGGCCAATCACAACAAGTAGTGGACTTGGGCTAATAAATGGGTCTTTTTATTCTTCTGGATATTCCGTAACAGTAGCAACCATAAATCAAACCGTTGGGACTTCAGCGGCATCTTGGTACGCCTCAACAAGTAATATAACAATAACATTTAATTTTGTATTTTTAACTTTTGGCACTACAAGCTTTACGTCCTCAACCATCACTCTTTTGGGCGGAAGTGGAACCTCGAGTATTGCGGCCTCTGGAATAGCCTTGGGAACGGTAATTATTTCATCCAACAGCGCAAATCAAGTCACATTAGATATTACTGGCTCCTTTAGTATTTTAAAACTTGTTAATTCTGGAACCGCAAGAAAATATTTTTCTTTTCAATCTGGTGGCACATGGACAATTGGCACACTTGAAATAAGCGGAACCTCATCTTCTCCTGTTTTATTTACCTCGTATTTTTTAAGTTCTGGTTCATCTGTTGCAACAATTAACTTAACAAACAGCGTTACAACAAGTTTCGTTGCATTTTGCAATATAACAAAAACAGGCGCTGGCACACTAACTGCCACTGGCGTTGCAAATCTTGGCAGGAACACTGGAATAACTTTTCCATCAACTCTTTTTGGAATAGCTTATGGCGGGTCGGTTGGCTCTTCTACCCCCGGATCATTTACCGTGCCGTCAAATTTTTCTGGCTCTAGTATGTTGGTGGCTTATGGCGGTGGTGGCGGCGGAGCAAAAAGAAGCGCCACCACGGGTTCTGCCGGTGGCGGCGGCGCTGGGGCGCTTGCTGTTCTTTCAAACCCCTCGGTAAGTGCCGGGCAAATAATTTATTTTCAAATTGGTGCTGGAGGTGCTGGCGGTGTAGGGGCGAGCGGCGGAAGTGGCGGAAACGCCACGGAGTCTTGGATGAATATATCCAGCAACACATCGCCACCAAGCTCTGCTTCGGGTGTTTTTGCCGCAGGTGGTTCTGGCGCTTTTTTGGCCTCAACAACAGGCGCTAATGGCGGCGGTTTTACCGTTGGAACATTTGGCGCAACAGGCGGTAATGGCGGCAGTGGGACTGGCGTAACTACCGCAGGTTCTGGTGGCGGAGGTAGCGCCCCAAGAATGTTTACAGCAATAACCACTGGATATGCTGGGCGTACTGGTGCTTCTGGCAATAGTGGAGGAGGTGGTGGCGGCGGCTATGGCGGCATTGGCGGTCTTGCATCCACAACCACAGGCGGGCTAGGCGGTTTAAACTCACTAGGCGCACAAGCAAGCGGAGGCACTGCTGGTAATCCCGGAAGCAATGGGACAAGTGGCGGCGGCGGTGGTGGCGGCGGCGGAGCTACAACAGGAACTGCTGGTGCTGGCGGTACTAGCTTCTTTTCCCCTGACTTTGTTGTTACAGAATTTGGCGGAGTCCCAGTAAGCTCAACAATTGGCCCATCGGGTGGTGGCGGTGGCGGCGGCACTGCGACAAGTACGGGAACTGGTGGGGCTGGCGGAAGCGCCCTTTATGGCGCAGGTGGCGGCGGTGGTGGTCGTGGCGGCACAGTTGCAAACAATGGCTCTGGCGGCAATGGAGGCCCGGGTTTTGTTTTGTTTGTTTACACGGTGTCTACAACAACCCCCAAGTCTCAAGGATCAATCATTGGATAAGAAGACAAAATGAAAAAATCAGTTTTTACCCACGAAAAAGACGGCGTAGTTGAGCCAACACACGAGATTGAAATCTTGTGTAAACACTGCGGCTACGACTTGGATGAGGCGGAGCTTGAGGCTGACACTTGCTCAGACTGCGGCAAGCCTTTGGAATTGAAGCAAAGCGTTGCAATCACAGTCACATCCATGCCGCTGTTTAGCGAAACCATGTGAGTTGATTCATTGATCCAATCAGTCTCCTCTTTGCCGCAAATGCTTGTGTCGCCGCCATCAAGGAAGGTTGCGAGCTATACAAGCAAGCTAAGACATCTTTCATGGAGGTCAAGGCCACGGTTGACGAGGCCATTGACATTGGAAAAGAAGTCTATGGATTTTGGTCAAAGATTTTTGCTTTCTTTGGTGCGAAGCCAAAATCTAGATCAACGCCGAAGCCTGTGGCGAAAAAGAAGGAGAAGCTCGTTGCCATTGATGAAACCCAAGTCATGGTCGATATTGTCAAACATCTCACCGAGCTATTCCGGCTCCAAGAGCAGTTAGCCGCACACAATCGGGAGGAAGAAGAAAAATCCAGAAACGTCTATGAGCCTGATCAAAATCAAATGGAAGCCGCCTTAAAGCGGGTGATGGCGATGGATCAGATGGCGGCACTGGAAGTGGAGGTCAGGGAGACGATGGTTTACCGCAGTCCGCCAGAAATGGGGGCGTTGTATTCCAAGGTGTTTGAAATGCGGGACATCATCGCCGCTGAACAAGAAGCCGCAAGGCTGGCGCAAGAACAGCGGGAGCGAAGATTGAAATGGCAACGACACCAAAGGGAAAGAAGCCAAAACCTGCGAGCGGGAGCCGCCGTCCTGACCTTGATCCTTATCGCATACCTGTGGACATGGCTCCTGTGGCTGAAACAACTGAGGAGCTTGTGATGGGAATGGTGGGCTGGGTAGTAGCGGTTTTGTTGGTAGCCCTCATGTTGCCGTTGTTGGCGTTTATGTATCTGGACATACTGGAGGCAAAAAACGATGCCAAACAGCAGTTGGAAAAGGTAGAAAAGCTCAGACGAGAAATTGAGAGGAGAAATCGGGACAGTCCAAAAGAATTTGAGGACAACCCCATTTTTGACCGGAGGAAGAAGCATGAGTAAGCAACTTGAAAAAGATTCAACCTACAACGAATTCGACACCGACCATGACGGCGTGGTGACGGACACGGAGTTGGCTCGCTCTGAGCGCATGATGATGATTGAGAACATGGACAAGATGGCTGACCAGCAAAGGATCATGGCATGGGCGGCTTTGGTTGCGCCGCCTGTACTCATTGCATATCTTGCATCTGAGTTGGTTGATTTGAGCAAAGTCAATGCGCTGAATGGTTTGGTGACCACCTACTGTGCGGCAATGGGTACGATTGTTGTGGCCTTCATGGCGGCAACTGCCTACGTCCGTGGAAAGACCAACGAATGACTTTATTCAATCCCTACGTCCTGCTTGGTATCGTGCTTGCCCTACTTGGCAGTTTTGGGGCTGGGTATTACAGTGGAGAGCAGGATGAGTATGAGCGCCAGCAAGTGGAGATTGCCCGTTTAAACGAACAGGCACGGGAGACAGAACAACGCATGGCAGAGGTTGCCCAGACCTACGCCCAGACTTTGAGGAAAGCCAACGATGTTGCACGGATTAAAGAAATTAAGCTTCGTACTGATCTTGCCTCTGGCGAGCGCAAGTTGTTCATTCCTGTCAAAGCGCCCGACTGCCCCATGTCAGTGTCCGAGCCATCCGCCCCTGCCAGCGGAGATACAGAAACAAGAGCCGAGCTTGACGGACGAGTTGCTCAAGCTCTTGTCGATCTCACCGCCCGAGGCGACCAAGCCATCAGGCAACTCAACACCTGCATCGACCAGTACAACCAAGTGAGGAGTATGAAATGAACCTGACCGCCAATTTTTCCCTGCACGAACTGACCAAGTCAGACACTGCATTGCGTTTAAACATTGACAACACTCCCGGGCCAGTTGAAACCGAGTACCTCAAGATATTGGCTGAACGAGTCCTTCAGCCCATTCGGGATCACTTTGGCAAAGGAGTCAAGGTGAACTCTGGATTTCGCTCTTTGGAAACCAATCAGGCCACGGGCGGCAGTTCAAAATCAGACCATGTCAAAGGTCAAGCGGCAGATATTGAAATACCCGGCGTACCAAACGCCGAGCTTGCTCAGTGGATCATGGATAATTTGGATTACACACAGCTTATCCTTGAGTTCTACACACCCGGAATCCCTGATTCTGGCTGGGTTCATGTGTCTTATGACCCAGACAACCTGAAGAATCAGGAACTCACCGCTACCAAACAGGCCGGTAAAACAGTATATTTAAACGGTCTTGTCGCCTAAAGGTCAACCATGTCCCTGCAAAAACTTGTCTTCAAACCCGGTTTAAACAGGGATCAGACCAACTACGCCGGGGAGGGTGGTTGGTTTGAGGGTGACAAGGTCAGGTTCCTGTCTGGCTTTCCGCAGAAGATTGGCGGATGGAAGAAGTATCTCGGCACGAACGTCAGCCTTCTGGGCGTTTGTCGTCAGATGTTTAACTACGTTACGAGCTTCAGCGACAACCTTCTCTTCCTTGGCACAAGCTCTCGTGTGTATATTGAGGCTGGCGGCATCTTGCGTGACATCACGCCGATCAGGGTGGTCTTTGCGCCAACAGCTACAGACAACTGCATGACAACAGGGGCGGCTGGCTCCAGAGTCATTACTTGCGTTATCCCCAATCATGGTGCGCAAACAGGCGATGGTGTCATTTTTGTTGGTGTAGATGGCTTTGATGGATTTACCGCAGGTCAGTTAAATGCAAACCAAACAGTTTCATACATAAACGCAAACACATTCAGCTTCACTTTGTCATCTGGCGGAGCAACCGTTGGGGGTGTTACAGGAGGCGGCACGGCAATCTTTGCTGGCTTTCAGATCAACGTGGGATTCCCAATTGGCATCGTTGGATATGGCTGGGGTGTTGGGGCTTGGGGTCGATCAGACTGGGGCGTTGGTGCGCCAGCGCCTTTGGTTCAACCTCAAAGAGATTGGTTCTTTGACAATTTTGACAACGATGTTGCAATGAACATCAGGGGCGGCAAAATCTACTACTGGGAGTATTTGAGAGTTGGCGGCAATCCTTTGTTTCCTGTAGCTACTGAGCTTCAGTTTATGCCCGGTGCAAGCGATTGCCCAATACAGGCAACACAAATGCTTGTCTCTCAAAATCAAAAGATTTTGTTGGCGCTGGGAGCAAACGACTATGGTTTGACCACATTCAACCCGCTTTTAATTCGCTGGTCGGACATTGACAATCCTTTTAACTGGACTCCAACAATTGAAAACTCTGCCGGATTTTTGCAACTGCCATCAGGCTCTGCAATTGTTTGCGGTCTACGAACACGCCAAGAGATTTTGATTTGGACGACTTCCATTCTGTACTCGTTGCAATTCACCGGCACGAACGATGTGTTTGGCTATCAACAGCTTGCTGACAACATTTCCATCATCAGCCCAAGGGCAAAGACAACTGCCAACAACACGACCTACTGGATGGGTTTGGACAAGTTTTATATGTACAACGGTACGGTCACAACCCTGCCCACAACTCTTCGCAATTATGTGTTCAACAATTTGAATTTTGAGCAAACCGATCAAATTGTTTCTGGCACAAACGAAGGCTGGAACGAAGTTTGGTGGTTTTACCCAAGCGCAGGATCAACTCAAAACGACAAATACGTCATATATAACCATGTAGAACAAGTCTGGTATTACGGTTCAATTGACCGCTCCGCATGGAACGACAGTCCTTTGCGTCAGTATCCACAGGCGGTAAGCACTGCTGGAATTATTTATAACCATGAAGAAGGTTCAGATGACGATCTTCTGCCAATGGCCTCGTTCATCACATCCAACGATGTTGATTTAAGCGATGGGGAGCAATTCACGCTTATTCGCAGAATGATTCCTGACGTTGAATTTACCGGCTCTACGGCTACCAATCCGCAAGTTTTCATCACCATGAAGCCAAGGAATTTCCCCGGTTCATCCTATCAGGCAGAGCCGCAAGAGGCAGTCATTCAAACTTCCGTTGATCAGTACACGAACCAAGTGTTTCTTCGTGCCAGAGCCAGACAGATGGGATTCAAAATTGAATCTGTGGATTTGGGCGTGAAATGGCAACTTGGCGCAACTCGCCTTGACGGCAAACCAGACGGCAAACGCTAATGGCTCTCCAAAAGTTTAAAGCACCAACGCTACCCGTACCCCCAAAAGAGTACGACCAGAACTACATGAGCCAGTTGGTTCGTGCGCTGGGCAATTACTTTAGCCTCTTGGATTCTCAAGCTCCACAATCGATGAACAATGTTTCATTGACCGCAGTACCGCAATCCAATGACTTTCCTCCTGCCACGCTGAGAGATGGCACTGGCTTTCAGTTGAGCGGAGAGGATGTTTTTCGTGTAAAAGTGAATGGCGTAACTCCTGAGCCAATTCCAACTGATGCCGATATTGCGGCGGCGGTTTCGGCTGGCGTTGCCACGGCGGAGGCGTACGCTGATGCAAACTTTGTAAACCTTGCTGGCGACACAATGACTGGGAACTTGGTTGTTCCAACGGTAAACGCTACAACGGTAAACGCTACAACAGTGAATACAAGCAACCTGACTGGGTCTGTTTCTGTTCCTTCTGGGTCTTCTGTTGCAGGTGCAGTTGCAGGAAGCGTTCGTGCGCCCGGAACAATTGTTCAATATCAGCAAAAGACTTGGAGCAACCAAACCGTCCTAAGCAGTGGTGCTTGGACTTTGATTCCAAGTTCTTATTTAACGGTCACGCCCATTTTTCCAAACAGCAAAATGCTTTGTATTGTGTATTTTTCAGGGCAAGCAAACTCAGGGGTGGCTGGCGTAGGTTTTGCAACCAGACTTTTGATGGATGGAGTGCCAGACTTTACCCCTCTTGTGTTCCACGAAAATTACACCGCATCAACAAACATATATGCTTATGTATCAAAATCCGCCTACTTCACTATTTCAAACACAGCGCCAAAAGTTTTTTCGGTTGAAGCGGGGGGTTACTTAAGCACGGGGGCGGCAAACAATTCAGGAAACGGCTTTAGCTCAACAATTGCCGTTTATGAAATTGCCCAATGACCCTTTATCAGGATGTTTAAACATGATACTATTTCAAAAGACTGACCAAAGGAGCGCCAGCGTATGAAAGCCTCAGAAATAATTGCAAATCAAGCGGAAAAAAGCGGACATGACCCACAAAAAGTCTTGCTGGCAGTCAAAAATTTGGTTGATCAAGGCAATACTATTTTGCTCCGAGAGCAAGACACCATTTTTATAATCACCAGAGCCGGTGGCGATGCCGTGGAAGTAACCATGTGTTCGGCTGATGGCGCAATGAATTTGCCCAAAGTCGTTTTGTCTGCCATGAAAAAAATCAAAGCGTCTGGCGCAAAAATTATTTACGGCGATGAGGAAGACCAAAATTTGCTGGAAGTTTTTCAGCAAATTGGCGTTCCGTTTCAACCAGAAAACTCTGGTGGACACGCTTGGTCTGCACAAATTTAAGGAGTCTTTGAGATGAGACACAGCACTTCAGCGCATCTTTTGGGTATTCCAGACCTTCCAGAAGATGCATTTAAACACGTTGGCGACAGAAAAATCAAACCCCAAGGTTTGTGGGATGCTCTTAACTACATTACAGGCGGGGCCGCTAACGAAGCTTCCGACAAAGTTAAAGAAGAGTTTAAACAAGCTGGTGATTGGATTGACAAGACAGTTAAAGATATTATTCCCGGAGGCTGGACAACGCTTGCGGAAGTTGGCATTGCTTTAACCCCTGCGGGTGCATTGGGTGCGGCGGCATTTGGAGGATTATCTGGAGCCACAGGAGGTTTCAAGAAAAAAGGATTTGATCTGCAAGGCGCAATCATAGGCGGCTTGCAAGGTTATGGCGTTGGTAGCTTGACCACAAGCTTGGCAAGTGCTGGCGCTCCAGCCGCAAACCCTTATGGTAGCGGGGCAAACTACGATATAAGTACGGCAACAAGGCCATATTCCACAGAGATTGGGAATTTTGCGCCAGCAGATTACTCTTTGTCTTCAGCCGCACCCTCTGCATCTGGAGCCGGAGCGTCTGGCGCTACAAACTACAGCCTGTCGTCCGGAGCATCTGGAGCCGGAGCGTCATCTGCGGGTGCGGGTTTAAACCCTTATGCCACCGCAGGAAGAAGCGTTGCTTCCGAAGGGCTTGGTAGCGGTCTAGCTTCAACCGTCAATGCACCCGGAGCATTTCAGTCACCCGATTTTGGACAGCTTCCAACTGGTGGAGAAACTGAACTTTTAGCAGATCAATTTCCCACTAGGGCCGCAACTCCATCTGCCATGCAAAATCTTGGCTCTGGAATGGCTGAGACAGCCTCTCAGGCTGGGCAGGGCATTAAAAATCTTGTGGGTCTTGGCCCTCAAGGGCTTTCTGGAATCATGCCAGCGGCTTCTGCTGTGAATGCTGGTATGGGTTACACCGCATACGCCGGACTTGGCCTTGTTGCCTTAGAAGAGGCGGCAAAGAGAAACCAAGATGACCACGATCAAGGAAAAATAACAGACCAGCAATATTTGGAAAATCAGCGAATGATTAACGAATCAATTGCCGCCTCAAGAAACGCCGTTAATCAATATAGATACGAGCCAGACCCAGAGCCTACACAAGAGCAAGAAACACTTTACGCAAAACCCAGAAGGACTTTGTATGATCAGTATGCTCAAAACGAGCCAACTGGTTTAAACAATATGTACGCCTCTGGTGGCTCTGTGAGTGACTACGAAACACCAGACACCCTGATGGCTGGTGGCATTACCAACGCATTTAACTTCAACTCAGGCGGTCAAATGCCTATGTATGCATCTGGCGGAGTACTCAAAGCCGTCGTTAGGTCAGGAGCCGAAAAAATTGCGGCTGACCAAGCCGCCGCCGCAAAAGCCGCCGCAGAAAAGCCAATGAAAGATTTTAGGTATGAACCAATTGCAGAATCGCAAAGCAATTCTTCGCCCTTGGATTACAAAGACCTTGGATCGTTGCTTTACGCTCAAAAGAAAATGAGTCGCCTTGGTTACGCAGAAGGCGGAGAAGCACGATTCTTATCTGGCGGCGGAGACGGAATGAGCGACTCCATCAAAGCATCAATTGATGGAAAGCAAGAGGCTCGTCTTGCTGACGGGGAGTTTGTCATCCCTGCCGATGTTGTTTCTCACTTGGGTAATGGTTCATCTAAGGCTGGCGCAAAACAACTTTACGCCATGATGGAGCGTGTCCGCAAAGCAAGAACCGGAAATCGCAAGCAGGGCAAGCAGATCAATCCCACAAAATTTATGCCCGCATAAGGAGCGATCATGCCAACTACAACAACCACAGTATCGGGTCAACAGTCAATTCCAGCGGAGTTGATGCCGTTTTTTAATCAAGCTGAATCAAAACCCGGCGCTGGCGATCAAGGCATCTTGCAAAGAGCAAGAGAGCTTACGACACGCAATTACGACACAACCTACGGCAAAGCTTTAAGCGATGCGGGTCTGGCTGGCTCAAACAGAATTGCCTCTCTTTCGCCAATGCAACAGCAGGTTGGTCAGCAACTTCAATCGCTTCAACTTGATCGGGGGTATGGTCAAGCAAGAGATATTTATGGCGGCATGAGTGATGCCAATCGAGTCGGTCAATACATGAACCCGTACTTGCAGTTGGCTCTAGACCCTCAAATTCGCCAAGCAACAGAAAACGCAAGAATCAATTCGGTTGCGCAAGATCGTGGTGCGGCTCGTGCTGGCTCATATGGGGGCGCAAGAAACATATTGGCTCAACAGCAAGCCAACAAAAATCTTCAAACCAATTTGGCTGACATTACCGGCAAAGGGTACAACACCGCTTTTGATACCGCCATGAAAACGCAACTTGCGCAAGCGCAAGGCTTGACAGATACAGCAACCAAAGCGACTGGCGCAAATTTGGCAAACCTTCAGGCTCAAGGCGCTTATGGAGACTTGCAACGAGCCATTCAGCAACAACAGCTAGATACGCAATATTCAGATTTAATGCGCAAGCAAGACTTTCCAATGGAACAAGTTGGCAACATGGCAAACATTCTTCGTGGTGTTCCTATTGTTCAAACTGGCGGTCAAACTACCGTATCAACACCGCCGCCAAGCTTTGCAAGTCAATTCACTGGTAGTTTGCAAGCCCTATATGGCTTAAGCCAATTAGGTAAATCATAAGGATTTGACATGAGCATTTTGAGCGAACTCAAGCAACAAAAACATTCTCTTGATGACTTGGCGAAACTACCGCAGTCGCTGATCATGCAGATGGCACAGCGCAAGCAAATCAGGCCAGACATGGTTGCCCCTATTCTTTCTCGCAAAGCAGAGATGATTGAGGCTGTTGCAAAAACAAAGGCGCTTCAAACTGCTCCAGATGCAATGGCGCAACCTACAGTGCTGGAAACCTTGATGGCTAAAAATGTTCAGCCACCTCAGCAACCTCAACCACCTCAACAGGCTCAACAAGCACAGCCAATGCCTCAGTCGCCTCAGTCAACTGTTGACCTTGCTGGTCTTGGTCAAATGCAAGCTCCTGCCCAGTTTGCTGGCGGTGGAATCGTTGCCTTTGCTCGTGGTGACTATGTTGACATGGATGAAATGGTAGACCCAGAAGAAGATGAGTTTTCTCGCCATCAAGCCTATTTAAACAGGATCATTTCAACCTATGGCGCAGATGAAAGCGCAATGCCAATGGGAATAATGGAAAGAAAAGCTCCTGACGCAATGGTTGCTTTGGCCCCACCCACTTCCAGAGCATATGAGATGGAAAGAAGCTCTGTGGTGCAAAAGTCCCCAAAGCAAAGTCGCCCCGAAGTCCGTGATGTGACCAAGGAGCGGGTGGAAGAAATCAAGCCGCAGGGAGACGCAAAGAGCCAAGAGCGTGTGGAAGTCAAAGGCACTCCAGCAAAGCCACCCAAGCGCATTCCTAATCCATTGGATCACCCATACGCAGGGATGGTTGCTCAAGACGCAAAGAAGCATGGTGTTGACCCCAAGCTTTCACTGCGCTTGCTAAACAACGAAACAGGCGGCATAAAAAATCCAGAGGCAGTAGTCTCTCCCGCTGGCGCTATTGGTATTGCTCAGTTTATGCCAAAGACCGCTGGACAGTACAAGATTGATCCAACAGACCCCAAGCAAGCATCTGATGCCATGAATAGGCACGTTAAGCATTTGATGCGTCAGTATGGCGATCCGCAAATTGTTGCCATTGCGTACAACTGGGGCGAAGGAAACACCAATCGCTGGCTGAAGAATGGTGCTGACCCAAGAAGACTGCCAAAAGAAACCCAAAACTATTTGGATAAGTTTATGAGAACCGCCTTGGCGCAGGGCGGGGAAGTCAAAGGATATGCAGAGGGCGGTGAAGTCAATGCCCAAAGCTACTCAGAGAAAATGAAGAAGGCTTTTGGCTATGAGCCTTTCCACGGCCCAGCCATGCAGAAATATATGTCTGGCGGCGAGGTAAAACATTTCCAAACTGGAGATGTTGTCAAAGCACAACCGCAAGGTAGCGTGATTGGAAAACAATTTAGAGACTTTTTTGGAAATATTTATGATAGCCTTGGTCGCATAATTAATTTCGCAAACCCAGAGCAAGATGGATTTAGCTTCTCGGAAGGCCCTATTCCGCAAGATCAAGCGACAGAAAAAAGCGTTGTTTTGCAAAAAAAGGCACAGTCACAACTGCCAGCGCCAGCAAAACCACCTAATCCTCAAATCACTACCACCAAAGTACCATATGTAGCGGCAACTCCTGAAGTCAGGGAAGCCTCAAAGACAAACCCTGAAAGAGATGCGGAACTTGGGCCTCCTCCTGCAATGTCTAGGCCGACTCCAGAGTCACTGGCTGATGTTAATGAAGCTTTAAACGCAACGCCAAATGAGCCTTTCCCGAAGGTTGAAGTGGATGGTCTTCCTGACGATGATTACGCTGAGTTGATGAAGGAAATTAAAGAGGCAAAAGCTGCTTCTGCAAAACAAAGAAAAGAAGACAAAGCCTACGCAATGATCATGGCTGGTCTTGCCACAATGGGCGGTGAGTCTCCAAACGCCTTGACCAACATTGCCAAAGGACAGGCGGCAGGATTGGGAATGCTCCAAGAGAATCGCAAGCAAGCCGCCGCAGAAGATGCCAAGCTATTGCAAATGCAAGGCACTGTCTTGCGCTACAAAGATGCGGCACTGCTTGCAAAAGCGGCGCAGGATCAAACCATTGATTACAGAAATAGACTGGCAGACTTTAAAGAGCAACAGCTAAAGCAAGACAAAGATGCCAAGGATTTAGAACGTGAACGCAGAACCGCAGACGATCTTGTGCAAAAGCGGGCTAGCTTGCAGAGAAGTTATGACAGGCTAAAAGAATTACACTTTGAAATACCAATGCTTCAGTACAAAGAGTTGATGGCTCAAGCCAAAAACGCAGTCATAGATACTGATAGGGAGAAGCTTGAGGCTAAAGCAAATGCGGTTATTGAGAATGCGCAAAAATCTTTCCGAAATAATCCTATGGCTAGAGATTATGAAAAATTGCTATTCCCCGATATTGATTTTGATGCCTACTATTCCAAACAACCAGAATCTTCATCACCAAAAACAATATCATTGAACGATATGCCAAAAAAACCATAAGGGGCAAGCATGAATGTCTTGATGCCAGACGGAACAACGATTACAGATGTTCCAGAGGGAATGACACAAGAAGAGTTGCTTGAGAGGTATCAAGCTCATCTTGGTGGCGCAAAGCCGTCTGTGCGTGACACTGGCCTTACTGGAGCCGCAAAAGCATCCATAGAGAGAATACAGGCAGATGCTTATAAGACGGCTGGCAAGCTTGGAATTCTTCCAATAAAAGAAGCCGAGGCGGAAAGCGCCAAACATGAAGCTCGTGCAAGAGAAATATTCCAGCCAACGGAAAAAGGTTTTTTTGAGCCTACTGGGCAAAAGTTTCGTGAACTGCTTGGCGGCTCTCTTCCTTATATAGCGGCTCCAGTTGCCGCCGCTGGCTTGGGTGCGGTTGCTGTTCCAAGTGCGCCTATCCTTGCTCCCGCAATTGCCGCTGGTTTAGCTGGTACTGCTCAATACACTGGTTCCAATCTTGCTCGCCAAATGGAGGCTGACAAGAAAGGTCTTGAAGAAACCAATCTTGGCTATGCCGTTGCTGGCGCTGTCCCTCAAGCACTGCTCGACACATACTCTTTGGGTATGACTCCGCTGATCCGTAGGATGTTTGCCTCCGCAGGTATCAGCCTTGCAGAAAAAGAGGCGGTAGACATTGCCAAGCGTGGGCTGATGTCCACCCTTAAAGACTATGGCGGTGTTACCGCAAAGACGGCAACCCGAGAAGGTTTGACCGAAGCGGCCCAGCAGTCGCTTGAGCGGTTGCAAGCTGGTTTAAACATCACAGATGCAGAAGCCAGAAAAGAATATTTCGACAGTTTCATTGGCGGCGCTGTGCTTGGCGGCACACTTGCCCCAATTGGTCGGTACTTGGAAGGCCCTGCCCGTCCAACCGATCAGGGTATCAGACCCCCTACCGATCAGGTCAACCCCCTTACCGATCAGCCAGATACCCTGACCGATCAGGGTATTGCACCTGCCGGGGTTGCTCCTGAGACGTTTAAACAGTCTGCTGTTGATACGGGCTTGGCTCAAGGCCAACAGCTTTATCAAGACAAAGCTCCACTTACCTCAACCACCCCCATTGGTGGGGCTATCGATACATCGTCTCCTCTTGGTCAGGAGTTGTCTTCCACCCAAGCCGAAGTCGAGGCGCTGGGTAAACAGAACGCCACCTTGTTGGCTCCAGAGGCGGCAACAGTTCAACCCACTGTAGCCCCAGAAGAATCTGCCGCTTTGGCTCTCAAGCTGTCAGATGGCTTGAAGCAAAACCCTGCGCTCAGAACTCAATTTGAAGCCGCCAAACAAGAGTTTGATACCCAAGGAAGGCTAGACTTGTCTCAGGTCTTTCAGACCGTCCTAGACACCGTTCCTCCAGTCCTAACAACCCCTGTCATCGCCCCTGAAGTCCAGCAAAAGGTGCAACAGGTTCGCAAGACCCTAATCCCTGCACTTAAGCAATATGGCTTAGAGGGAACTGGTCTGCAAATCATGGACAGCCTTGGCAACGGAACCGCCGATGGCTACTACGCCCAGAACCTTGTCACCGTGGCGCTGGACTCAGACAACCACTTAGGGACTCTGCGTCATGAAACCGTCCACGCTCTGAAGAATCTGAATGCGTTTACGCCGCAAGAGTGGCAGGTGCTGACCAACAAAGCCAAGTCTGATTGGATTCCTCAGTTCATCACGCCAGACACTCAGGAGCGTTACCGTCAACAGTACGCCCAAGACAACAACGGCGACATGGCTGGCTTTGACGAGTACCTGCAAGAAGAAGGCATTGCCGAAGCGTTTAAACACTTCAACAACAAGTTGCCCGCCGGAATGGTTGGTAACCTGATGTACCGTTTAAAGCAGTTCTTCCAATCTCTGAAGAACACTTTCTCTGGTCAAGGCTTCAACACCTCGGACTCCATCTTCCGTGGCATTGAGGCAACCAAGTACAAGCCCAAAGCGCCAGCAACAACAGAAGGTAAGTTTGCCAAGCGTGAGCCTGTGTCCAAAGCGCCAGAAGGCATCCCACAGAACATTTGGGATTTGCATGAGAAGCTTTTGCTTGCAGATGCCGAGGCTTCCGGACGAGCCACACCTGTTGGCGTTGGCGGTAGAGGCAAAGCTCCAAACGCCTTGAAGCGCAATCAAACAATGGCGTTTAGGCGTTTAAACAAAGCTGTCACTGATTTTGTTGGCGAAGAAAAATCGCTTGACCTGATGGTTCAGATGAATCAGGAAAGTGGTCGCCGTGAGGCTGGTCGGTTCTCTTTTGTTCGCAAGGCCGAAAAGGGTGAGAAAGAAATCTCCACCCAAAACGCAACTGGCGTTAAGGCTAAGTTCGATCCGCTGGAAGACATCTACTCAATTGACGAGAAGGCTGTCCTTGAGGCAATGGAAATAAATCCAGCCATCAAAGCCAGAACAATCAAAGCCATCAAGGACTACGGCTTCATTCCAAAAGACATTGCAGATGATCAAGTGATCCCGCTGTTCAAAAAGAACATCGTGAACAACTTGCTTTTCTTGTACAACTCTGTCCCTGCTGAAATCCGCAACCGTAGCAAGCTTTGGTATGACGGTGCAAACAAGATTGCCAAGCAGATGGGCAAGGAGTACGACCTGACAGATATGCAGGTGTCTGGCATCTTGGCGGCAATGTCTCCGCAGAAGGATTGGTTTCAGAACGTATCAATGGCTGAACGTGCCATCGACATTCTTGCCAAGCGTGGAGACATGGCTTGGGATGAGAATATGCTCAAGTACGCCCAGAGTTATGTCAAAAGCATTGCAGACCGCAAAGAGCGTGAGAAGCGTGAGATTGCATACAAGAAGATTGAGAAGGTAGCCAAGTCTGGAGCAAAGCTTAAGGACATGGACATTGAGTCTGCCGCCGCCTTTGTCCGTGCCTACGATGAAGCCTACCAGTCTCGCACCTACCGCATCGTCACTCCAGAGGGCGGTTTTGGTGGGCTGGTGATGAATATGCCTGACAAGAAGGGCGAGATCAAGCCATCCACCATGATGTGGTCTACCTACGATCCTATTGAAAAATCAGTCAGCATTTACCGTGACGGCGGCAGAGACAACATCAGCCAACAGCTTGGCTTTGAACATAAGATTCGTTCGTTCTACAACAACATCGTTGCCCCCAACAGCGACATCAGCCATGTGACCATTGACACCCACGCCGTGGCGGCTGGCTTGTTTGAAGCTTTGGCTGGCACTGACTTGGCTGTTGCACAAAACTTTGGAGCAACTGGCACTGCCGACAACATTGGTGTTGGTGGTACATATGGCTTGATTGCTGATGCCTATCGTGATGCCGCCAAGCAGGTTGGCATGAAGGCCAGAGAGATGCAGTCCATCACTTGGGAGGCTGTGCGTGGCTTGTTCGATGAAAATATGAAAGCCACCATGAAGGCCCCCATCCGTGGGCAGTGGACGAAGTACAAGAATGGCGAACAAACATTTGATGAAGCCAGAGAGAAGATCATCAAGATTGCTGGCGGTATGCAAGACCCCCAATGGGTTGGCAGTGACGCTGGCAAAACCATTGCAGAAGGTGGCTCTAGCTATGACAAGTCCTATCAGCCAGAAGGTGGCGTAAGACTGCGTGAAGAGAAAGACATTCGTGAAAAGATCACGGTTAACCTCTCAAATGTCACATCCAGCATACCCGGTTTAAACGAGCTATATCAACGCTCCATGAGCGGAGATGAGAAAGCTTATGCCGTGTTGCAAGACACAGCCAAGGCGCACCTTGAGCATTTGCTCAGTGGTGCATCTGCCAAGGTCAAGATTGAGCCTGTCATGGGTGCGTATGGTTCCGAGCGTGAGCCAGCCATCAATGCCTCTCTTGCATTTCCAGAGGCAGACCGCAAAGAAGTTATGGCGGCACTGGCAAGGTTTGCAACCAACTTTAATCAACAACAAGTTCATGTCCGTCAGGCTACGGCATATCCATTTGGTCACGACTTTGGCGATGGTTCATATGCTACCAACGTATGGAAGATGGGCATCAATCGCCAGTTGACAAATGACGAGCTTGCAGAGATCATCAAAGAAACAGGTATCCCAGCAATCACCGTGGCTGGCAAAGAAAAGGACGGCAAGACCCAGTGGACTGCCACCACCTACTTTGTAGACCCATTTGAAAACACAGAGAAGGCTTATGAAGAATACATCCAGCAAGTCAAATCCCTCGACAAGGCCCTCGCCCGAGTGGTGGGCAGAAGCGATAAAGCGGTCAAACCAAGTGTTGAACGGCTCTACGTCTATGGAACTGGAGACGGAGCCAGACTTGGATATGAATCAATTGCAGGTGACGTTCGTCCCAAGCAAGCTCACGACACCCGAAGCTCAAAGCTAATTGCTGAATACTTCAAAGGCGAGCCTGTCACTGGGTTCAAGCAGAAGGGTTTAAACAAGGACGAGATTGCGGCGCAAAAAAGCCTTGCCCAAATTTTTGAGGCATTGCCCAACAACGATCTCAAGCGTCCGATTGTCCGCAGGGCATACACCGCTCTTACTCGTGAACTGATTGAGCAGTACAAGATACTCCCCATCAAGATTGAGGTTGTCACTGATGTGATGATGGATGGCAAGTCCTATAACTACTTTAGCAAAAAGGGAGTTGAAGAACTCAAAGCCGACTTGACTCGTGGCATGACCGAGGCTGAAGCCGACAGCGCCATCAAGTATTTGCAAGACCACTACGGTGTACCAGACTCCGATTGGCAAAAGAAGGGTGGACTGCTTGCTCGCATTGAAGCAGACAACAAAGACATATACCCCAAAGAGCTTGGCAGTAGAGCCATGCGTGACGATGTCAATTTAAACAACCGACTTAAGGTTTACAAAACATCGCCCGACACATTTGGCCCAAAGGGATCAAACTTCAAGTCCCATCCTTTGCTCAAAGACTCTGGCCTGAAGGATGCCAACGGCTACCCCATGCTGTACAACGACTTGCTTCGTGCAGTCCATGACTACTACGCCCACAACTTGACTCCAGCGGAGTTTGGGCCAAGAGGTGAGCTTACCGCCGCTCGTAACCATTTGGCAGTTACCAAAGACCCAATGGCTAAATGGGCGCTAATTGCTGAGACTCGCTTGCAAAATGCTTGGCAGAACTTTACCAAAGGCGTTGAAGCCATTCCTTTGATTGATCGCCCCTATGCCATTCAGAAGGCGGCTCTGCCACCTATTCAATATGCATTGAGCGGTGATCCGCTGACAGATGTTCCTATGCGCAAATTGATGGAAGAGTTGACTCCTGAGCAACAGCTTGGAAGTCTGCCTCCCTCCGCACCTATCGCTACAAAATTTAAATTCTCTTTGCGCCAGCCAGCATCCAGAATTAAAGCGCCAGACACTCCTGCGTTTAAACGCTGGTTTGGTAACAGCAAAATTGTGGATTACAAAGGCAATCCTCTAGTCATGTTCCACGGTACTGCTCGTGACATCACTGAGTTCAAGCCCAAACAAGCTAACGCCATCTTCTTGACTTCTGACCCAACATTTGCAGAAGACTTTGGAGATGCAAGCGAAGCCTACATGATCAAAGAACTCTTCAACGGAGCGACACCAGAAGAGAGAAACAAGTACATCATGGATGGGGCAAATGTTGCTCGCAAAAATGGAGACATATCTTTAAAAGAATTTGCAGAGATCAAGTCTGAATTCTCTCAAATGGATGTGACTTTTGGTTTTATCCCACCTTCAATTGAGCAAGAAGTTACATATGTTTTGAAGAATCAATTGCCGACTCGCCAAAACATTATTCCAATGTTTGTCAGTTCGGATAACCCATTTGATTTTGGAAACAAAGAACAAGTCGATGCGCTTACCAAAGAACTGAACAAGCCAGAATACAACCGCTTCTTGAAAGAGGGCGAGAAGAAGTATGGTGACAAGAATCGTGGCTTTATTGAGCGTGGTCACTGGAACACGATAGAGTCAGAGAAAGTGCAAAACGCAATCAAGAAGCTTGGTCACGATGGCTTCTTTGTGCTTGAAGGCGGCAGAAAGAATTTGGCTGTCTATGACCCAGCACAGGTCAAATCTGCCACAGGCAACATTGGCACATACAGCATCGATAACCCTGACATCCGCTTCAGCCTCCGTGCAACCAATACGCCTGAGTTTAAACGGTGGTTTGGCGACAGCAAAGTTGTTGATGGAAACGGTAACCCACTTGTTGTTTATCGGGGGGTGGTTGGTTTAGAGAAAAATGGTATAGCGGAAGGCGCATTGAACGCAGAAGCACGGAAAGGGTACGCCGCATTTGGCTCTTCATCCCCCTATGTAGCGAGTAGCTATGCTAATCCAGAGGCTGATTTTGAAGAAACCGGTGCAGTCACTCCGTTGTATATTAAAGCGGATAAGTTAATTGAATTCCCTGTAACTGTCGATAAGTATGGTAGCCGCCGTTTTAATTACTTTGAGATGGATCGCCGAGCGCAAGCCCTGCCAGCGGGTACTGTATTGGTTGCTCGACAAGTAGTTGATATTGGCCCCCGTGCTAAAAGTAGCGTTGACCCAGAAAAACTTTATTCCTATGGTAGTGATGTATACGCATGGAATAAAGGAACTTCTGTTAAATCTGCTACAGGCAACAAAGGAGCATTTGATGTTACCAATCCTGACATCCGTTTTGCGCTCAACGCACCCCCCAAGCAACTGACTGCACAGACACCTGTTTACACAGCGGGACAGCAAATCCAAAAAGTGGCAAATGATGTGCATGAGGTCTTTCACAAAGACCCCAACGAGTTTTGGACAAAGCTTCGCATCAACTGGGTTGACCCCAATGCTGGCTTGACCAAGCGGTTGCAGAACCTGCCCATCTTTGACAGCAAGGGTCAGCTTCGTGCTGATATGTTGAACCGTGCAAGAGCGCAGTCCATCAACCTGATCAAAAATGGTTTGACAAGCGGTGTACCTGTACTCAACACCGATGGCTCCATCATCATCAAGAACGATGCGGTCAACAACTTGGCAAACAGCCAACTGCTGGCAGACGGTTTAAACAACAATCAGTATGTGAAGGACTCTGGTCTTGACGGTCGTGGGTACGTTGCTGAAGTTGCTCGTGCCTTGCGTGGTGAAGAGATCATGCAAGAGGATGCGGCGCACAACGCCGTCAATCCTCCAGACAAGCATTTAAACAGAGAGAAGCAAGTTGATGCGGCCCAGATTGCATGGGCAAAGCAACAAATGCAGAACGTCCCAGAACTCAGGGACATCTTCTCTATTTGGAAAAATGTAAACACCTCACTGGTTGATCTATGGGAGAAGGTTGGCTTGCTGGATGCCAAGACCGCCAGCGAGTATCGTGGCAAGAAATCCTATGTATCCCTTGCCGCCTCCATTGCTGACATGGAAGAGCGCATGGGTGAGGGCTTTGGTCACTCTTACAAAGGAACAAAGAGCGTAGCCAAGACCCATCAGCTAGAGGGCGCTGAACTCTTCCGCAACATCTGGGAGAACGTCAGTAAGCAGTACGCCTCAATGCTGGCTGGCGCTTACCAGAACCAGACCCGCAAGGTTGCAGTTGAGCAATTGAGCGGACTTGGATTGGCAAAGATCACCACGCCAAACGACAGAGATATCAACTTGCGGTACAAAGATCAAAACCACCCGCAAGCCAACAAGGAAGGCATTGTCTCTGTGGTGGTTGACAACCCGAACGATGTAGCCGCATTTGAGTCCATGCACTACGAGCTTAACTGGTTGATGAAGGCGATTTCGGGTGCAACAGGTGTTCTTCGTGCTGGCGCTTTGTTAAACCCAATGTTCTGGATTCGCCAGTTGATTCGTGACCCAATCCAAGCCGCCTTGACCAATAGTCCTTTGGTGACTCCTTTGCACTCAGCCAAGGAATACATCAGCATCCTCAGAAGAGATTCGGCAGAAGCTCGCTTGCTTGCAGAGCGTGGCGTGATTGGCCCTGTTGACTCCACATTGGACTTGCAAGACTTCTTGGAAACCGCTGGTCAGAAGTTCTCAGGTAGAGGCAATACCTCTGCCATGCTCAGTAAGCTGATGGAAATGCATGAGGCATCTGATGCGGCAACTCGTGTGGCAATCTACAAAAAAGCCAAGCAGGAAGCTTTGGCTCGTGGTTTAAACGATGTTGATGCCACCAATGAAGCCGTGTACAAGGCTCGTGAGTCGATCAACTTTGCGGTGCGTGGCAACTCGCCAGTCCTTACCGCATTGCGTCACATGACTCCATTCTTGTCTGCCGCAATCTCCAGCTTGGATGTTTTATACAAAGCCGCAACTGGATACGGACTCCCGCCCAAGGAGCGAGCAGAGGCCCGTGCAATGTTTAAACGCAGAGCATTGATGATGAGTCTAATGAGCATTGCCTACGCCATGATGATGCAAGATGATGAGGAGTACAAGAAAGTACCCGACTACATCCGTGACAACAACTGGCTTATCACCAATCCACTTGGCGATGGATTCATCAAAATCCCAACCCCATTTGAAGTTGGCTTCTTGCTCAAGACAGTTCCAGAGGCGATGGTTCGCTATTTGAATGGAAACAGCACAGGCAAGCAAGTCATTGCCTCCTACAGGTCTGGTCTTTTGAATAGCCTCCCCGGGGATGCGGTTCCGTTGCCTCAATTGTTTAAACCCGCCTTTGAAGCAATTACCAACTACTCGCTGTTTACATTCAGTCCAATTGAAAGCATTGGTGAGTCCAAGCTTCCTGTTGAGTTGCGTGGACGCAGGGCATCTGAGACAGCCAAGGCATTGAGCGAGGCTGGACTTGGAAAGCTCGGTCTTTCACCAGCCAAGCTTGATCACCTGATCCAAGGTTACTTTGCTGAATGGGGAACCTTCACGACCTTTTTGGTTGATAAGGCGGTGACTGAGGTCAAGGGCGAAACCCCAATGGACAAGAACCTTGCACAGCAACCGTTCTTCAAATCCTTCATCACCGACCCCACAAGGGACAAGGTGGTGGGCGACTTCTATGAGTTGTACAGAACAGCAAATGAAGTCTCTGCGGCAGTCAAAGACTACAAGTCCTCTGGCGCTTACGAGGCCATCAAAGAGATTTATGCTGACGAAGACAAGGTCAAACTACTCCGTGCCGCCCCTGCTTTGAATCGAATTGCCGACAACATGGGCAAGATCAACAGCCAAATCAGGTTGATACAGAATAGCCAGAATATTCCGCCAGATGAGCGGTTAAGGCGTGTAAACGAGCTTCAAGCCCAGCTTGCACGAGTGGCCCGCCAACACCTGCGGCTATCAGAATCTCTAGGGATTTAACAAGCAATTCTTCCTCGGAGGTTTTGTATTTCCTCTCAAAGGCTTTCCGACCTAAGCCGTGGACTCCGCTGTTTCCTCTGTGGTGTTCGGGGCATAGTCCAATGACAGGGGCGTTGTCTCGCTTCCCTGCTCTTCGTATATGGTGGATTTCACACGGAGTTTCACCGTAGCCAAGATGGCGACAGAGTGAGCATCCCAGTCCAGCAATGGCTGAGTAATGTTGTTTTTCAATTTTGTTTCTCACCAGTTCCCATTTAATATTATTTTGCATCGCCCTTAAATTTTTTAAGGTTGGCTTGCTCGATAACGTAACCCGAACCATGACCTAAGTCGTTTAAATTCTGCGGTTGGATTGCGTCTTCAGATTTTATATACCCAACAAAGTCAACAGTGTCGTTGTCAACTATACCAAGCACATAAATATCCACCTCCTCCACCGGCTTATCAATGTGAATCAAAAGCCTTCCAGACTTATATCTGGTGGCTTTGATGTCTACCTTTAAGCCAGCGTGAGTGATCAGGTCAGCGCCTCCCTTGCGAGGGTATACAGACAAGTCAGGATACAAATTAAATTGTTTCCCGAATGCCATCTCCGCAAGAATGCCGTCCCGATCTATTTCAATTGGGTTTTGTTTACCCATTTGTTTGTCTGTTACTCCATTGACCCTAGCGGTGGTATTTCTCATTACCGCCAAGGTCAATGCTATAGCAGACTCGGATGGAGTCATGCTAACAATCATTCCAATTCAAGCTTGGTTTGGTCTGGCGCAACCGCCGTTTCAACAGTCTTGCCTTCGGACAGGCACTTGATCAGATCATCCTGAGAGGCGACCCTGATTGTGTAATCCTGAGCGGCTACAAACTGCAATGCTTGCGCTCTGTGACCTGCTCTGACCAAACGTGAGCCATTGTTGCTGGCTACCATATAAACTCTCATTTTATTTCCTTCAAAGACAGAGGCGGCTTCTGGTGCGCCTCCTTAACCATTTCAATTCTTTTTTGTTTCAAGAACGCTCTGAGCCACCTATTACCCCCTAAAGCCATGTAAGTCTCATGCTCCCATGTAGACATCCTCATACCAATTCCTTTGGTTGAGCCTGTTATTTCACTTTTTGGCCTTGGCATTTGGTGACCTCATCATTTCTGGTTGCTTGATGTTTAAACGCTTTTTTGTTAAGCCATGCAGTGTTCCGTGAGATGGGTTCTTCTGCCGTAGTTTGTGAACACCCTCTGTGACATTGGCGCTTCGCAAAGCGTTTTTGTTTAACACCGCAAAAGGATCGCCCCTCTTTGCAATTTCTTCTTCTGTGTAAACCCTCCAATCAAAGGCGTTCACGGCAGTCATGTTGCTCTCCTGCTGTTTTGGTTAAAAAAAGAAGATTGCACTTGGTGCATCTGTAGACCAAGCCTTGATTGACAATTGTTTTACGCTCGCCACGCTCACCCCGCACTTTCCCAAAAAATGTTCTGATTGCTTCAATCATTCTTTCCCCCTCCAGATGTTGATCGCTCGCTTGACTGCGTACCACAAGCTCTTTCGCATGAGTTGTTTCTTTAATTCCTCGTTCTCAAGTAACAGTTCGTTGTTGTGCTTGGACATCATGGCCCACGCTTTTTGAATTGCTTTTTCATCCATCATGTCCTACTCCAGTCTGTGTACCCAAGAATCTTCATCATCGCTGTTTCATGAATTGCATCCCACCAAAATCGAACACCGCCTTCTGTTACAACAAATCGCCATAACGTGCCGTAGTCATCGGTCGTGTACCAAACATTGCGTGTCGTAAGTCTGCCGTTGATGTTGTGTACCTCAAGCACCTTGTTGCTCCTTCCATCGTTTACACATACGTTTGACTGTTTCACTTTGGTGTCTTTTGTCTTTTCTTAGACAGATTTCACTTAGCTGTCGTTCTTTTGCTTTTTGCTTCAGCGTTTTTTCCACTGGCGGCGTGGGTTCGGGGAACAAGCCATTCCATCCTGTTGCCATAAGCGCCACGCTGAGTATGAGCCGATCAATCATGTGTTCTTCTCCTTAAATTTGGCTTCTACTCTATCTTCTACGAATGATTTTGCGACATCAAAAACAACAACAATAAAAGCAAGCGGAATCATTGCCCAAAAAAGGGGTATAAAAATAAATTTCATGTGTTCTCCTCGGCAAAGCCGTTCACTTGCTTGAGTTGCTGTTCAATGTACTCACGCAGTTCGTCAATTTCTTCATGCAACCGTTGCTGAAGCATGGAGTTGCTAATCATTCCGCTTTGATGGTCAGGGTGTTCTTCACACCGTTTATAGAAATCTTTGATGTCTTCGTATTTCATGTGTTCTCCTGTCATGGCGTATACCCATCCGTAATGATTTTGTTCTTGGCTTCTTCAATTGCCCCAATCAGCATCAGCCGGTCAGGAATCATTGAAGTCTTGATTTTGAACTGACCTCGGTCTTTCCAGAAGCACAGCACAATCACCGTGTCAGGCTCCTCGTCCATCGCCTCATTCAAAATTTCTTTGGCATCTACCTTGTAACGGTTTGGTATGGTCAGGCTTTTAAGTTTGCTCATGTGTTCTTCTCCTTGAGTTTGGCTTGCGCCCATGCAACACCTTGGTCAAAGGTATCGGGCATATCTTCTATTTCTTTCCAATCCTCATCAGTCAGCCCAACCCATGTGCGCTGTGCTTTCAAAGCAACATACTTGTCGGATAGTGCCGTGTAATCAGCGACTGCAACAATTCCACCGCAGTCACACTCACCTTTTGGGTATGCTGGCTCGCTATGTACAGCACAATCTGACCAATGCGCCACAGGCTCTTGCTCTGGCTGTGCATAAGCATCCTTGTACAACCCAAGGCGTTCGTTCTCATCATGCAGTGCTTGTAATGCTTTTTCTTTTGCTAAGGCTTTAGCGAGTAAGCTAATTATTTGGTCGTAATGCACCAGATACTCAGGTCGTTCGTGTTCTTCAATAAGGTGATGGTTTTCTTCCAACGCCTCAAGCGCCATGCGTAATGCTTCTTGTGTCATGCTTGCTCTCCTCTGGCTCTGATTAATCTTGCGTAACCTTCAGTTGCTCTCGCAAGGGAGTCGTCAAAAGTATAGGCATCAAGTGCTTCTTCATCAACCAGCTTTGCACAGGCTTCACGCTCTTTGGTGGCTACAAGGTTGGCAAACTCAGTTAATGCGTCCATGTATATGCCATCACTATTACCTGTTGTCACAAGGCGGCATTGAATTGCAAACCGAATGATTTCATCTTGTGTCATGCTTGTCCCCTTGATCTGATTTTTGCGGCAAACACTTCACCGCCTTTGATAATTCCATCCTCACACAACTTTGCACAGGCTTCACGCTCTGCCCTGACTGCCGCTTCACGGGACTCATGCAACTCACGCATCACCTCGATGACCGCCAATTCATGCTTGAGCATGATGGCCTTAATCATCTCAATTGGCTTCTCAATCATCGCCATCGCCGCCGCTTTGTTTTGATCGGTTTCGTTTTGGGCTTGGGTGATTGCCTCTTGATGTAATTTGCTAAGTGATTTCATGCTTTACCTCTGGCTCTGATTGCGATGGCGCATGATTGAGTCCAGCCCATCTCGTTATGGTCTACCTTGCCTGTGGCATATTCGGCGTTAACCTTGGCATCACACACCTTTGCACAGGCTTCTCTTTCAACGGCTGTTGCTTTGGCGGCTACAAGTTTGGCAAACCTTTCCAAGAATTTGATGTGGTACATCTCGGGGTAGTCGCCGCTGACACGGTAATCAATGGGTGACTCAAATGTAAATGTTGTAGTCTTTTGAATCGTGCTGTGATTGACCCACATCGTCACTTGTCCATCAGCCTCTCTTGCCAGATTAAGTACTTCATCTTGCGTCATGCGTAGTCCCCTTCTTCTGTATGTTCAGTCAGTCTTGCCATCAGCCGTGCAATGCGCTGTTCGTTGTATTGAATAGCCGCATTGGCGTACTCAGCCGCAGTCTCAGCTTCCAGCTTGCGCAGGTGTGCTTCACGCAGTTCAGCGGCAATGACTTCATGAATAGTCCTTGCCCTCATCACTTCTTTGATGTATTTAATTGTTGTTGATCTGAAACTCATATCTCTCTTGCTTTCAACATTGCGTCTGCTACTGCATATGAAATACAGGCGACCTCATCAAAAAACAAAGAATTTATTTCATTAAATTGCCAACCTAAATGAAGACCAACGGCGTTTAAACCATCAATAATTTCTTGAAGGCTTACATGACCCAGATTTTCAACTTTACTCAAGCTGTAGTCGGTTTCTCTAATCAAATCTTTTATGTAAAAAATATTTTTAGCCTTTAAACAATTTGTAATCCTAGTGTTAAATTTAAGCGTCTCAACTGTTCTAAAAAAAATTGGGTCAATTTTTTTTGGCATTTCATAAGAATCAGGCAGAATTTTTTGCATAGCCTTTGCCGCAAAATAGTCACGCAATGTCATGCCGTTGAAGTGGGTTAGTTCTTCTGGTCGGTCAACAATCAAAACTGGAAATGCTGGTGGGTTGTTCATTTTTTCATGCCCCTAATAAAAATTGTAAAACTGCTGATAGTGTCCTGACCAAAGCCAGTCAACTTCTCAATGTGCTGTGCTACCTCTTCAATGACTTGATTGCGCTTCCAAATGGGGTACTGCTCATCAAATGCGGCATTGACCGCCGCCATGCGTTGTTTGGCTTGGCGCTCAATTTCGTTGAACGCCTCGTCCTCTTCTGGTGTTGTCGGTTCAATCATCCCTGCCCCCATTTTGTAAAAAATAAATTGCCGCAATGAACACTGCGCCAACAACCACTACCATGAAAGCTCCAAACAACATCAAGGTCACAGTAACAAGTACATCCCACATTAGATTGCCCTCCATTCACGCTCATTGCGACCCGATGAAGACTTAACTGTTTTGCCAGTCAACTCAATTAGGCTCATCTTCTCCAGCTCATTTAAGCGTCTTGCAACCTGATTAGGCTCTAGCCCACTATGCGTGGCTATCCCATCTTTCCCAAGCGCACCATGAGCCTTTAAACAACCCACAATAATGCCAAAGTGCTTGGATGCTAAGTCCTTGGCGGCATCAGCGGCCTCATGGCTCGTTATAGGGTCTGAACTTCTAACCCTGTTAAATATTGACAAGTCAAAAAGTTTCTTTGTGTTGCCGTTAAAATTTGTGTCATCTTTCATGTCGCCTCCTTGTTTAAACCTTCTATGATTTCTTTGATTCGTTTGCCAAGTCCAACGTACAAACCTGACTCATCTTTTTCCAACTCTTTACAACGACCTCTTGCATAGTCGAGCCAGCCCTTTGTCATAGCCAACTTGGCAATCCATTGGGCTGTCTCTTCAAAATGCTCGGCCTTGTTCATTTGCGCTTACGCTTCGCAGAGGCGATGCCAACGCCATTCAATCCATCTTTGGTGGACATCAGGGAATCAGCCCATTCGTATGCCGACATACAAAGGTTAGCCCTTCTCTCGGCTGATGAAGCTAGGCTTATCTCAGGCCGCTGAATGAGGGCGTTCAGTGCAAACATTGCCGCCAAGTCACGCAGGTTTTCCTGATGCTCTTCATTCATTTGACCCCCTTACTGCGTTTAAACTGCAAGAGTTGATCGCATACCAACTGACCAAACGACTTGCCTGATGGGAACATCATCTTTGCACCCTCTGTGCCTTTGACGATTTGAATTGCCGCATCAATGCCAGCGTTGTAGCCTTGGTGAAATGGATCATTCGATGGAGACATAAACGCATTGAACGCATCCCTTGCAACTTGACTTACCGAAAGGTTTCGGTCAACCGCATACAGCTTTAGCCGCAACGGTTGATCTGGCTCAAGGTAAACCATCAAAGGGACGATGGTTTTAAAACGACTCTTGGGATTGCTCATATTCCTCCAGCATCTCATCAAACTTTTGTTGAGCCTCAGTGTTTCCATTGAGTTCGGTTCTTGATGCAATACCGCATCTGCTGTACAGGTAATTGATTGCCGTCTCCTCAAGCACGATGTTTAAATCAAGTTGCACCCCAACCCAATCCTGAAACTCCTTGCTTCTGCAAAGCTTTCCAGCACTCTTGACTCGGTTGTCGTACACCCTTGCCGTTTCATCAGACTCAATGCGAACCATAGCAACGCCATACCTTGTCCCTACAAAATCCCTAAGCAACTCGTCAGGGATTTCGTCAGGATGGATGGTTAGCGTCAAGACGTAACCAGTCCTATCCTGTTTGAGGGCAATCTTCACGCCTTCAAATTGCAACGCATTCATCAGAATGGCGCTCCGATTCTTTTGCGGTTGATGATGGACAGAGTCTCCGCTGTGTGCGCAAGCTTTGACTCAAGGTAGTCAATCACAACCCGATACTGAGCGGCTTGATGCTCAAGGCTCCTGATCTTTGCTTCAAGTGCATCTGTAGATGGAACAACTTTTGGCTCTGGTGCAGGTGGGGCGGGAGGAGGCATCCAAGGCGCTTCTGGCTTCTGTGGGTTGCCAGTGGCGGCTTTCACCATTTTGGCTACATTATTAAGAGAATTTTCCCGATCATTCTTCTCCTGAAGAAGTTTTGCCCTGTATCTTCTTTGAGCCTCTGCGTTTTTGCGTTTAGCTATTGCCTTTTGTCTTCCTTCCCTTGCGATTCTCGCCCTCTCTACCGCCTCGGCATATTGCTTCTCGGTAAGGACTCGCTTTTTCTTGCCGCCATTTGAGGGGAACATTTCAATGCTTGCTTCAGAATGGGTGGTCATCGTCTTGCTCCTCGGGTTGTGGTGCTTTGCGTTGTTGTGGGGCTTGCTCTTCATCTGCCTTGTAGTTGTTGAGCTTCAAAGACAAAAAGCTTTTGCCAGATGCATCAACAGATTTCCAGCCTGAGAGTTTGAACTCGACAATGTTTCCCTTTACCTCGAGGCCATTCAAATCAAGTTTAAACGAGCCAAAGTAATCGGGCGACTCTTGCCGCTTCTTGATTTCTGTTTTGCGGAGTGAGCCTGAGTTCGGCTTCACTTCATACGGTTTGTTGTAAACAGGTTTATTCATTTGATGCTCCAATGCTTGATGAAAGTTGCTTTTTGATTTCTGCAAATGCTATTTGCAGTCCTTTGAACAGACTAGGCTCTTCAGCTTTTATCTGATCGATTCGCCTTTGGTTTTGCTTCCACAGATTGGCGAGGTCTGTGAGTCCTGTGCTTGCCTGAGCAAGCTCAACCAAACCCTCAACAAAAAGTCTTGAGTCGCTGTTTCCAGCGGATTGCTTCTTGGAGGGAACTGGCTGGATTACCTCTCCTGCTGGCTGGCCTTGTGGAGAGCCTGTCACGCTCTCAAGCGCATCATGCTCAACGATAGCCATCGCTGTGACATAAAGGTATCTCCGCTGATAGGTTTCAACAGCGCCCAGATTCTGAATGGGGTGACAGCCTTTGAGTTGAGCGTCAGCCATAGGCGATGTAAACGTCACGGACGATCCATCGATCACATCGTAGACAGTCATCGTTGCCATCTCAGGCGTGAAGCTGATGACATCCACCAAGCCCCACTTGTTAAACATTTGCTGGATGGTTGGCAAGAAGTCACCAAGCTCAAAGTAGCTGTAGCCAGCAAACTTGTTGTGACCCGACTTCTTGATTGGCAATCTCTGAAACTCTTCTCTTGCGGCAATCAGTCGGGCAAGCACCCCACGCACCCCACGCTTACCCTGCATAGCCAACGAAACCAATTCATGCGAATGCGATGGATGGCTGTCGCCGCCGCTAGGGCTGTTCTCACGAATTCCTAACTCACTCATTTTCCTGCTCCTTTAAATAGGATTGATACTGTGAACACCACTTGCTGACACCGCAATAATCTTGCGTACAGCGCACAGGTTCGGCTTTGCGGATTTCTATGAACCCTTTGTCTTTTGCTGGCAGTGTTGCCAACAACTCGCTTGCTTCGGTCATCGTGTCAAAAACACGAACGGCAGTCTTGCGACCTTCTTTCTTGACTGCAAATTTGGGGTCACGCATCCAGCGGTCTTCGTCTGTGCATGGGGGTAACTCATCGTCCCAATCGGCACTGACCTTGGAGTCACGGTGCAACTCAATGCGCCTCTCAATGAATTGATCTGTGAAGCTTTCTTCCCACAAAGGAATGTCCACCATCTGGAGTGGGGCTTGTGGGTAGGTTGGCTTTCTCTCTGCCTCACGCCTCGACCAATCACGAACGACAGCAATGATCTTCAAGCCCTTGACGTTCTCGCCCTTAACCTTTTGAACAAGGCGACCATAAATGTTTTGTTGCATTGACCACTCAGGCTTCTCGTTCATCAGCGCCCATGCTGAAGTGAACTTGTAGTCCATGATCGTGATGCCGTCACTCTCAATCTGCTGAACATCAATTGCACCCGACAAGCGAACGCCATTGATCTCGGTGGTGAGACGCTCTTCGTTCTTATAGTTGTCAACAACAGAACGCTCCATCACAACGTGCAGGGCAGAGCCAACGATTGACCACCACAGATCGGTGACATCCGTTTCCATTTCGTGATCGTGCTTCTTGCGTAGCCGCTGAATGCGAGGCGGTGAAATGATTTCGGTGACTGAGTAATCAGCGTCACCTTTGCTGTAGTACTGTTTGTTCGCAAGAGCGTATAGTGGCGCTGGCAAACCAAACTTGTTCGTAATTTTCATTGAGCCTCCTTGGTTGATAAAATGCGAACGCTTATGCTAACACGAGAAAATAAACCATGCAAACACTTTTGTTGAAAATTTATGGCGAACCCGCAAGCAAGGCAAACAGTCGCAGAGCGGTGATGGTCAATGGCAAGTCAATGTTCATCAAATCCGCAAAAGCATTGGGCTATGCCAAGTCGTTTAAACAGCAAGCTGTTGTGCCGCCCTTGTTGAAGTTCATCAGCGAGGATGTTGCGGTAACCATTCGCATTTGGTATGCATCAAGGCGACCTGACTTGGATGAGTCGTTGATCTTGGACTTGCTACAGGACGTTGCGTATCTCAACGACAGGCAAGTGAAAGAGAAGCACATCTATTGGATGGGTGTAGACAAAGAGAACTCTCGTTGCGAGATTGAGGTCAGCCCCATACAGGCAAAATAAAAGCCACCGCAAGGGTGGCTTCTACCGATCTTTCGATCTGCTATACAGGAGGCTTAATCATGTCTAGGTGCATGAATTGTAGCTCCCCCATCAAGCGTGTCAACACTCGTTCGCAAAATATTTTTGGAATAATGCATTGGCAGTTGCCGTTCGTTTTCTGCTTTCTTGCGGCAATTCTTTGGGAGATGTTTAAACGCATCTCCCTTTTTTTTGGCTGATGATCCCGGGTGAAGCGCCGTGGCATTGCATGAAGCAAGTTTAAACGCATCGCAAAAATATTTTGCGTTTACCCCATTGTGTCGCCCCTCTTTCATGGCTTAAACTGCAATCCTCTTTTGATCGTTGGGAGAAATTGACAACAGGGTCAAGAGGTGTATTGCTGGTACTGTTGGAAGTGCATTAGACACCAGAGGGGATGGCGAAGACAGAGTCCCTTGCACGAGAAGTCTGTCGGGGCGCATCATGCGTGAAGGCACATCTAGGATAGGCTAGGTGCGCCTTGCGCTCCCCCAAAAGGGAGCGCAAAGAGTAAATATTTACAGGAAATTCCATGCCATATGTGAACAAAGCAAGACCATACAAAAAAGAATATGAGCAACAAGTTGAGCGTGGCGAACAACCCAAACGCAATGCAAGAGAACGTGCAAGATATGACATGGACAAGAAGGGTATTGACCGCAAGGGCAAAGACATCGACCATGTCGTGCCGCTATCCAAAGGAGGAACAAACGCACCATCAAACTTGAAATTGAAATCACCATCAAAGAATCGTTCATTCACTCGCAACAGTGACCACACTGTCAAAGTGAACAGACCGAAAAAGTAAATCATCAGGAGGCTTATGAAATTTGCAGGATCATCTGCAACGAGTGCTATCGACCAACTCGTTGCGTCACTCAATGTGGACGTATCAAAACGTGCCACTTGTCCCGAATGCTCAGGTGAGCGTTCAAAAACAAACGACCAAGATTTATCCATTCACCGCAAAGAGCGTGGATGGACTTACCACTGCCATCACTGCCACATTGGCGGCTTTGTTTTTTTCCCATCCAACTACATTCAACCGCCCAAGCTTCAGGAGCAAAACGTGATTCCAATCAGAGCCTTTCAACAAACACAACTTGAGCCACAGCACTTTGCATTTTTGAAAACACGAGGCATATCAGAACAGACCGCCCTTGACATGAAGTTGTTTGCGGCAAATAAATATTTCAATCGACTGCAAAAGCAAACCGATGCAATCGGCTTTCCTTATTTCAAGAATGGTCAGTACATCAACGCCAAGTATCGAAGCATTGAATCGAAGGACTTCACGCAAGACACAGGCGGCACTCATGTCTTCTTTGCAATTGACAAGGTTGATCCAACAAAACCCATGATCATCGTAGAGGGCGAAATAGATGCATTGACGCTGATCGAATGCGGCATTGAGAACGTGGTGAGTGTTCCCTCTGGCGCTCCCATCAAAGTAAACGATGGCAAGGTTGCGCCAAGCGAAGATAAAAAATTCAGTTTCATTTGGGATGCATTTGAGACAATTGAAAAGCTACCCTACGTTGTGATTGCAGTTGACACCGACACCGCTGGTCAAGCTCTTGCAGAAGAATTGGCAAGGCGCATAGGCAAAGACAAGTGCCGCATCGCCAAGTCAGACTTCAAAGATTTAAACGAGGCATTCCTCGCAGAGGGGGCGACAAAGGTCAAAGAAATAATTGACAAGGCAGAGCCTTACCCAGTTGCTGGTTTGTCATCCGCCACAAAGTTTGAAGACCGTTTAAACGATCTATGGAGCAAAGGCACTGGACGAGGAACATCGACAGGGTATTCAAACGTGGATCAGATTTACACCGTGGCTGAAGGTCAACTCACCATCGTGACAGGCTACCCATCCAGCGGCAAATCAAATTTCGTTGACCAGTTGATGGTCAACCTTGGACGATCACATGATTGGAAGTTCGCCCTTTGTTCGTTTGAGAACGCTCCAGAGATTCACATTTCACGACTGATGGAAATCTACAAAGAGAAGCGATTCTTTGAGGGTACAAATAGGATGACGGAGGACGACCGCAAGGATGCGTTCGATTGGGTTCAACAACATTTTTTATTTTTAGATTCAGAGGGCGTTGAGCCAGCATCAATTGATTCGATACTGGACAGGGCAAGGATTGCAGTTGTTCGCATGGGCATCAGGGGGCTGGTAGTCGATCCCTACAACTACATCGAAAACAAATCAGGCATGGCAGAGACAGAGTTCATTTCATCCATGCTGACACGCATACAAGCGTTCGCAAAGGCTTATGGAGTTCATGTGTGGTTTGTGGCTCACCCAGCCAAAATAACACGCTCAGGCATGGATTTACCTCGTCCTGATGGCATGGCAATCAGTGGCTCAATGGCGTGGTGGGCAAAGGCTGATTGCGGCATGACCGTACACCGAACCCCGACCAATGACGTTGAAATTGCAATTTGGAAATGTCGCTATCGATGGGTTGGAACACAGGGCGAAACCCAATTGAATTATGAAAAGGTGACTGGAACGTACAAAGTTGCTGATGACTTCTAGGCTGTTTAAACGCTCTAGCACCTGAGCGGGGAAAGTCAGGATTTACAGGGCAAAAAAAATCCCCCCGAAGCCGTGAAGCTAAGGGGGGAACTGGTCAGAAAAGTTTGCCGCCCTTGAGGGTCAGCACTGGTTTATTGGTTGCCGCTGTCATGCGCTTGAGTTCTTGTCGAACCTCTGCAAGGTTGTCGCCCATCACCGTGGCATCCGCATACCCATCAGGCTTCTCGTCATCGTTGTAGTACACCTCGCAGATTTTGTAGCAAGGCTCACCGCCATTCTCTTCTCTTAGGTCAATGACCCTATAGTTCCAAATCACATTAACCCCCTTTTGTTTTCTTCAATAAATTCTTTTATGAGTTCACTATGAAGCTCATATTCGCTTTTCATTATTTGAAAAGAAGCACCAACAATTTCTTCAAGGCTTAGGTTGTTGAGCATTGCCATTTCGGCTACCAAGGATATGAGTATTGGCATGACCATCCCACTGTCTTTCCCATCAACAGCGGCAATCATCTCATCTCTAAGATCGACATACTCTTCCCTGTCAATGACTTGGTCATCGTCCAATTTATAAATGATTCCTACTCTTTCTTTCATGTTGTCTCCTTAGTGAATGGGTTCATCTTCATTGGGCATCTCGCTTGCGTACTTCACGGTGATAGCGGCAACAACAAGTCTTAAAACTTCTTTAAGTTCTACGCCTGTTTCAAATGCAGTCTCCGCAAGCAGGGCTGTGAGCATGGGCAAGATGATCCTTATGTTGTGACCCTCAAGAACATCCAAGACTTTGTCTCTGAGTTCCATGTAAGAGTCGAATTGCTTTTCAATTTCTTCTGCTGTGAGTTCTTCCATGATGCTTTCCTTTTAAAAGATGGGGGACAAGCCCCCTTGGTTTACTTCAAGACTTTCAAAACCTTGTTCAGCGATGCGCTGGTCAAGTCTTGGATGTTGCGAACATTCTCAGCGTGGGTGAAACACTGATCAACCTTGGTGTTGCCAATGCCAATCGCAATCAGTGTGATGCGTTGTTTGTCGGCAAGCTGTTGCAAGTACTTCATGTGTTCAGCATGGTATCCATTCGCATCAGTGAGCAAGAACAAAACCTTGCGCTGTTCTTTGCGTGTCGCCAAGTCTTCAATCGCCAGAGCAATCGATGAATAGTCTGGCGTTGAACCTTGAGCGCACTGAGATATTGCGCCAAGCTTGGATGATGCCTTGCCCAGTGACTCGCCCCATTTTTTGAATGGGATGAACACAGGGCGTTCGGCTCTCACCAGTATCTCTCTTGATGCTCCAGCCTTATCGCTCTCGACAGTTGTGTCGTTGCCATAGAAACCCGTGACACTAAACTCAGAGTTGGCTTTGTCCAGAATCTTGCATAGCTGAATTGCAACCTGACAAGCAACAGCGATCTCACCGTGGTAGTTCATTGAGCCAGAGCAGTCGATCATTATGCTGACCGCTGACCGCTCTGCCTCACGCACCTCACGCTTGCTGAAGATGTTGGCATCACCACACGCATAGCGTGTAAACGCTTTGCGATCAACACGCCCCGACTCTTCATGGCTTGACCAACTCACCAGATCGTTGGAGCGCAAGATGCGTAGCAAGTTGGCTCGTGTTGCACCCATACCTGAAGGCGTGAGTGTGTAGTTGTGTTTGTAAATGTTGTCTGCGGTGTCTTTGTCGATACGCATGATTGATCCTTAGAAGAAAAGTATTTCGTTGATCTTAGGCTTGAGGATTGCAGGGCGAACCTTGATCTTGTCTGCAAGTGCAGTGTGTGGACGCAATCCATTCTGAATGAATTTGTCAAACTCAGGACGCTTGCGCTTGAGGTCATTGAATGGGTCATTGCTGTAGCCACTACCGCCCTGATTGTTTGGCTCACCTTGCGACTCGCCCTGCTGACCATCGCCAGACCCCTGCTCAGGCTCACCAGAACCGTCACCAGCACCATCATCTTTGCCGCCTGACCCTTTGCCCTCACCGTCAGCTTTATCGCCTTGCTGACCGCCTTGGTCACCAGCCTGATCACCCTGCTGATCACCCTGCTGATCACCCTGCTGATCACCCTGCTGGTCACCAGCTTGGTCACCTTGCTGACCGTCATCACCCTGCTGACCGCCATCACCTTGTGGCGGTTGCTTGGGCTGTTGCTTTTGTTTCTCATGCGCTTGCTGTAAACGCTTGAACAATTCGATGGCAATGTCAGCGATGGTCTGCGTGTTCTTTGCTTTTTGTGCAGACTTCAAAGCCCACTCAATATCAGCAGACCAAGGGGACGCACCCAACACCGTGGCGTGTTTGATTGGGTAGCCGTTTAAACGCCTTCCCTCAATCGCCAACATGAACGGCACATTCTTCAAGTCATCAGGCTTGACATAGCCGCTATCGTCCAACACTGAGTTGGTTAGCTCTTCAAACAACGCCTTGGCATTCGGTGCGTAGCCTGAGTCGATGACACACTGCTCAATGCGTGGGTCTTCAAGACCGTTGATCAATGAGCTTACATAAGAGCCGTGCTGGGTACGAGCCTCGTCCCACGGTGCGTTGTTGGTGAACCATGCATGACCCAGCTCATGCAAGGCATAGCCAAGCGTGTTGTTGAACACCTTGCGTGAGATGTTTGCCATGTCATCAATCGATGGGAAGATCAACTGCACACTAGCCAATGTCTTTGCACTGGAGCGTTTGAAGATGATCCCTGCTGTTTTGCCAGACCAAAGAATCTCAAGCTTGTCGATGCTCTGACCGCTTGCTTGGAAGACTCGCTCAAGCGTTGTTGCAACGCCTCGTTTCACTTGTGTGCCTAAGTACATGATGCCCCCCTTACTTGTTCAAAAAGGATTTGAATTCCACGGTGTTGACCGTGGCGGTGAAGATGCCTACCAACTCAGGTTCGCAATCGGCAGGAAACTTGTTGACGATGGCAGAGCGGAACGCTGTCACCGTGGGTACGCCCTTGGTCACTGCTCTTGCCCATGCAAGCATCTGGCGCAGAGATGGAGGCTGAGTGAGAACACCAGCCCTTGCTTTCTCTCGAGCCACATTCGCAAAGGTCACAAGAACATTGGCGGCATCAGCATTCAAACCAGTGCGCTTGTGAATGAGTGTGACTTCATCAGCGTGTGGCAGGTAGTTGAATTCCAGCGTGTAGCTGAACCGATCAATGAATGCAGTGTTCTGATCACGAACACCAGCGAAGTTGCCAGACGCATCGCCATGACCGTTGCTGTTGTCTGCGCAGAAGAATGCAACGTGTGATGCAACAGGGATGCGAGTGCCTGTCTCTGCAATCACAATCGCACGATTGGCAGAGCGTTCGCAAAGTGCATGGAGTGATGCGAGTTGTGCAGGACGAGCAAAGCCGATCTCGTCCAACAGAATGAGCGAACCAGTGTGCTGGATAGCTTGAGCAATGATCCCTGCTTTCCATTCGACATCGCCATTCTTGAGAATGTTGGCTCCAATGAATTCCGACCGCTCCATGCCGTCATCGAAGTTGATGCGGAACAGCTTGCGCTTGAGCCGTGCGCTGATCTGCTCAGTGAATGCAGTCTTACCTGTTGACCGTTCACCTGCAAGCCAGACGTTGTCGGGGATCGACTCACTCAGCGCACAAAGTGCTTGGTGCAAGTTGGCAGGGTTGAAGACGTAGTCATCAAGCACCGCCAATGCCTCTGGATCATTCCAGACCAGCACTTCCATGTCTTCAAAATTAACCGTCTCACCGTCCTGTTGGTAGAACAGGGGCGCAGGGAAAATCTCAGAGGCTTTGTGTGTTGAGAACACCGCCACGCTGTTGGCAACGGTCTGCAATTGCTCAGGCGTGACAGACTGTTTAAACGAGGAGAACAAGTTGCCGACCTCTGAGCGGATGGCGTTGTCAATCTTGCTGTAGTCCACGCCTGTGATCTTGCCAACCTCAGTGTCAATGCGCTTGACCAAGTCACGCTCAATCTTGTCGGCTTGCGTGACGATCTTGCTACGCAAGTCACGCACCTCGTCCAGCGTTTTGGATGCGAGGCTGTAGGTTGTCGAGACTATCGTCTGCGAATTGCGAACCTCGGTGAGTGCGTCATTCACCAAGCCAATCGAATCATTGATTGCACCAGTGTTTGCTGACGGTGCTTGCTTGGCGTTGATCACTGCTGTTGACAGTGGTACGAGGTTGCGAATCTCATCCACGGTGATGCCGCCCTTGTTGACAATGTCTGTGAGGATGGTGACCACACGCACCTTGTCGGCACTGACCTCTGAGCCGTAGCCTGTTTGTACGAGGGCGGCATTGAGTTTGCCTGTGGAGATGAGCGAAAGAGCTTGAGAAATTTTTGACATGATAGGAAGCCTCCTGATTTAAACGATTTGAAATTGATTTGCACTTGTGATCGTGCCGTGACCATGCGAACACCAAGGCAGATCGATTGATGACCACTTGGCGGTGAGTCGAATCTTGTAGCCGCACGTTGGGCAGACAGCCAACATCATGCGAGTGGACTGCACCTTGCGGACAGCAGAGATGTTCAGCTTGGCGTGTGGGTAGTCGCCCAATGACTGGATCAGTGAAGCGAAGTTGTCTCTGAACGTGTCGCCAGCCTCTGTTGCAGTGACCTTGCCCTCAAGCCACAAGGCACGAACGCAAGCAGGGAAACGTCCACGGTGACCGTCACCATCTGTTGCCGCATGGGACAACTCATGGCAGAGGATTGCGAACGCCTCAACAGCGTCATCAACCACAGGGCTGATGCAGATTTCATGGTGACCATCAGACGATGCCTTGGGTGACCAATGCTCACCAATGGCACGGTGTTGCGAACGAGCCTTGCTGGATGGGAATCCACAGGTGACCCTGATCTTGTCGGGCAGTGGGAAGCCGTTTGAATTGAAGATAGAGCGAAGCTCTTCTACAGCGTGGGCAAGCCACTCTTCACGGTTGGTAGCAGTCATATTTAAACCTCCTCTTTCATTTTTGAATTGACCTCAGCGTCAGTAGCAAACTTGCCTGACTTGTTGAACAAGCTCCACGCTGTACAGGCAGAGCAACCTTTCTCGTATTCATCGCAGGGCGAACCCCAGTAATCAACCATCTCTGCGAGTGGCACTGCAATGGCTGGAACACTGCGCTTGATGCCACGAATTGCCAATGGGCTGTTTGAATCGATGACCATGTTTAAACCTCCTTGTTGAGAGCCTCAGTCACAACGTGACCAAGATAAAAACCGCCAATGGCGATAACGAAATTCCACAGTGGCACACCGTCACTGAGAGAGAAACCTGCGAACAGCGATGCCGCTGAAGCGAGAGACATGAGAACGTAGTACATGGATAAGCCTCCATAAAGTTGAACAAGACCTGCTCTCGCAGGTTTCGGCTAATCAAGCCTCATCAGTTGTCCTGTGCGAATGAATAAGGCTCGTCACGCAAATCAGCGTCATGCTCTTCACGCAAGTCCTCAAGCTCTTGAAAATAAATACGCAACTCAGCCTCCAAATATTCGGGTAGGCAATTTGCCAAGCCCTCTGTTTTGCCATCGCTCCAAGTGATGGACAGCTTGAATGATTCGATTGATTTCTTTTCCATGTTGTTCCCCTTAAAGTGATTCAAAGTAGTTGGCGATCTGAGCGTCACTCCAGCCGTGAAACTCAGGCAGTTGTCGAATGGGCTTGGTGCGATCCTCAAGACCCCGCTCTGCATAGGCATGAGACAGGCTCTGCTGTTCGTAGGTCACCGACTCTGTCACTGAGTCAAAGCCCAGCTCATTGGCTAACGCCTCAAGCGCAGGGAGGCAAGCGGCATACACCGCCTCAGATGCGAACACTGCAACTTGTTCGGTGTAGCCGTTATGCACCTCGAAAAAAACTTTGATCTCCATGTTTAAACCTCCCTGTTTGTGCCGTTGATGATGGTCTGTGCGTAGGCAATGCAAGCCAACGCAATGTCTTTGTCGCCCTGCTGAAGAGCCTTGTACGCCTCTTCAAGCGTCTCTGCGAGAAGTTGAATGTCCTGTTTCATGCGATCTCTTTCTGTGGTTGGTTGTAGATGAACGCCCATTCGATAGCCTCACGCTTGGTTGTGCATTCACGAACGCAAGAGGCGTGTTCGCTGGACTTGATCCACACTTGCCAAACGACAAGTGGAGTGGTGCGGTGGTTGTATGTCTCTACACGGTACAGAGACACGATGTATTTTTGGTTTGGTGCAATCACACCAAACACCTTGACAAGTTGTTTCATGCGTGAGCCTCCTTTTTCAGCGATACCGTGTTGAACAGTTCTTGGTAATGCTCCATGTGGAACAAAACTCGTTGCCAGTTGGTTGCACTAGGGTGCTTTGCGAACGCCTTTTGCGATGCAATGAGAACGCTTTTGCTGTGGTTTAGCTCTTGTGATGGTGTCATGGATAGCCTCCTGTTGATTGATGCGGATTGCATCCACAAGCACACTGAAACAATGTGCTTGAAGTGGAATCCACTTGCCGCCCTTATTCACGAGGACGGTGCATGGGGACAGTGCCTTGCGTCCACTCCTCTCAGAGCGGTCAGATCGTTCGCTGTTTGCCCCCTGAGTGTGTAGGTGGTAGGCATGGCGTGAACGGTCAACGTAGGTGACTGTCGTAGTCATCAGGGCTGTTGCTCTCTGTCTGTCCCCTGTGTGTGTAGGTGGGTGACACGTTGAGAGCCTGTACCTGACGGGCTGTCTGCTCGGGCTAGAGTGTTTGCGAGTCACTCATCGAAGCCGTCTTTGTTGTGTGATGCAAGCACCACAACGAAACGAATGCTAGCACGTTTACACACCTTTGCAACAGGTATTTTTGTAAGTTTGCTGTAAGTTGTAAAAGCCTTATGAATCAACGAGTTACAGATTTGGGAGACAGCTGGAAACGGTCAATGTATACCTTTGTTTTCATTGGTGATTTGAGTACTTCGGTTTTCAATGCGAACGATTGGGGTCGAGGGACAAGGCGAAGCCGAATGGACAGGTGCTTGATAGGCAGTGAGCAAAGAGAGAGGCGACACAAGGTGCAAAGCATGAGCTTGCAGTGAGCCAATGTTTAAACGGTCTTGCTGTTGGCTTGCTGGTGTTCACCGCACTTGCGGTTGTCGCCCTGTTGTTGTGTGTGGCGAAGTGCATTGAAGTGTGACCAAGTGCATCGAAGTGCAATATGCGAACGAGTTGCGTTGTGTGTGTCTCGCTGAGAAAATGCTGAGAGCAAATGCAGAGTGTTTAAACCAAGCGAAAAGGATCACAACATGGCACAAATCAAAACGAATGAGAACGATACTGGTGTAAGCACTGCACCGTTCGCAGATGCAATCATTGATGGCGAGGGAGAGTACAGCGAAGCGATACGGCAAGCTGTTCACCAAGTAGAGGTAACACAGAGAGGAGATGGAAAGCCATTCGGTCATAAACCAATGGAAGATGAAATCGTTGAGAGTAAGAAGACCACTACCAAGATGAAATTGTTCGCCTCTGCAATTGCAGATGGACTCAGTCCAGCAGAGGCGTATCGGAAGGTGTATGACTGTGCGAATAGCACCAATGCAACAGTGATGGCAAATGCGAACCGATTGCTGAATGACAGCAGGATTACCTTACTACTTGAGCCTGTCTTCCAAGCCAAACGAGAGATGGTGATCAACGATGAACTAGCCACAAGGCGATTCATCATGCAGGAACTCTTTGAACACGCCAAGAACACTGAGCGAGTGAGTGACAAGCTCAGAGCATTGGAGATGATGGGCAAGTCCATTGGTATGTTCAATGAGACTGGTGACAAAGATGAGAACGATCTAGATGTAGAGAAGCTCAAGAGTGAACTCAAGGCGAAGATGGCATCGATGCTCAACGTCACACTGCCATCAGCCAAGCACTGAGGGGAGAGAACGGGTCAGAGAGGGTGCATAGCGGCTATGTGCAAGGCGTGTATGCGTGGCGTATGTGCGTATGCATGAGGCGTGTGTGTGGCGTAGCGTGAGGTGTGCAGAGCGTGTAAACGCTGGCTCTCCACTCGTGCGCTAGGCGGCTGGAGGCGTGTGCGCTAGGCGTGACCCCACCTACCCCGACCCTCCCTTTTGTGACGGCGTTGACTGGGCTGACTCTACACTCAAATCCACACATCCAATCCCACAAAACACACCCCCTTAACTTTCCTATTACAAACCCCCACCCCTATATATTTTGAAAATGGCAGTATCGTTCGCATTGTTTAAACAACAAGCAAATAATCTTGTGGAGACTTCTGGAGGTGTGGTTTGCATCGTTCCACATAATTCTGCAAGATCGGTGTACACAGGCAAGCCAATTGATGTATATTTCGTTCGCTAGAGCATAGTAACCAGACCACTCCCTGTTGTTGTGATACTTTGGGTTGTTGGTTGCTCCTTCGGTCTGGAACTCCCTGCTCTAGCTCCAATTCGCATGGGGATTGTCACTAGGTACTATTAGTAATAGTCTCCAGCCGTGTTGGTGAATGCGTAGGCTGATACGCAAAGTCAGGTCGTCTAAGCGCAATAACAGACCTATTCGTTAAGGCGCAAAGCAGGGGATCAGCACCTGCCACCAACAATCTATAGCAGGGTGGGGAAGTGGTATCCCGTCTGGTTCATACCCAGAAGATCGCTGGTTCGACTCCAGTCCCTGCAACCATCATGTAAACATTTCAGCAAAATCTATACATGACGGCGTGGATGTGTATAGGACTGCAACCCTTCGGGTTTCTTGATCGTTCTTAATCCTGTTTAAACGTGCTATATTGCGTTCGTACAAATGTTCGCATAAGGGTTCGCATGGAAAAGAAAACCAAATTGGTCTACGACTTCATCGTGGCCTGTCAGCAAATACGCAAGATCACACCCTCCTACAGAGAGATTGCCATTGGTCTTGGCATGAAGAGCAAGTCCAACATATTCCGCTACATCCGCAAGCTGGAGAAGATGGGGGCCATTGAGATGCAACCCAAGAAGATGCGAACCATAAAGCTGACCAACAAAGTGGTCAATGAGATGACCAAGCTATGAGTCTTCTGACCACTCAGGAAATGGAGCAGTACCTCCAGATGCTGGAGACACTCCCGCCTGAGCATGAAATGATTCCCAAGATCAAACTCCTTATGGAGGCTGATCGCCGTGAGCAGTGCAAGGAACACTTCATACCGTTCGTAGAAGATATGTGGCCCTCATTCATCGCAGGGCGACACCATAAGATCATGGCAGATGCCTTTGAGCGGGTTGCCAACGGCAAGCTCAAGCGGCTCATCATCAATATGCCGCCCCGTCATACCAAGTCAGAGTTTGCCTCTTTTCTGTTTCCATCTTGGTTTCTAGGTAAATACCCGCACAAGAAGATCATCCAGACAGCCCACACCGCAGAATTGTCAGTGGGCTTTGGTCGAAAGGTCAGAAACCTTGTAAACACAAGCCACTACCAACGCATCTTCCCAACAAAGTTATCCACAGACAGCAAGGCCGCTGGACGCTGGAATACAAACAAGGGCGGTGACTACTTCGCCATTGGTGTGGGCGGTGCTGTAACCGGAAAAGGCGCTGACGTTCTCATCATTGATGACCCGCATTCCGAGCAGGAAGCCATGCAAGGCGACCCAAAGGTCTATGACAGGGTGTATGAATGGTATAGCTCAGGCCCTCGCCAGCGTTTACAGCCCGGGGGAGCCATCATCATCGTGATGACACGGTGGTCAAAACGGGATTTGACGGGTCAGGTGGTGTCAAACTCGGTCAAAAGGGACGGAGATGAGTGGGAAGTCATCGAATTTCCTGCATTAATGCCCTCTGGAGCGCCACTTTGGCCTGAATTCTGGTCACAGGAAGAGCTTGAGGCCATCAAATCTGAGATTCCAGTCCCAAAATGGGAAGCCCAGTACCAACAAAACCCAACATCTGAGGGCGGTGCGCTCATCAAGCGGGAAATGTGGAAGATTTGGGACAAAGACGAGCCGCCTGAGTGCGAATACACCATTCAAAGCTGGGATACGGCGTTTGAGAAGCACAACAGGGCTGACTATTCAGCTTGCACCACATGGGGAGTGTTCAGACACCCCGATGAAAAGGGCAATGCCCAGCCAAACATCATCTTGCTTGACGCATTCAAAGACCGACTGGAGTTTCCTGAACTCAAAGCCAAGGCGTTTGAGATGTACAACGAGTGGGAACCTGACACCCTACTGATCGAAAAGAAGGCGGCAGGAGCGCCGCTGATCTACGAGATGAGACGCACAGGAATCCCTCTGCAAGAGTACACACCGAGCAAAGGCAATGATAAGATAGCCCGTGTAAACGCAATATCTGACATATTTGCGTCCGGCTTTGTCTGGTGTCCAGATAGACGCTGGGCTGAAGAGGTCATGGAGGAGTGTGCCTCATTCCCAAATGGTGAGCATGACGACTTAGTTGACTCAACCAGTCAGGCGCTGTTAAGGTTCCGGCAGGGCGGTTTTCTCCGTTTAAACACGGATGATGAAGAAGACTTTGTCCCCCGCCGAAAGAAAGCGGCCTACTACTGAGGAACCCCATGATCGAAAAAAGTTTGTACCAAGCGCCAATAGGACTCGCAGTCATAGAGGAAGCCCCCTCAATTGACATTGAAATTGAGATCATTGGCGAGGACGAAGATGCTTCAGTTGAAGAGACAAAGACTCCTGACATCCCCTTTGATGCCAATCTTGCAGAACACATTGATCCTCAAGAACTCGCCACCATTGCCAATGATTTGCTGGGTGACATTGAGGATGACCTAAGCTCCCGCAAGGATTGGATGCAAACCTATGTCGATGGGCTTGAACTCCTCGGCATGAAAATCGAAGAGCGGTCAGAACCTTGGGAAGGCGCTTGTGGCGTTTACCATCCACTGCTCTCAGAGGCGCTGGTCAAGTTCCAAGCAGAAACCATCATGGCGACATTCCCCGCCGCTGGGCCAGTCAAGACCCAGATCATTGGGAAAGAAACTCCAGAGAAAAAAGAAGCCGCCACCCGTGTTCAGGATGACATGAATTACGAGTTGACGGATGTGATGACAGAGTTCCGACCAGAGCATGAGCGCATGATTTGGGGATTGGGACTCTCAGGCAATGCATTCAAAAAGGTCTACTTTGACCCTGCACTTGACCGCCAGACATCCATCTTTGTGCCAGCCGAAGACATCATCGTCCCGTATGGCGCATCCTCCCTGCAAAACTCTCCTCGTATCACTCATGTGATGCGCAAAACCAAAAACGAGTTTGCTCGTTTGGTTCACCAAGGCTTTTACGTTGATGAGGACTTGGGCGAGCCAAGCACCAGCCTTGATGAGGTGGAGAAAAAGATTGCCGAGAAGATGGGCTTCAAGGCGACTACAGACGACAGGTACAAGTTCTATGAAGTCCAAGTTGACCTTGACATCCCCGGATTTGAAGACTGCGATGAAAACGGAGAGCCAACCGGCATTGCTCTGCCCTACATTGTTACCATCGACAAAGACACCACAACCGTGCTGGCTGTGCGCCGCAACTGGCGACCAGAGGACACCACCCATCAGAAACGAAGCCACTTCGTTCACTATGGCTACGTCCCCGGCTTTGGCTTCTACTACTTCGGCCTGATTCATCTGATCGGTGCTTTTGCTAAGTCAGGCACATCGCTGATCCGTCAGTTGGTGGACGCTGGAACTCTGAGCAATTTGCCCGGCGGATTCAAAACCAAAGGCATGAGAGTCAAGGGCGATGACACCCCAATTTCGCCCGGGGAGTGGCGAGATGCGGATGTTGCCTCCGGAACACTCAAAGACAACCTCTTGCCGCTTCCATACAAGGAGCCAAGCCAAGTCCTGATGGCGTTGCTGGCAAACATCGTGGAAGAAGGCCGCAGAGCCGCTGGCTCAGGCGATTTAAACGTGGCAGATATGTCTGCAAACGCTCCCGTTGGCTCCACGCTGGCACTGCTAGAACGCACCCTGAAGGTGATGTCTGCTGTTCAAGCCCGTATCCACTACTCCATGAAGCAGGAATTGGTGTTGTTGCGAGACATCATCAGGGACTACACCCCAGATGAGTATGACTACGAGCCAGAAGAAGGTAGCCGTAGCGCCAAGAAATCCGACTATGACTGCTGTGATGTCATACCTGTCAGCGACCCCAATGCCGCCACAATGGCTCAAAAGATCGTGCAATATCAGGCGGTCTTGCAGTTGGCCCAAGGCGCACCCGGTATTTACAATATGCCACAGCTACACCGCCAAATGCTGGATGTGCTGGGCATCAGGAATGCCCAAAAGCTTATCCCTCTGGAGGATGACCAGAAGCCTCGTGATCCATTGAGCGAAAACATGAATGCCATGATGAGCAAACCGCTCAAGGCATTTATCTACCAAGATCACGAATCTCACATCGCTTCCCACATGAACTTCCTGCAAGACCCCAAGACGGCGGCAATTGTGGGTCAAAGCCCCAACGCACAGCAAATTACCGCAGGTCTTCAGGCGCACATTGCGGAGCATTTTGGCTTCCAGTACCGTCAGCAGATTGAACAGCAGATTGGCGCTCCCCTGCCTTATATGGCGGAGGACGATGACGAACTGCCGCAGGAGTACGAAGTCCAGATCGCCCGTCTGGTAGCGCAAGCCAGCCAGCAATTGCTTCAAAAGAACCAAGCCGAAGCCGCTCAACAGCAAATTGCCCAGCAACAGCAAGACCCCATCATCCAAATGCAGATGCAGGAATTGCAACTCAAGGGCGAAGAAATCAAACGAAAAATGGCAAAAGACCAAGCAGATACAGCCCTCAAACAGGCTCAACTGGAGGTCGAAGAAGCCAAATTGGAAGCGCAAACCAACTTGGAAGGCCACAAGCTGGGAGTCAAGATTGCCCACGAAAAGGCGACTTTGGCTCAAAAAGCAGAAGCAGAACAGGAAAAACTCAACCTTGGCGGTCACCGATTGGGCTACGAGATGGCCTCTTCCAAAGACCGTTTAAACAGAGAGTCGCTGTTCAAACTGCATGATGCAAAAAACAAACCCCCAACAAAACCAACGACAGGTGAATGATGGATAACTTTGACGTAATTGTTAAAAATATTGACGACAAAATTTATCAATTACGAGATTTTGTAGCCACAGGCAACGTAAGTGACCTGTCGGAATACAAGGCAACGTGCGGTCAGATTCGAGGTCTGCTGATTGCACGGGAATTCGTATTAGACCAAAAACAAAAATCGGAGAGATTTAATGAATGACTTCTCAAGTGTCGGCACGAGGCTGGCAGAAGAAAGTGCATTGAAAGAGGTTGCACCTTTGACCCACGAAGAAAAGGCAAAACAACTCCCAACCCCCACTGGATACCGCATTCTTTGCGCCATCCCAGAGCAGGAGAAGGAGTACGAGAGCGGCATCATCAAAGCCGAACTCACTGTGCAAAACGAGGAAACGCTGACCACCGTGCTGTTTGTGGTCAAGCTTGGCCCCGATTGTTACAAGGACGAAAAGCGCTTTCCCAATGGCCCTTGGTGCAAAGAAGGCGACTTCATTCTTGTTCGCCCCCACGCCGGAACCCGGCTTGTTATCCACGGCAAAGAATTTCGCATCATCAACGATGACTCCGTTGAAGGCACTGTGGAAGACCCCCGTGGCATCAAACGCAAATAAGGAGCGCACATGAGTACATACAAAGGCGAAGAATACAAGTTCCCCGATGAGCAAGACCCAGCTGACTTGGAGATTGAAATCGAGGATGACACCCCTGAAGAAGACCGTGGCAAAACCCCCTCAGACCCCAAGTTTGTAGAGGAATTGGACAAAGACGAGTTGGATGAGTATTCAGCCGCCGCCAAGCAAAAGATTGCCGCCTTCAAAAAGGTCTACCACGATGAACGAAGGGCGAAAGAAGCCGCTGACCGTGAGCGTGAAGAGGCCATACAGGTTGCCAAAAAGCTTTTTGAGGAAAACAAAGCCCTCAAAGGGCGTGTAAACAACACTGAAAGCTTTGCAATCAATTCCATCAAATCCAATGCCCATGCCGCCCTTGAAAAGGCCAAGCGTGAGTATCGGGATGCGTACGAATCAGGCGACACAGACAAGATTATCGAAGCTCAGGAAGCAATGACTGAAGCCAAGATGTCCATTTCCCAAGCAGAAACGGCTGAACATAATTTTAAAAACCGGCCTGTTCAGGAAGAAGAATTTGTGGTACAAACGCCCCAACGGCCTAAACAGCCGACTCGTGACCAGAAGTTTGAGAAATGGCGAGAGCGTAACTCTTGGATTGATTCAGACTCGGAAATGCGAGCTTTGGCAATGGGTACACACGAAAGACTCGTTGCTGAAAACGGTGCTGGCTATGCCACAACTGATGAGTATTACAGGCGCATTGACGCAACAATGCGCAAACGCTTCCCCGAAAGATTCGAGGAAGACGAAGGAACGGAAGTCGAAATCGACTCTAAACCTCCCGCTCGTACGAAACCGAGCGTTGTCGTAGCTCCGGCCTCAAGAAGCACGGCCTCAAAGAAATTGAAGCTGAAGCCTTCCCAAGTTGATCTCGCCCGAAAACTTGGAATCACCCCCGAGCAATACGCCAAAGAAGTTTTAAAACTGGAGATTTGAAATGACAAAGACTGAAATAAACCGTTTAAGCCGTGATGTCGATACAAGAGCAACCCATGAACGTCCAAAGCAGTGGATGCCAGCGGAACTCTTGCCGGAGCCTGATAAGCACCCGGATTACGACTATCACTGGGTGCGTACTGCAACTCTGGGTTACGCAGACCCCCGTAATGTTTCGAGAATGTTGCGTGAGGGCTGGGAACCTGTAGGAATTGAAGAACAACCCAAGTTCCAACTGTTAGTTGATCCCGGTAGTCGATACAAAGACAACATCGAGATCACCGGATTGTTGCTTTGCAAGACTCCAAAAGAGTTCACGGCTCAAAGACGGGCGTATTACGCTCGACAGACCCAAGCTCAGACGGATGCTGTAGACAACAGTTTTATGCGTCAAAGCGATGCGAGGATGCCCCTTTTCAAAGAAGGCAAGTCTTCGACAACCTTTGGCAAAGGCTTTTAAACTTTTTGGAGTTTTTTCATGGCGTATCCTACCGTCTCAGGCCCTTACGGCTTTCAACCGATCAATCTGATCGGCGGTCAGGTCTTTGCTGGTTCTACTCGTAATATTCCCATTGCTTCAGGCTCTGGCACATCTATCTTTGCAGGTGATGTTGTCCGTCTGAACACTGGTGGTACTCTGAGCCGAGCCGCCACAGGCACTACCTCCGCTACTGATGCAGTCGGCGTTTTCTTGGGTTGTTCTTACACAAACCCATCAACCAACCAAAAGATTTTCGCTCAATACTGGCCCGGTGGCACTGTCGCCTCTGATGCCGTTGGTATTGTTGCCGACGATCCCAACACCCTGTACAAAGTTGCTGTGCTGTCTACCTCGACAGCAGTCAGTGGCTTGACCCGTGCGGCTGTTGGTCAAAACGTGGCTTTCTTCTTGACCGCTGGTAGCACTACCTCTGGCGACTCTAAAGAAGGTGTGTACAACTCGACTGGTTCAACCACAACTTTGCCTTTCCGCATTGTTGATGTGGTTCCAGAAACCGTCAACGCTTCTGGCTCGTTTACAGAGGTGATCGTCAAATTCAATTTTGGCGTTCACACTTATACGTCTGCTACGAACGTAGTAACCGCCGCTTAAAGGAGCATCTAAATGGCTATTTCCCGTGCGCAACTACTCAAAGAACTGCTCCCCGGACTGAACGCTTTGTTCGGTTTGGAATACGCAACGTATGGTCAGCAACATAAAGAAATTTATGAAACTGAGACTTCAGAGCGTTCTTTTGAAGAAGAAACCAAGCTGTCCGGCTTCTCTGCCGCACCTGTCAAGAACGAAGGCCAAGCCATCGCTTATGACAATGCTCAAGAGGCGTTTACAGCACGTTACAACCACGAAACCATTGCTCTGGGTTTTTCGCTGACCGAAGAGGCCATCGAAGACAACTTGTACGACAGCCTGTCTGCTCGTTACACCAAGGCTTTGGCTCGTGCAATGGCTTACACCAAACAGGTCAAAGCCGCCGCCGTGTTGAACAACGGTTTCACCAACTCAGCCGCTTATTACGGCGGTGACGGTGTGCCTTTGTTTGCAACCAACCACCCCTTGGTTTCTGGTGGAACCAACAGCAACACCCAGTCAACCGCCGCAGATTTGAATGAGACTTCCTTGGAAGCCGCCATCATCCAAATCCAACAGTGGACTGACGAGCGTGATCTGTTGATCGCCGCCAAGCCCAAGAAGTTGATTGTTCCTCCACAGCTTCAGTTCGTTGCAACTCGTTTGCTCGAAACCGAACTGCGTGTTGGCACAACCGACAACGACATCAACGCCATCAAGAACAATGGCTCTGTCTCTGAAGGTTACACTGTTAACAACTTCTTGACCGATCCAAACGGCTGGTTCCTGACCACCGATGTTCCAAACGGCATGAAGCATTTCGTTCGCACCCCGCTGTCTAACAGCATGGACGGCGACTTTGATACCGGCAACGTCCGTTACAAGTCCCGTGAGCGTTATAGCTTCGGTTGGTCTGATCCCCTCGGAATGTGGGGCGCACAAGGCGCTTAATGCCCTTGGAAAGAAAGGCTCCTTCGGGGGCCTTTTTTTTGCGTTTAAACCTTGTACAGCGTTTAAATGTGGTGTATAAACTAGGTATCTGGGCTTTTACCTACATCAACCGCCCCAGCGGACAGTGCAATGATGGTGTAGGCACTTTTGCATAAAGGAATTATTATGGGATTCGCAACTCACCTTGGCCCTTGGTTGTTGGGTACTGTCAAAAACACCACCGGCACAACTTCCGGAACAATTCGCAACATGGGCGCTACTACAGTTAGCCAGTCCGCAAATGTCGTGTTCGGCACTTTAACTGGAACTGCTTTTGTTCTTCCTGCTGGCGCTCAAATCACCGACATCAAAATTGTCACCACTACCGTATTCAGTGCGGCAACAACTGCCAAACTAAGTATTGGCGCTGTAGACTTCACAACCACAGGAACAATCACCTCTGTTGGCGGCATTAGCTTAACTGCAAATGCAACAACACCAGCCTTGTTCCTCAATGTTGGCTCAACTGATGCCATCGTTACCTACACCTTGGCTGGAACTGCATTGACTACTGGTGCGGCAACCATCATCATCACTTATTCTGTCCGCAACTCAGATGGTGCGGCAAACCCAACTGCCACTCAAAACTAATCTGACGGGGAGCTAGTCTCCCCTTTTTTTCTCGAAAGGATTAGCCATGATGCAAACGGATGTTAGATCGGCCCACTCAAACGTGAGTGCCTTGCTGTATGCTGGTCGAGCCAGATTAAAAGGAGTGCTGTTTCATGTTTCGGATGGCGCTCCTCTTGATCATCTTAAATTTTATGATGCCGCCACCGCTACAGGTTCAGTGATTCTGGAGATTGATTCCAATCATTCCGGAGGGCTTTATATTCAAATTCCCGGTGAAGGAATTTTGTTTAAAACAAGCATTTACTGCGACATTGGTGATGCCGATTCAGTTACTATTTTCTACGGTTAACTTATGCAACAAGAAGGCTCATTCAATTTGGTTGGTCGAAAAATAATGATCGGCATTCCTTCGTATGACTACAAGGTGGCAACGAAGTGGGCAATCTCATTTGCCCATTTCTGTGTTGAAGCTCAGAAGCACGGAGTTCAAATCCAAGTAGGCAACGTCTCTGGATGCTCCGTTGTTTCTCGTGCCAGAAATTTGATTGCGTATGACTTCTTGGAGTCTGACTGCACTGACCTGATGTTCATTGACTCTGACATCACCTTCAATGCTGATGATGTTTTCCGTCTGATGGCTTGGAACAGTGATCCCAAAAAAGGCATTGTGGCTGGTATTCCTGTGGCTCGTAAAAAAGGCAAGGTCTACATTTCTACGCTGGATATTGATGAAGACCGTCAGGTTCAAATGAACCCAATGGGTCTTGTTCGTGCCTTGCGGGTTGCCACAGCTTTTATGATCATCCGCCGTGATGTCTTCACCACCTTGCGGGACGCACATCCTGAGTGGGCATACATCGATGACCGTATCCAAGACGGCAAGTCTTATTCGTTCTTTGATTTCAAGTCCACCCCAGAGGGTTACGTTGGGGAGGATTACACCTTCTGCGACCGTGCCAGAGAGGCTGGATTTGAGGTTTGGATTGATCCCACCATCAAGCTTGGACACATGGGCATCCATGAGTTTGAAGGCTCTTTTGGCGAGGATTACCTGTACCCAATGCTTCGCCCCATAGAGGAAGAAAAGAAGGTGGTCAATGGCTAAATCCCCAGCATGGCAAAGAGCAGAGGGCAAGAATCCCAAGGGCGGTTTAAACGCCAAAGGGAGAGCTTCGGCGAAGGCTCAAGGGATGAATCTGAAGCGCCCACAACCAGAAGGCGGCAAACGCCGCGACTCCTTCTGCGCCCGTATGGAAGGGATGAAGAAGAAATTGACGAGCGAAAAAACTGCCAAGGATCCAAATTCGAGGATTAACAAAAGCCTTCGGGCTTGGAAGTGTTGAGGTAAAAAATGGCAAAAAATAAAATGTCTTATGAGGCGCTTGAGAAAAGAATGGCTGATGTTGGATTTCCGGCGGGAACGCCAGAAAATGCCGAAGCCGTCAAGCAATACAGGGCATCAGCAGGTATTGCTACAAAAATGTCACAACCGAAAGGTATGGCCACATATGACATTCCTCTTACAATGGGTGAGAGGGGCGCGTATGAACCGGGTCGTCCATCAGGTCTTCCGGATAAAGGCCCGGCAAGAACAACTGCTCGTGCAGAGTACGAGAAAGCATTAAATAATTCCGTTAAAAAAGCCAAAGGCGGTAAAGTCTCTAGTGCCTCTAGTCGCGCAGATGGCTGTGCCATCAAAGGCAAGACGAAGGGTAGGTTTGTGTAATGGACATGAACACCATTTGGTCTTTGGGTTTGTCTCTTGTTACTGGTGCATTGTGGTTTTTTGTTCGTGAGAAGCTTGAAGATGTAAAGCGCATTGAGCGCCTGTTAAACATAACTCGTGAGGAAATCGCTCGTGATACAGCAACTAAAGCAGAAGTGCAAAGACTTACAGACCACATTGATCAACGCTTTAACCGCCTTGAAGAAAAAATTGACCAGCTTATTCAAGGCGGCAGATGATGCCCAGCCAAAGTAAAAAGCAACACAATTTGATGGCTCTGGTAGCCAACAATCCGTCAGCCGCAAAGCGGCTAAAAGTTCCTCAATCAGTTGGAGAAGATTTTATGAAAGCAGATATGGGCAAGAAATTCAAAGAAGGCGGCGCTTCCATGAAGTCCAATCTCAAGCAAGACAAAAAGATTGTCAAAAAAGCTTTGTCAATGCATGACAAGCAAGCTCATGGCGGCAAGAAGACTGACCTCACCAAACTCAAAAAGGGCGGAATGCCAAAGGGAATGATGCCGTTTGAGAAGTCCAAGAAAGATGTCGAAATGAAGGGCGTTAAAGAAGGCTCTAAAAAAGACATGATGATGGACAAGAAGCAAATGATGGGCAAAGCCCCTATGAAGTTTGCCAAAGGTGGCATGATCGCCACTCCAATGGGCAAAGTCACATCAGGTGGCAAACGCCCTCACGGTGAACATACAGTTCAAGCCAAAGGTCACACCAAAGGCAAGATGGTCAAAATGAGCATGGGCGGCAAAGCCTGTTAAAGGGAAATCATGGCTAAAAAAATGAAAACATTCAAGGGCGGCGGCAAAATCAAACGCTACGCTGGCGAAACTGACGGTAGCCTTGTTGAGGGAGAGGGGGAAGAAATCTTCCGCAAGGCTATGCGGGATCGTGATGCTGGTTCTGCGTATATGAACAACATCAATGCTGATGTCCGCCGTGCCTTGGCTGGTGAGCGTCCTTCTGCTCCTGAATACACTCAGTTGCCAGAGTCAAAAGAAAACAAGTTTGTAAAAGCCGCAAACAAAATTCAAAAGTCACAAGAAGACCGGCGCAACATGGAGGCCACTACGAGTCGTGGGATGCCCGCCGTTGATAAAAGCGTTCCCTCGGCATCGTCACTTAAATATCAAGCTCCATCTGCTGAAGCGGTGGCAAGTTCTGAGAACCGCAAAAAAAATTACGGTATGTTTGACGCAATAAAGGACTACTACGCAAGCCCATCCTCAAAGGAAGGCGTTATGCGTAATCTTTCAAACACAGCGGCGGCTTTAACTCCAATGACTGGCGGAGCTTCAAAGGTTGCCACTGAGTTTGCAATGGGCAGAAATGCGGCAAAAGCTTCGCAAGGCGAAGGCAAGTTGAGTGCCGCAGGTCAGCGTTTAAAGAACATGGAAGAAGTGCGTAATGTGGCTATGCCCGGCAGAAAAGAAGCTGTAACGAATCCTATGGCTTGGGCTGGTGGGCCGAAAATGATGGAGAAAGTTTCCGCTCAAGAGGCTCAGGTTGTCCGTGCCGCTCAAGCCGCCGCCAAGAAGAAAGCCGCTCAAGACAAGAGGGATGCCAAAGACCCCTTAATGAATGCAAGACCGGGCGCAGACAAGGCAAAGCCAGCATCTAAAACGTCCAAGGCAAAGC
>Ga0315903_10000513_pt1 | contig 58774 bp, 52 predicted proteins | sample LakEriMetagenome_7_FD_203524 | JGI IMG/M metagenome (GOLD analysis project Ga0315903, IMG submission 203524) | Freshwater fungal communities from buoy surface, Lake Erie, Ohio, United States - Buoy 2 MA119 | ecosystem: Environmental > Aquatic > Freshwater > Lake | place: USA: Lake Erie, Ohio... | reverse complement strand
ACCACCAAGGTATTGCCCTCTACCGACACAGTGCCCTTAAAGCGCCCGTGCACGCTGTCGTATTGCAGCATGTAGGCCAGGTAATCGGGCTCCAGCAAGTCGTTGATGCCCACGATCTCGATGTCGTTGAAGTTTTGCACCGCCGCGCGGAACACCATGCGCCCGATGCGGCCAAAGCCGTTGATGCCAATTTTTGTGGTCATGTCAGTCTCTCTTTCGTTGGAAGTGTTGAATGCGACACCGCCCCATTAAGGCATTTAAATAAGGCACTTAAGCCACTTGAGGCACTTAAGGCGCGGATGTCGATGTAACCATCGTAAGATATTTTGAGTAACTAAGTTACACGACGGAGCGCAGGCACGAGTTTGTTCTGGGTTTGTAACTTGGGGAGGGGGGTGCAGGTGCGGATGCGGGCTCAGTGACTTCAGGCGTCACCAGGCCCTCCGAGCGACCATTCGCGACGAAACTGGATCACTTGGGATCCTTTGAACTCCGATCGGCAGTACGCTTGATACCCAGCCTTTTGAGCCACTCGAATGGATGCTGCGTTTTCTGCGCCAATGATGCATGCCGTCGATTTGTTTCTAAACTTTTCATCCATCCATGCAAGCGCAGCATTCACCGCTTCAGTGGCGATGCCGCGCCCATGCGCCTCGGTGGAGAACGCCCAACCACCTTCCGGCAGGCCATCTAGAGGAGGACTGATGCTTCTTTCCCAGTTTGCAAAGCCTACATCGCCTATGAGCCCAGCACGGTCCTTCCATTGCACGGCCCAGTAGCCAAAGCCAAGCAACTCCCAGTGCCCGACATAGCGAAGAAGCCGCGCCCAACACTCCTCCCGCGTCGAAGGCCTTCCGCCGATAAACTGAGCGACTGCTGGATCTCCCCACATGGCTGACAGTGCAGGCAAGTCATCAAGACAATGAGCACGCAGGATCAATCGGTCGGTTTCAATCACGGGTACGTCCATGCTTTGCGGTCCCAGTTGGTCCATTTCAGTTTCTGAATCTACCACCGGACGGAAGGCCAGAGCGTGAGATCTGACACCTTGCACCGCTGATCGGTTTGTCTGAGGGTCGCCCTTAGTGGCCTCAAAGGCGGTTTTCTTTTCCCAATCTATTTAAATGAAAGTCGAAATTTCTCCTTCACCAAGGCATGAAAGACGTTTGGAGAATCTGACCACCACTGCGTAAGTCCAAGGTAAAAAATAGCTTGTTGGCAACAGACACAAAGTGAATCATTCGTCATTTGCCCCAAGACGCCAATTCCCCGGCACGCATTGGGGAGAAAGCGCACACCAGTGGCCTGCTGTTCAGCAGATTGCAATATCCTAAGGATTCAATAAATTTCTAGAGGCTGCTATGAAACAACTTGTTTTGGGTTCACTGATCCTGTTCTCCGCAACCATGGCTTCAGCGCATGGATGCCCTGGCGAGATGCGTGCCATCGACGCCAAAGTGCCCTCGGCGAATTTGCCTGCGGCTGAAATGTCCAAAGTCAAAGCCTTGCGCGAAGAGGGCGAGAAATTGCACAAGGAAGGCAAGCACGCTGAGTCGATGAAAACGCTGGCTGAAGCCAAGAAACTGTTGGGCGTTTGAGCCAAGGAAGTTGATGACGCAGAGCCTGTCCCCTTACCTAGTTCGAGAGCTGCGTTCTGACCATGCGGGGGAGACAGGGGCTGTCTATATTTATAAAGGAATTGCGGCGGTAGCACACTGGCGCAACGACCTTGAACTTCTTTCTTTTGCCAAGGCGCATGGGGCTACCGAAGCCAACCATTTAACTGAAGTTTCGCATTGGTTACCTGATTCAAAAAGAAGCCTGTTGTTGGGGCCTTGGCGTCTGGCGGGATGGTTGACGGGCGCATTGCCAGCCTTGTTTGGGCGGCGGGCGGTTTACGCCACGATTGCCGCCGTAGAGACGTTTGTAGACCAGCATTACCAGCAGCAAATTGACCACCTTCATGAGCGGGGTGGACCTGAAGGTTTGTTGCCACTTTTGATTCGGTGCCAAGCGGATGAGCAACATCACCGGGATGAGTCAACCGCCTTGGCAGGTGGCCAACTTGGGTTGCTTTTGCTCGCTTGGTGTTGGACTGTGGGTTGGGGGTCTTCTGCCGCCGTGGTTTTGGCCCGCCGAGTCTGATCTTTAAAAGAAAAGAGCAATTGCTGATGCTGCCGTTCGTACATCAGCGCATCTTTGGTGCGTTTTGTAGCAAGCTCCTTATGCTTGCAGTTGTTTGCTTGCCCTTTGCCGCCACAGCCCAAAGCGTTGGGTTCCAAGCACGCACAGACGGTAAAAAAATCTACTTGCTGGGCGAGATCCACGACAACTCACATGGGCACAGATTAAGACTGGACCATGTGATGCAGTTGATCGAAAAAGGGCATCGGCCCGTGGTGGCCATGGAGCAGTTTGATCGTGAAAACCAAGCAGCCTTGGACCTTGCACTTGCCCAGTGCACAGACGCAGATTGTGTGGTGGCAAAAGCCGCAACGCCAGGGTGGGAGTGGCGTTTTTACAAACCGTTTGTGAAATTAGCAATAGATAAAAAAGTCACATTGGCAGCGGCTAATTTATCCAACGCGGATGTGCGCAAAGTCATGACCAATGGTTTCACGGCTGTTTTCAGCCCGCAAGAGATCAACCAATACAAGCTCAATCAAATCCCCCTTTCGTTGCTGAACCTTCAAAACAAAGCCATCCAAGAAGGGCATTGCAACCTGTTGCCAGTCCAAGCCATTGGGCCCATGGTTCAGGGCCAGATTGCCCGTGATGTTTGGATGGCCAGCGTGATCAATGGTGTTCAAGATCAAATGGTCGTGCTCATCGCTGGCAACGGCCATGTCAGAAAAGATGCTGGCGTCTTCCAATGGCTGTTACCAGAAAAACAGGGTTTAACCCAGGTGCATGGGGTTGTAGAACGCGCAGAAAAAAGTGATGCGACATGGTTTGATGAAGTCCATGTCGTTCCTGAAGTTGAACGTGAAGATCCTTGCTTGGTCTTCGCCCCAAAACCGGTCAAAAAATAACAGGACGCAGCGGATGACCACATCTGGTGGTCTGCAATTTCTGTTCGTTGTTCTACTTTGAAAGATTTTGAAATGTTGGATGCTTACTTAAACATGGCCAGTCTTTTGGTCGTAGCGTGTTTGTTCGGCGGTATGTTTTTGTTCTCGGCAAGCTTTGCAGCTTTTTTGTTCAAATATTTGCCCCCAGAGGATGCGCGCATGCTGATCAGAAAAGCATTTCCGCCTTTTTATCTGTTTGTGATTGTCGCGTCGGGCGTGGCCATGCTGCTGTCTTGGCGCGACGATTCATACAGTGCTGCGTGGATGGCCTTTGTGCTGTTGACCACGGTGGGCGCGCGCCAAATATTGATGCCAGCGATCAATCGCGCCACAGATTTAGGACACAAAAAACGCTTTTTGTGGTTACACGGCTTTTCTGTGCTTTTAACCTTGGGGCACATTGTTCTGGCGGGTGTGGTTTTGGTTCATATGGCTCATTAATCATCTTTAGAGTTTGAAGCGAACGCCATGGCTCAAGGTCGTATTAAAAGGCTGCAGTCTGCGGCCCGCTCCTACTCTCAGCCATTCAAGGTGGCAGAGCAGGCGGTCTGTGCGCTTTGCGACCGACCCATCCCGCCAGCCTTGCGAGACGCACATCACTTGATTCCCAAATCACGGGGTGGCGTTGTCACGGTCTTCATGCACCGCGCGTGTCACAAGCAAGTTCATGCCTTGTTCACCGAAACCGAGTTGGCAAGACATTACCCCAGTCCAGAGGCGCTGCGCGAACATCCTGAAATGGCCAGATTCATTCATTGGGTTCAAGACAAACCCAGCGATTTCAACCCCCCTACAAGGCGCAGCCGGAGCAAAGGACAGTTTTGATACAAGAGGGCGATCTGCAACATTGCGTCGCTCAATGTAGCCAATACTTTTGCCATGGACCCCCGATCGGGTCGGGGGTGACAGAGCTGCAATCTGTCTGTCATACCGGGTCTGGGGTGGCAGAGCTGCAATCTGTCTGTCATACCGGGTCGGGGGTAACAGAGCAGCAATCTGTCTGTCATACCGGGTCTGGGGTGGCAGAGCAGCAATCTGTCTGTCATACCGGGTCGGGGGTGACAGAGCTGCAATCTGTCTGTCATACCGGGTCTGGGGTGGCAGAGCAGCAATCTGTCTGTCATACCGGGTCTGGGGTGGCAGAGCAGCAATCTGTCTGTCATACCGGGTCGGGGGTGACAGAGCAGCAATCTGTCTGTCATACCCGGCTTGACCGGGTATCCATATCCTCGGTTTGTAAGGTTATCTATATTCTTTGCTTGCCAGGGTATCCATCGCTGCAATGGGACCAGCAGGCGGCAACATTCCACGCTGCTTTCTTGATCTAACGCTTCAACCAGCATCCGGCTTTTCTATAAGATAAATCCCCGAACACCAGAGTTTTGGCCTGATTGGGGTGAACACCAATGCGGGCGGTGCTTTGCTGAACGATTTGCTGGCCCGGGCGTAGCGGGCATGCTGCCCTGCGATCGAAACCTTGGTTCCCACAGCCAGACAAGTGGATACGCTGGAGGCCGCTTTTGTAGCCATGTTTCAAAACGCATGGCGGTTCAGCAAGGCCAAACCACCAATTTCAGGACACCCGGTGGCGGATTCGCCCCGGTTTACATCGTGTCTTAATTTGTTACGTGTTTTTCATGACTTAAACAGTATTGTTGATCAACGCCGTGCAAAATGACATTTAATTGAAATTAACGGTCTTGCTTTTTGACCATGGCATTGAAGCTTGAATCTGTAAATCTTCAATTTCCGAAACGTCACGAATGATTCGTTTTTTACCCAAACGGTTTGTAGAAACCGAGGCGAGTGTTGTTTTAAATGAAAAATCAACCAATACTTTATATAAACAACTTCTTTATTAACTAGTGAAGTGAAGGTTTAAGAGTACAAACTAACTATTTATTAGGCTTGGTAGGTATGTGGCACACGGGTAGAGTGTGTGCTGACCTTGTAAAGGAGTTGGGCTTAAAGAAAGTGAAAGTGAGTGATGAACGGGTTGGAATTTGATTACATCGTGGTGGGCGGCGGCTCGGCGGGTTGTGTCTTGGCGGCGCGTCTCACGGAAGACCCGTTGGTCAGGGTCGCACTGCTCGAAGCAGGACCGCGCGACACCAGCCCCTTAATTCATTGCCCCGCGGGTATCGCGGTCATGGCCAGTGTCAACAGTGTTTCGCAACCCCTTGAAACCGTACCCCAGGCTGGATTGCTCGGGCGCAATGGTTACCAGCCCAGAGGTCGTACTTTGGGCGGTTCGAGCTCTACCAATGCCATGGTTTACATACGTGGCCAACACGACGACTACGACCAATGGGCTGCCATGGGCAACCCCGGATGGGCTTGGAAAGACGTGTTGCCTTACTTTCGCAAAGCCGAACACAACGAACGCTTGAACGACGAATGGCATGGTCAGAATGGCCCCTTGAATGTGGCCGACTTGCAAAGCCCCAATATTTTTACGCAACGCTATGTAGATGCCGGTGTGCAAGCGGGCTTCAAATTCAACCCCGACTTCAATGGCGCTGAACAAGAGGGTGTGGGTATTTATCAAGTCACCCACAAAAATGGCGAACGTTTCAGCGCAGCCAAAGGCTATCTCACCCCCAATTTGCATCGCCCCAATTTGACGGTGATGACGGACACCACGGCTCAGCGCATCGTGTTGCAAGACGGCATCGCCCGCCAAGTTGAAATTTTGCAGGGCAGACAGTCGCTCACCTTGAGCGCCCGACGCGAGATCATTGTGAGCAGCGGCACATTCCAGTCCCCGGCCTTGCTGATGCGGTCGGGCATTGGCCCGGGTGCGCATTTGCAAGCCATGGGCATTGCCACGCAACACGATTTGCCCGGTGTGGGAGAAAACCTGCACGACCACCCTGACGTGGTGTTGGTGGCCGAGGCCCCCTACAAAGAACTGTTTGGCATTTCCCCTGCGGGGGCCTGGACGGTCATGAAGGGCCTGTGGCAATGGCGTCAGCACCGCAAAGGGTTTTTGACCACCAACTGTGCCGAGGGTGGCGGGTTTATCAAAACAAGGCCCGAACTGGCAGAACCCAATATTCAGTTGCACTTTGTCGTGGGCAAACTCATGGACCACGGACGCAAACAAGCCTGGGGCCATGGGTTCTCATTGCATGTGTGCATCTTGCAGCCCAAAAGCCGGGGCACCGTGCGCTTGGCCAGCACCGATGCGCATACGCCCCCTCTGCTTGATCCGCAATATTTGTCGCACCCTGACGATATGGCGGACATGATTGCCGGAGTGCGCCAAGGCCGTAAGATTTTGCAGGCACCCGCACTCAGCCAATACGGCCGTGAATGGTCCAAGTCCAACGCGTATCAAACCGACGCTCAGTTGGAGCAATGGATACGCCAACACACCGACACCATCTACCACCCGGTGGGCACTTGCCGCATGGGCCAAGACCCGATGGCCGTGGTCGATGCGCAGTTGCGCGTGCATGGCGTGCCGGGTTTGCGGGTGGTTGATGCCTCGGTCATCCCGCGCATCGTCAGCGGCAACACCAACGCCCCTACCATCATGCTGGCCGAAAAAGCAGCGGATTTGATTCGGGCAAGCTGAGCTTTTTTAAATGCGGTTTTATGTTGCGCAAAGTTCAGAGCCTTTGCCGAACATTCGCGAGCAGGGGCTCGCTCCCACGAAAACCACGCCAACTAAGTTATCCCCATGAAACCTAGTCATTCACCTCTGTGGGGCTCCAATGTTTGAAACTTATCCTTGCAGGTCCTTTCCTTTTGGAACGCAACTTATGGATCCACTTTTTGTGGGAGCCCGCCCCTGCGGGCGAAAGGCTTCATAGGCAACCATCTTTGTTCAAGGACTAAATCTTCAGTGGGAGCCCGTCCCTGCGGGCGTATGGTGAAATATCTGTCAGCTTAAATGAGCTTAAGTAGTCCGCTCAGCCTCTCACTTCTTCTTCGCCACCACCCGCACCATCTCCAGGCATTGTTTGGCGTAGCCCCATTCGTTGTCGTACCAGGCCACGATTTTCACAAAGCTTTTGTCCAGCGCGATGCCTGCTGTGGCATCGAATACGCTGGCGCAGGGCTCGCCCCTAAAGTCCGTTGACACCACTTTTTCATCGGTGTAACCCAGAATGCCTTTCAGTGCGCCCTCGCTTTGCGCTTTCATTTCGGCGCAAATTTCGGCGTAACTGGCTTCGCTGTTCAACTCCACCGTCAAGTCGATCACAGACACATCAGAGGTGGGCACCCGAAATGCCATGCCTGTGATCTTGCCCTTGATCTCGGGAATCACCACGCCCACGGCCTTGGCTGCGCCTGTGCTGCTGGGGATGATGTTTTCCAAAATACCCCGGCCCCCGCGCCAGTCTTTGCGCGACGATCCGTCCACGGTCATCTGGCTGGCCGTGGCGGCGTGCACTGTGGTCATCAGGCCGCGCTTGATGCCCCATTTGTCGTTCAGAACCTTGACCACGGGGGCCAAGCAGTTGGTGGTGCAACTGGCGTTGGACACAATGGCTTCGCCTGCGTATTTCTTGTGGTTTACGCCGTACACAAACATCGGAATGCTGTCTTTCGACGGGGCTGAGATGACCACCTTTTTGGCACCCGCCGCTATGTGCATTTGGCTGGTAGGTTCGGTCAGGTAGTGGCCTGTGCACTCCAGCACGATGTCCACGCCCATCTGGCCCCAGCGCAGGTTGTGTGCATCGCGTTCGTGCGAAAGTTTGATCTTTTTGCTGTTCACGATCAGGCTGTCTTCGGTGAAGTCCACCGTGCCGTCAAAGCGGCCATGCACGCTGTCGTACTTGAGCATGTAAGCCAGGTAATCGGACGGCTTAGGGTCGTTGATGCCTACGATCTGGATGTCCGTGAAGCCGTGTTTCAGGGCAGCGCGCAAAGCCAGGCGGCCAATGCGGCCAAACCCGTTGATGCCAAGCTTGATGGTCATGTTGATTGCCTTGGGGGAAAGTTACGAAACGGTTACGTAACCGGATTTGAAACCAACATGCTTTCATGGCGCTGATTTCCGGACGTGATTTCAGCGCCCTAGGGGGCGCTGAAACCCGTCTCGCCGGTTAAAAGAGTCGGATCAGGCCTTGAGCAGAGCAGCGTGGACGGTGTCGGCCACGTTTTCTGGTGTGAAGCCGAAGTGTTTGAACAAAACAGGTGCCGGGGCCGACTCGCCATAGGTGTCGATACCCACCACGGCGGCACAGCCGTACTTCCACCAGCCATCGGTGGTGCCCATTTCTACCGCCACACGGGGCACGCCTGCCGGCAGCACGCTTTGTTTGTATTCAGCATCCTGGCGGTCAAACACGTTGGTGCTGGGCATAGAGACCACGCGCACGCCAATCTTGCGCTCGGCCAGCAGCTTTTGGGCGGCCAGGGCCAGTTGCACTTCGGAGCCGGTGGCAATGATCACGCCGTGGGTTTTCTTGATGCCCACATGCGCAGGCTCGGACAACACATAAGCGCCGCGACTGATGTCGCCCAAGTCGCTCTTGGGGGCGTAGGCCAGGTTTTGGCGGCTTAACAACAAGGCCGATGGGCGGCTGTTATTTTGCAATGCCACAGCCCAGGCCACGGTGGTTTCTGCGGTGTCGGCCGGACGCCAAACATCCAAGCCCGGAATCAGGCGCAAGCTGGCCGCATGTTCGATGGACTGGTGGGTCGGGCCGTCTTCGCCCAGACCAATCGAGTCGTGCGTGAAGACATGGATGACGCGCTGCTTCATCAAGGCCGCCATGCGAATGGCGTTGCGTGAATAGTCAGAGAAAGTCAGGAAAGTGCCGCCGTAGGGGATGTAACCCCCATGCAGCGCCACACCGTTCATGATGGCGGCCATGCCGAATTCGCGCACGCCATAGTTGATGTGGCGCCCGATGGCGCCCGTGTCTGTTTTGACCACATCGCCCGCCAAGTTCACGCGGAAGGCGGGGGTGCTCTTGGTGTTGGTCAGGTTGGAGCCAGTCAGGTCGGCCGAGCCGCCCAGCATTTCGGGCAGCGCTGCGGTGAAGGCTTCCAAAGCCAGTTGGCTGGCTTTGCGGCTGGCCACGGTTTCGCCTTTGGTGTGCGCGGCCACCACGGCATCAAACGCGACTTGGTTGAAGTTCTTGGGCAATTGGCCCTTCATGCGGCGCACGAATTCTTTGGCTTGGGCGGGAAATGCGGCTTTGTAAGCGGCAAAAGCGGTGTTCCAGGAAGCTTCGCGGGCTTTGCCAGCTTGCTTAGCGTCCCAATCTGCATAGACTTCTTTGGGGATCTTGAAGGGTTCAGCCGTCCAGCCGATGGCTTCGCGGGTGAGTTTGATTTCTTCGGCACCCAATGGCTCGCCATGGGCTTTGGAGGTGCCTGCACGGTTGGGCGAACCCTTGCCGATGGCGGTTTTGCAAACAATCAGGGTGGGCTTGTCGGCGCTGTGTTTGGCCGAGGCAATGGCAGCCGAGACGGCCGCAGCATCGTGGCCATCCACCGCGTCGATCACGTTCCAGCCGTAAGCGGCAAAGCGCTGGGGGGTGTTGTCAATGAACCAAGGGGCCACTTGGCCGTCAATCGAGATGCCGTTGTCGTCGTACAGGGCAATCAGTTTGTTCAATTTCCAAGCGCCAGCCAGGGCGCAGGCTTCGTGGCTGATGCCTTCCATCAGGCAGCCGTCGCCCAAAAACACATAGGTGTGGTGGTTGACGATGGCATGGCCTTCTTGGTTGAACTCGGCAGCCAGCATTTTTTCGGCCAGCGCCATGCCCACGGCGTTGGTGATGCCTTGGCCCAGCGGGCCGGTGGTGGTTTCCACGCCCGGGGTCACGCCCACTTCGGGGTGGCCCGCAGTTTTGCTGTGCAGGCTGCGGAAGTTTTTGAGTTCGTCAATCGGGAGTTTGTAGCCCGTCAGGTGCAACACCGAATAAATCAGCATAGAGCCGTGACCGTTGGACAGCACAAAACGGTCACGGTTGGCCCAATGGGGGTTGCCCGGGTTGTGCTGCAGGTGTTCGCCCCACAAAGCGACCGCCATGTCGGCCATGCCCATGGGTGCGCCCGGATGCCCCGAGTTGGCTTGTTGAACAGCGTCCATCGAAAGAGCGCGGATGGCATTTGCCATTTGTTGTTGATTGGCCATGGGGTTCAGCTCCGGGGTGTATTCTGGAAAACCCGTGATTTTAGCGGGTGTCCGGTGGGCACCCCTGGCGTGGTGGTCTTCCTCGCATTAAGGGGTCAGGCGCTCCATGTCCAGATGCCTCATACGACACAGGCTCAAGCTCATTTGTGATTTCAATAAAAAATTACGGGCGCAGAGCTACGGCGCTGTTTGCCTGGGCCTCTTTTTGCTGCCGTGCCAACACATAACGGCGCATGGCGACACCAGGGGCATCTGAGGCGACTGAAAATTCGTACAAATCTTCGGCGGGCGTGTTGGCCAGGGCCTGCTCTTGCAGGGCCAGTCCGTCCACATCTTCATTAAAAGCCACAAACAATTGGTCGTGCATGAAGCGGGTGGTGGCCGCATCAAATTGCGCAAAGTCACGGCCGTGCACGATGAAGTAATGCGTGGTGGTGGAGGTTTCGGGGGTGGGCATGTGCGCGGTGCGGATCTGGAACTCGGGTCGTTCGTTCTCGGGCAAATGGCAGTCGTAAAAGCGCACCGACACCTCGTGTAAGCCCAGGCTTTTGAACTCAGACCGCACAATTCTGGCCGCTTGGCCCGGTCCGGTAAGGCCCGTGGGTACCGCCCACACGGGGGGCAGGGTGGTGGGCACTACGTTGCGCAACAAAGCAAAACGGCCGTCGCCGATCTCGCTTTCAAAAGCGGCCTTGGCATAGTCGGGCGTGCCAAAACTCTTGGCGTGCAAAAAACTCAAATGCGTCAGGTCCAGCAGGTTTTCATGCAGACGGATGTAGCTGGCCTGCAGACTCAAAAAGCCTTTGGAATGTTCCCATTGCGGGTCTTCCATCCAGTCTTGTTCAGGCAACTTGGACAAATCGGCTTCTTCGGCCTCGCCCATCCAGATCCAAACCACCGGGCCACGTTCAAGCGTGCGGTAGGCCTTGATGCCCACATTTTTGGGGCAAGTGGCTTGCGAGGGCACCTCAATGCAGTCGCCCTCGGTGTTAAAGCGAAAGCCGTGATAAGCGCAAACCACGGTGTCTTGGACCAGCGTGCCGGCAGATAAGGGCATGGAGCGGTGGGGGCAGCGGTCTTCCAGCGCCACCACGCGCTGATCGGTGGTTCGGTAAAACACCAAGCGACGGCCTAACAAGGTGCGGGCCAGTAATTGGTCTTTGATCTCGTCGCCAAAAGCGGCCACATACCAGTCGTTCATGACGAACGGGGTGTGGCGGTCGGCCAGTCGGTTGGCGGCATTTTGGGCGGCCAAAATGACCGTGCGCTGAGGTCTTGTCATGTTCAGACTTCCTTTGGGTTTTGCGCTCGCCATGGGGTGGGCGGGCCAGCAAAGTGCGGGAGGGCATGCAAAATTTGACTTTAGCCGACTTTGGGGTGGGTGCTTATCCGCCTCAAGGCGTGGCAACATTCGAGTTATGACTGAAACCCTTGAAGCCCTCACCCCTCGCGAACCCCCCGCTTTGGCGCAGGCCATGGTGTTGGCGGCCGGGCGCGGCGAACGCATGCGCCCCTTAACCGACCACACCCCCAAACCCTTGCTGGAGGTGCGCGGCCAGCCCCTCATGCAGTGGCCCATGCAGGCGCTGGCCCGGGGTGGGTTCACCCAGCAACTGATCAATACCGCATGGTTGGGTGAAAAAATCTCTGCCCATTTTGGCGATCAAACCCAATGGCCGGGTTTGCCGCAGGTGAACCTCAGCTATTCACACGAAGGGCTGGACTTTGGCGGTGCGCTGGAAACGGCGGGCGGCATCGTGCGCGCTTTGCCCCATTTGGCCGAGGTGTTCTGGGTGGTGGCGGGAGATGTGTTTGCGCCAGACTTTGTCTTTTCGACTGAAGTCGTGCAGCGCTTTACCGCCAGCCCTTTCAGCGCGCATCTGTGGCTGGTGCCCAACCCGGCGCACAACCTGGGCGGTGATTTTGGCCTTTCGGTGGAGGGCCGCGTGCTCAACTTGCCCAAAGGCGACGCAGAGCGCCGCTTCACTTTCAGCACCATGGCCTTGTACAAACGGTCATTTTTTGACCGCTGTGGCCTGCCCGCAGGCAACCCCCAAGGCATCGCCGCCCCGCTGGCGCCGTTGCTGCGCGCCGCCATGGATTTAGGCCAAGTTTCGGGCGAGATTTATGCGGGGGAGTGGGCGGATGTGGGGACGCCGGAACGCTTGGCTCAGTTGAACCCATGAACAGGATGCGCTTCCAAGGGCAAGCAAATGCCAGCCATGCAGCGTTTTTTTGCTCGCTCATAATGACAACTTACTTCACACATTCATGCGTATGACCTCAAACTCTGCCCATTTGTACGTCGATCTTTACGCCCAACGCCGCGCCCGCGTCGCTGCCCAATTGGGCGCTGGCGGTATCGCCATCGTTCCCACCGCGCCCGAGCGCCAGCGCAACCGGGACAGTGATTATTTGTACCGGCATGACAGCTATTTTTATTACCTGACGGGCTTTACCGAACCGCAGGCCACGCTGGTCATCACGGCCGACGGCGAGACCACGCTGTTTTGCCAGCCCAAAGACTTGGAGCGTGAAATTTGGGACGGCATCCGTTTGGGGCCAGACGCTGCGCCTGCCGCATTGGGGCTGAGCAAGGCGTTTGCTGCGGGAGAGATGGCGGCACAAATGCCCAAACTCCTGGAGAACCGGAGCACCGTTTGGTACCCCTTTGCCATCCATTCGGGACTCGAGGGGCGAGTCGATGGTTGGTTGCAGTCGGTGCGCGCACGCGTGCGCTATGGCGCTTTGTGCCCGGACCAGCAGCGTGATTTGTGCAGCGTGCTGGATGAAATGCGCCTGGTCAAAGACGCGCACGAGCAAGACATCATGCGCCGCGCATCGGCCATCAGCGCCCACGCCCATGTGCGCGCCATGCAGCGCAGCGCCGCCATGTTGCGCGCCGGACAAGAGGTGCGTGAATACCACCTCGATGCCGAGTTGTTGCACGAATTCCGTCAACACGGCTCGCAGTACCCGGCCTATGGCTCCATCGTAGCGGGGGGGGCCAATGCCTGCGTGCTGCATTACCGCGCAGACACGGCGCTGATTAAAAGTGGCGATCTGGTGCTGATTGATGCAGGCTGTGAGCTGGATGGTTATGCCAGCGACATCACCCGTACTTTTCCGGCTAACGGCCAATTTACCGGACCCCAGCGCGCCTTGTACGACCTGGTGCTGGCCTCGCAAGACGCGGCGGTGGCGGCCACCCATGCCGGCGCCCGCTTTGTGGACCCGCACGAGGCCACGGTAGCCGTGTTGGCGCAAGGTTTGCTGGATGTCGGTTTGCTCGATAAAAACAAGGTGGGCCATGCACAAGACGTGATTGCCAACCGCAGTTATTTCCAGTTTTACATGCACCGCACGGGGCATTGGCTGGGCATGGATGTGCACGATTGCGGCAGTTATGTCGAGCCCTCGCAAGTGGGCCGAATCAGTGAGCGCAAAGACCCGCTGAGTGGCGAAATCATCAAAGACCGCCCCAGCCGCATCTTGCAACCCGGCATGGTCTTGACCATCGAGCCCGGCCTGTATGTGCGTCCGGCAGAGGGTGTGCCAGAGAAGTTCTGGAACATCGGTATCCGCATCGAAGACGACGCCATCGTGACCGAAACCGGCTGTGAGTTGATCACACGCGGTGTCCCCGTCAAGGCCGACGAGATCGAAGCCTTGATGAAGGCCTGAGCTTGCAGTCGCCCCACAACCTGTCGCATAAACCACCTTTGCAAGCCTCGGGGCAGTTGCTGTCCATCCAGACCGGCCAGGTTCGCCCGCTGATGGTGGATGGGCGAAAACTGGTTTCGGCCATTGGCAAAACCAGCGTGGCCGGGCCCATCGCAGTCGGTCCTTTGGGGCTGGCAGGGGATGAGCAAGCCGACCTCAGTGTGCATGGTGGCTTGAGCAAAGCGGTTTATGCCCTGCCTTCAGAGCATTTGCCCTGGTGGCAAGCACAGCGCCAAGCACAGGGCGTCTCGCTGTTCGACGAACCCTTGCCGGCTGGTTTTTTGGGTGAAAACCTCAGCTTGCAGGGCATTTTGGAAGCGGACTTGTATTTGGGCGACTGCCTAGACTTTGGCGATGTGCTGTTGCGTGTCACCCAACCCCGGGAGCCTTGCGGCAAGTTCAATGCCGTCATGGGCTACAAACAAGCTGCCAAAGACATGGTGCAAAGTGGACGTTGCGGGTTTTATCTGGCGGTGGACCGGCCTGGTCTGTTGCAAGCAGGGGCCACATTCAAGATCATTCCCGGCCCAAGATCCACAGGCGTGGCGCTGGCACTGAAACACAAAGCGTGGAAACATTTGCGTTGATTGACAGTAGATTTGTGCGCATTTGTCAAAAGCCATCTGACCAGAACCACAGATTAAGGCCGTCAAAACCTCTTTATCCGGGGTCTACAATCAAACTCCAAATCCTTTGTCTCTTGGAAGATTGACAAAATTTCCAAAATTGACAATTGCCGCTAAGGGCCAAGAGCCACAACAGCGCCTTCCCATCACGGAGCAATAAGAATGACCGATAAGGTTCAAGCCGAAGAAAAACGTGCCCAACTGCGCAAAGCTGCGTTGGAGTACCACGAGTTCCCTACCCCCGGCAAAGTGGCCATTGCAGCCACCAAGCAATTGGTCAATCAGCACGATCTGGCACTGGCTTATTCACCCGGGGTGGCCGCACCTTGCGAAGAAATTGTCAAAGACCCGGCTGCTGCCTTCAAGTACACCAGTCGGGGCAACTTGGTCGGTGTGGTCACCAACGGCACCGCCGTATTGGGCTTGGGTGACATCGGTCCGCTCGCCAGCAAGCCAGTGATGGAAGGCAAAGGCGTTTTGTTCAAGAAGTTTTCGGGTATTGACGTGTTCGACATCGAGATCAACGAAAAAGACCCGGACAAATTGGTCGAAATCATTGCCTCACTTGAACCCACCTTTGGCGGTATCAACCTCGAAGACATCAAAGCCCCGGATTGCTTCTATATAGAGCGCAAGCTGCGTGAGCGCATGAAGATTCCCGTCTTTCACGACGACCAGCACGGCACAGCCATCGTCGTGGGCGCGGCCATTCTGAACGGTCTGAAAATTGTCAACAAAGACCCGAAAAAAATCAAACTGGTCACCTCGGGTGCTGGAGCTGCCGCCCTGGCTTGCTTGGGTTTGTTGGTCAAACTGGGCATTCCACGCGAAAACATCTGGGTCACCGACTTGGCGGGCGTGGTCTACGAAGGCCGCACCGAGTTGATGGACGAAGACAAGATTCAGTTTGTACAAAAAACCGATCAACGCACGCTGGCGCAGGCCATCGAAGGCGCTGACGTGTTTCTGGGCTTGTCGGCAGGGAGCGTGCTCAAGCAGGATATGGTTCGAAAAATGGCGGCCAATCCCCTCATCTTTGCTTTGGCCAACCCCAACCCCGAAATCGATCCCGAAGACGTTAAAGCCGTGCGCGATGACGCCATCATGGCGACGGGCCGCACCGATTACCCCAATCAGGTCAACAACGTACTGTGCTTCCCCTACATTTTCCGGGGCGCGCTCGATTGCGGTGCGACCACCATCACGCTCGAGATGGAAATTGCTGCTGTACACGCGATTGCCGAGCTGGCTCAGGCCGAACAAAGTGAAGTCGTGGCCGCAGCCTATGTGGGCGAGCCGCTGGCTTTTGGCCCCGAATACCTAATTCCCAAGCCCTTTGATCCGCGCTTGATGATGAAGATTGCCCCTGCCGTCGCGCAAGCCGCTGCCGACAGCGGCGTGGCATCGCGCCCCATCCAGGACATGGACGCTTACCGGGAAAAGCTGCAAGGCTTTGTGTACGCTTCTGGATCCATGATGAAGCCGATTTTTACGGCGGCCAAGCGTGCACTGAAAAAGCGTGTGGCCTACAGCGAGGGCGAAGAAGAACGCGTTTTGCGTGCGGCCCAAATTGTGTCGGACGAAGGCCTGGCCCGTCCAACCTTGATTGGTCGTCCTGCCGTGATTGCCGAACGCATCGAAAAATTCGGGCTGCGCCTGAAAGAAGAACTCGATTACGACGTGGTCAACGTCGAGCATGATGAGCGGTACCGCGATTTTTGGCAAACCTACCACCGCTTGACCGAGCGCAAGGGTGTGACCCAACAGATTGCCAAAATCGAAATGCGCCGTCGTTTGTCTTTGATTGGTGCCATGTTGCTGCACAAAGGCGATGTAGACGGCATGATCTGCGGCACTTGGGGGACCAACCACTTGCACCTGACCTATGTCGACCAAGTGGTGGGCAAGCGGGCGGGCGTCAACACATTTGCCTGCATGAACGGTTTGATGCTGCCGGGTCGCCAGGTTTTCATGGTCGACACCCATGTCAATTACGACCCCACAGCCGAGCAATTGGCTGAAATCACGGTCATGGCTGCCGAGGAAATGCGCCGTTTTGGCATCAAGCCCAAAGCCGCACTGCTGTCACATTCCAATTTTGGCTCCTCCAACGAGCCCAGCGCCATCAAAATGCGGGACGTGCTCGCCCTGTTGCGCGTCAACGCCCCGTGGCTCGAAGTCGATGGCGAAATGCACGGCGATATTGCCTTGGATGCGGCAGCCCGGCTGGCCTTGATGCCCAACGGCAGCTTGATCGGAGATGCCAATTTGTTGGTCCTGCCCAACATAGACGCGGCCAACATTGCCTACAACCTGCTCAAAACGGCAGCGGGCGGCAACATTGCGGTGGGGCCGGTCTTGTTGGGCGCGGCCAAGCCGGTCCATATTCTGACCCCCAGCACCACGGTGCGCCGGATTGTGAACATGACGGCGCTGACCGTCGCTGATGCCAACGCCGCCCGATAAGCTTCTGCGCCAAGCGTGCGCCCACTTAAAACCTGAATGCCCGGATAAACATTGCCTGTTTATTGGGCATTCGCTTGCTTTTTTATGTCGTTTGCCTCACACTAGCGCCTTCGAGTGTTCGGGTTAACCCGGGGACTTCTGAAAGGTGTATTCATGAAGGTGGCGCGACAATTCGCCTCCCCGCAGCGCTGGATGACGGTGTTCTTCGGGGTGATGTTGACAATTTGCACTGTTTTGGTGCAAGCCAATCAAGCCGCCGATGCCCGGACTTTGCCGACTCTGTCGGTGACAGAACTGCCGCGTGAAGGCCAAGAAACGTACCAACTCATCCGCAAGGGAGGCCCTTTTCCCTACGAAAAGGATGGCACTGTTTTTGGCAATCGTGAGAGGATTCTGCCACGCGAAACGCGTGGGTTTTACCGTGAATACACCGTCAGAACACCTGGAGTGAAGCATCGCGGAGCGCGGCGCATCGTTTGCGGTGGCCAAATTCCCAGCAATCCACAGACCTGTTACTACACACAAGACCATTACGCGAGTTTTCGCGTGATTGTTAACCAGCCTTGATTTTTTAGACCTTAGAGAAAGACCACGGAGATGGACACGCCGACTCGTCATGACCAAGAGACGCCCTTAAAGGGTGTGCGGTCTAACATCGTGCAGTCGATCCGCGCTTACCGCGTGAGCGACTTGCAGGATGCCGCCCAAAATTTGGGCCAACACTTTTTGTACGCCAACCTGGCTGAAGCCCAGAGCAAACAAGACGTGCTGGACCTCATTGGAGCGCAATTCACCTTGCCTTCGCACTTTGGCAAGAACTTTGATGCCTTGTATGACTGCATGACCGACCCACTGCACAAGTCAGGTCCACAACCGGGCTTTATTGTGGTGCTAGAGCAAATTCCGGCCCATGCCAAGTTTGACAAAGAAGCCCGCGAGCAATTGCTGGACATCTTCCGCGACACGGCCGATTACTGGGGAGACAGGAAGATACCCTTCCGATGCTTCTATTCTTTTCTGTAGCCCGTTCTGCGCAAAATAGCCAAGCAGGACGGGCGATAGAGGCACAAACCGACGACGCCACCATGGGCGAGTCGATCGAAGAAGGCGAAAAAATGCCCACCGACAAATTGGTGGACGTTTCTCCGCTGGCGCTGCGCATGAGCAGCCCCTTCAACGCAGGTTACTGGCTCGCAGCAGCCTGAACCCGACGGGCGCCGCAACTTTTGCGGCAACCCAAAAAACAAAAAGCCCGTCATCGACGGGCTTTTTGCTTATTGGCGGGCGCTTTAATTCAGACCGCTTGCGCCAGCGCCACAAATTCGGCCACCGGTACCTCTTCGGCACGCCGTTGCAGGTCAAAGTGACCGGTAAAGCCTTTTTCCTCGAGCCATTTGCCCAAAGTGTTGCGCAATATTTTTCGGCGCTGGCTAAAGGCCACCTGAACCAAAGTCTCCAGCGTTTTGAAATCCAGTTGTGGTGGTGAAGCCAGCGGCACCATGCGCACCACGGCACTGTCTACACGGGGGGGCGGGTCAAAGCTTTGCGGTGGCACAAACAGCACATTGGCCATGTCGTAGCGCCATTGCAGCATGACCGACAGACGGCTGTAGTCGGAGGTGGCGGGTTTTGCCACCATGCGGTCGATGACTTCCTTTTGCAACATGAAGTGTTGGTCTTCAATCACCTCGACCTGTGCCAGCAAGTGGAACAGGATGGGAGTGGAAATGTTGTAGGGCAGGTTGCCAACGACGCGAATTTTGGGCGCGGGCGTGGTGGGCATCGTGGGAATTGTGGGCGGTGTTGTGGCTGTGACGTGCTGGGCCAGCATCTGATTGGCCAAGGCCCTGAAATCCACCTTCAGCACGTCAGACTCCACCACCGACAGGTGCGGGTGTTCGCGCAAACGCACGGCCAAGTCACGGTCCAGTTCAATCACCGTCAGGTGGCCTAAACGCTCCACCAAGGGTTGGGTCAGAGCCGCCAATCCGGGACCGATTTCCACCATGGGTTGACCTGCAGCGGGATTGATCGCGTCCACGATGGCATCAATGATGCCGCCGTCGGTCAGAAAGTGTTGACCAAATCTCTTGCGTGCAATGTGCTTCATTGGGGAGGCTCACGCATCTCCACATAAGCGCGCCCCCGGAGTTCCTCGACCCAGGCTGCATAGGCCTCTTCCAATTTCTTTTCGCGCAAGGCGTTGCGCGCCATTGCGCGTTGATCCTGGTCACTCATGGGGGCATTGCGCCGGTCGGTGACTTCAATCAAATGAACGCCAAAACGTGAGACCAGGGGTTCACCCACTTGGCCTGGACGTAATTGGTTCATGACCTGTTCAAACTCGGGCACGAACATGCCCGGATTGGCCCAGCCCAAATCACCCCCTTGCTGGGCGCTGCCGTCCTGGGATATTTCGCGGGCTAGGGCAGCAAAGTCGGCTTTGCCGGAGACCACGTCTTCGCGTATTCTTTTTAACCGTGCCATGGCCTGTGCTTGTGACAATTGCTCTGAGAGCCTTAACAAAATGTGGCGGGCGCGGGTTTGGGTGACCAAGATTTGGTCGTTGGTTTGCAGGCGATCCAAGACCTTAAGGACATGAAAACCCGCTGCGGAACGAACCGGCGCAGAAACCTCGCCCACTTTCAATTCACGGGTGGCTTCAATGAACAGGTCGGGGTAGCGCTCGATCGAACGCATGCCCATATCGCCCCCATTGGCGCCCCGGTCGGTGGTTTGTGAAAAGGTTTTGGCCAGCTCGGCAAAATTTTCGCCGCTGCGGGCACGGCGCGCCACCTCGGTGGCCCGCTCTGCCAGAGCCCTGGTGTCCGACTCAGCGCTGTTTTCCGGCACGGCAATCAAAATCATGCCCAGCTGCAATTGGGGTGGGACTTGTGCGGCCTGTGACTTGAGCCTGTCTTGCAAAAACTGCTCGATCTCGAGATCACTGATCCTGATGCGGCCATCCACTTCGCGTTCGCGCAAACGGGTGATCATCAACTGTTGCCGCAATTGTTCGCGAAAGGCGCTTGGCGATATGCCCTCTTGTTGCAAACGCTTGAACAGTTCTTCGCGTGTGATCTGGTTATTGGTGGCCACGGTCTGCTCGGTCTGCTCCAGTGTCTGATCGTCGATCTTGATGCCGGAATCGCGGGCCAGTTGCAGCTGGGCTTTTTCGATAATGAGCTGCTCCACCGCCTGGCGGGTCAGTTCGTCAGGGCTTGTATTGACGCCCTTGGACGCAGCCTCTTGGGTCAAACGTTGGCGGAAAGCCTGGACTTCTTGGTTGGTAAGTACCTCGGAGTTGACTACCGCCACGATGAAATCCGCTTGGCGAATGACCGTATTCGGCGTTTGTGCCAAAGCAACAGAACTGCCTAGCGCACTGAACGCAGCGAACACAGAGGTCAGCAAAGCTGAGCGGGCAAGAAAGGACAAATCATTCATAGTGCTGGAACCGGCTGGGTTGAACCGCGCTGTCGCGCAGGAATTGGTAGCGGGGGATATTGTCACTGAGGCTCTTCAAGGGGCTGGCGCCTACGCGGGCAAAACCGATGAATTCGAGTTGAAAAAGAATGCGACTGGTCGCACTGTTGGCGCTGATGTTGGAAATATTGGTTTGAAGCCGCTCAAAAGCGATGCGACCCAACCAGCATCCCGCATCGTATTCCAGGCCCACAATGGTGTCGACCAAGCTGCGCTCTTTCAAGCTGTAATTGAGTCGCCCCACGGTGTACCAGCGGTCTGGGCCCAGGCCTTGGCCGGGGGTGCGGGTCCAGGCGGTTTCGGCTTGTCGGTCGGTGGCACCCATCAGGTCGCTCAACGGCCACTGCCAGCCAAAGTCGATAAATTCGGAGTTTGGGCTGACCTGTTTGTTGGACCGATAGGCCGCATTGATGACCCGGTAAGGGCTTTGGTTGTAGCGCGTTTGCAGGGTGGTTCGGCTGATGTCGTGGGTTTGGTTATTGGCTTGAACGGTGGCATCTACGGACCATCGGTTGTCCCAGCGCACGCCGGCACCGAACAAAATGTCACTCAGTCCAGCGGGGGCCAAAGTTTGTCCCAACACCACCTTTTGATCTGAAAACCGGATGCGCTGCGCCACCCCGGCCCGCAGCAACTCTGCGCCATTGCCTGCGTCGAAAAACCGGGTGCTCAAACCCAGTGTCAGGGCATCGTTGTCCACAATTCGGTCATTTCCTACATAGGCGTTTTCACTGAAGATGGTGGACAGGTTGAAGTCGGTGATGCCACTGTCATAAACCGGCAAGATGTCTTGGTTTTTGTAGGGCGTGCGCGCATAAAAAGCCCGGGGCTCCAGGGTTTGCAGCACATCCCGGCCAAACCAACGGGTTGGGCGTTCAAACACCAGACCGGAATCGACGCTGACCGTGGGCAGCACCCGGTTGAACGAAAACTCGCCATTGCTCAAGGTGCGGTCCATTTGGTAGCGCGTGGCGTGCAGTTGCAGCTTGGGGGTCACATAACCCCAAGGGCGAACCCAAGGGCGGCTGACTTGGGCTTGTACGTAACTGCGCTCACCGTTGTTCGGTAAGGCATTGGCACTGACCAATGACGGTATGCGCGAAAAGTCGGCTTCAAAGCGGGTGGTGTCGGCCACAACGGACCAGTCCAGACCTTCGGAATTCCATTGTCCATAGCGCAAGGTAATTTGCGGTGCGCGGTCATAGGGCGGCGCGGCATCTTGCAGGTTTTGCCAGCGTTGGGTCAGGGCGGTCATGCTGAAATTACCTCGCCCCCAAGACAACACGCCCGTGGAAGGCAAAACCCGTTGAATCAGGGTCAGACCTGAACGCGGAAAGTCACGCCAGTAGTTGTTGTCGCTGACCCGGTTCAGTGTCAAACCCAGACCCACCGAGCCCACGCTGTCCAACCCGGTGTCAATCGAGCCAGTGTGTTGTGTCGACAAGCCCCAACGGCGGTCATTGCGCAATTTGTCTGAGGGCATCAAGTTCAGCTTCACTTCGCCGCTGTAGTCCTTCTCCAAGTAGCGAAACTCGGTGTTGGCAGCGACCCCGCGTTGGCTCATCACATGGGTGGTCACCGTGGCGTCACGGTTGGGGGCGATGTCAAAGTAATAAGGTTGCGCCACCTCGATGCCGTTCACCGTGTCGATGCTCAACAGTGGGGGCAACAGGCCGGACTTGCGTTCATTCGTCAAAGGCAAGCTGATGGAGGGGGCGGCAAAAAGTGGCACATCATGAAAGCGGAACGTCACCCCTTGCGCCACGACGCTGGATTCTTCCTCGTCCACTGTCAGTTGAGTGGCCTTTAAAAGCCATTCTGGCAACCATTCGGGGCCGGGGGTGCGGCGGCAAGTTGTGTAACTGGCTTGACGAATAATGGAGCGACTCTTGTCGACAAATTCCACCTCGGCGGCCTGGCCATAGCCGCCGCTGCTGTAAAGCTCGAAATCAGGTTTTTCAAAAGTGCCCTGAAAACTGTCGACCTTCAGTTTCAAGCGCGGACCGGTAAAAACGCTGCCTTCGCGGCTCACCCGCACTTGGCCAGTGGCATTCACCACATCTTGCGTTTGGTCGTAATCCACCCGGTCGGCGCTTACGGCCAAGCCGGGTCTGCGGATGCTGGCCTGACCCTCAATCACCAGATCCATGTCCGGGCGGGCGTTAATTTGCGCCCCTTTGACAAACACAGCGCCTTCCGATTGCTGGCGATCCGTGATTCTTTCTTCCAGCAAGGGGCTGGTGCGCAGGGGCAAGCCGACCGATTGCGCTTGTGCGTTGATGGCACCCAGCGACAACCACACAGCCAAAACCATCGCGCAATATGCGGGGGCAAAGGCCGGTGCGTCATTGGGCATCAGCAACAAAGATGGCAAGGCGGAACGGCGGGACACAAGATTGGTGAAAGTGTGAAAAAGTTGGAAAAAGCGAGAAAGGAAGTCGTTTGTCTTCACCCTCTAAAGGGGCAACAGGCTTTGTAGAATGCGATTATCCATGAGCCACCCTTCTTCATCCCCCACCCCTGCCCCAGCCCCTACCACTTCCGCTGATTTGGAGGTGCACTGGGCTGATCCGGCCCGGCGCAGTCTCTTTGACTCATGGCTTTCGGAGTTGGCCCCCCGGCAGGGCTTGCTGCCCGAAACCCTGCGAATCGCTTCGGCCGACGCCAGCTTTCGACGTTATTTGCGGGTGGACACCGCGAAAGGTGAAAGCCGCATCGTCATGGATGCGCCGCCGGACAAGGAAAACTCGGCCCCTTTCGTCAAAATTGCCGCCCTGATTCAGGCCGCCGGACTGCGCGGGCCCGAGGTGCTCAATTGGCACGAAACCCACGGCTTCATGTTGCTCACGGATCTGGGCAACGCCACCATGATGTCGGCCATCGAGCCGGAACGGTCTCAGGCCAACCACGGCTTGTATATGCAGGCAGTGGACACCTTGGTGCAATGGCAACTGGCCTCGCGCCCGGGTGTGCTGCCCCCATACGACGAAGCCCTGCTCAAGCGCGAACTCAGTCTGTTTCCGGACTGGTACCTGGCGCAACACCGGGGCGTGCAACTTGAGGGCAAAAACCGCGAAGTCTTTGACCAAGCCTTTGCCCTCATCATGAAGCGCAACCTGGCGGCCCCCAGCGTGTATGTGCATCGCGACTTCATGCCACGCAATTTGATGATGCCGCACGGCATCGGGCCACTCAGCGCGCAACTCGGCGTGCTGGACTTTCAGGACGCGGTGTATGGCCCCATCACTTACGACGTGGCCAGCCTCATGCGCGACGCCTTTTTGAGCTGGGACGAAGACTTTGTTTTGGACATCACCATCCGCTACTGGGAGAAAGCCCGCAAAGCCGGTCTCATGGACTTTGAAGACTGGCACAGCGACTTTGGTGCGTTTTACCGCGCGGTGGAATGGATGGGTTTGCAGCGCCACCTGAAAGTGGCCGGCATCTTTGCCCGCCTGACGCTGCGCGACGGCAAAGCCAAATACTTGGCCGATGCGCCGCGTTTTCTTCATTACATCCGAACCGCCTGCGACCGTTACCGCGAGCTGGGCCCCTTGCTGAAAGTGTTGGACCAGATCGAGGGCACCACCCCACAAGTCGGTTTTGCCTACGGGCGCATGTAAGCCAAAGGCCCAAAATGCCCCGTTTTTATTGCCCCGCCCCGCTGGCCACTGGTCTGGCTATGAGCTTGCCCCCGGGAGCCGCACGGCATGTGCAGGTGCTGCGTACGCAGCCGGGCGATGTGATCACGCTGTTCAATGGCGAGGGCGGCGAGTTTGATGCCACCGTGACCCGCATGGGCCGCAGCGACGTGGAAGTGGAAGTTGGGGCGCATCACGCCGTGGAGCGCGAAGCGCCACGCGCCGTGCACCTGCTGGCGGGCATTACCGCCAATGAACGCATGGACTGGTTGGTCGAAAAAGCCACCGAACTCGGTGTGGCCAGCATCACCCCGCTGGCAGCCGAGCGCAGCGTGCTCAAGCTCAAAGGCGAGCGCGCCGACAAAAAGCGTGCCCATTGGCAAGCCGTGGCCGTGGCCGCAGCCGAGCAATGCGGGCGCAACCGGGTGCCCGAAGTGCACGCCGCCGTGACCTTGAACGAATGGCTGAAGCAAGCCGCCTCTGGCCAACGCTGGGTGTTGTCCTTGTCTGAGGGCACGCAAGCCCTCTCGAAGATGATGGGCGCTGCAGGAATGGCTTATTCAGTTGAATTGACTGAAACGGTGGAAAGGGTCGGCATGGCCGGCGCTGCCATAACGCCGGGCCTGCCCCCCGTGACTGTGCTCAGCGGTCCTGAGGGTGGACTTAGCCCTGCGGAAGAGGCCGCCGCTTTGGCCGCAGGCTTCAGTCCCGTGACGCTGGGCCCACGCGTGTTGCGCGCCGAAACAGCGCCCCTTGCGGTTCTGGCTGCGCTGACCTTGAACATTTGAGCGCTTGGCCGCTTGCATCAATTCAATCTCTGTCACCCCCGACATCCTTGCCTGTCACCCCCGATTTCGTTTTCTGTCACCCCCGACCTTCTTCTCTGTCACCCCCGACCTTCTTCTTTGTCACCCCCGACATCCTTTCCTGTCACCCCCGACCTTCTTCTTTGTCACCCCCGACCTGATCGGGGGTCCATGGCTTCGGCTGCGATGGATACCCGGTCGTGGCCGGGTATGACAGAAGGCGCTGGGTATGACAGAGGGCGCCGGGTATGACAGAGGGCGCCGGGTATGACAGAGGGCGCTGGGTATGACAGAGGGCGCTGGGTATGACAGAGGGCGCTGGGTTTGACACAAAATGATTGTCGGTCTTTATAAGTGGCAGGCGATACACTTCTCTGTATGAATGCCAACCTGATCCTCCTCACGCTCTGCCAGGGCCTTTTCTTTACCAACAACGTTACCTTCATTGCCATCAATGGACTGGTGGGGTTGAGCATGGCACCGCTGGGCTGGATGGCCACTTTGCCCGTCATGGGCTATGTGGTGGGGGGCGCACTTTCTACCGGTTTGGTGGCCAAGAGCCAGTCGCGCTGGGGGCGCAAAGTGTCGTTTCAGCTGGGTCTGGGGGTGGCCTTCTTCTCTGCTTTATTGGCGGCCTACGCTGCCTGGAGCCACAACTTTTGGTTGTTGGTGGCCGCCACAGTGATCGCCGGGTATTACAGCGCCAACGGGCAGCTGTACCGTTTTGCCGCAGCCGAATTAGCGGCCGATGGTTTTCGTGAAAAAGCCGTTTCGCTGGTGCTGGCCGGGGGCTTGATCGGGGCCATCGTCGGTCCCAATCTGGCCTCGCGCACCCGCACTTTGTACGAAACTCCGTTTTTGGGCGCCTACATGGCGCTGGGCATTGTGGCTGTGCTGGCCATGGTGTGCATGGCGTTTATCCGTTTTCCGGCCGTACCCGCCAAAAAACCCGGTGACAGCGCGGGCCGGCCCTTGTCCGAAATCATGCGCCAGCCGGTTTTCATTGTGGCGGCAGCCGCTGCTGCCCTGAGTTACGGCGTGATGAACCTGCTGATGGCGGCCACCCCGTTGGCCATGCAGGTGTGCGGCTTCAGTTTTGACGACGCTGCGCTGGTGCTCGAGTGGCACGTTATCGGTATGTTTGCCCCCGGATTTTTTACCGGCCACCTGATCAAGAGGTTTGGCACCTTGCAAATCATGGGCGTGGGGGTGGTCATCAACTTTGCTTGCATCGCCATTGCCCTGACAGGAGTCGAGTTGCACCAGTTCTTGATCGCCCTGTTTTTGCTGGGCCTGGGTTGGAACTTCTTGTTCACCGGCAGCACCACGTTGGCCATGCAAGCCTGGACGCCCGCAGAAAAAGACCGGGGTCAGGCTGCCATCAACTTCTTTGTGTTCACCACCATGGCAGTCACTTCGTTTGCCTCCGGTGCCTTGGTCACCACACAAGGCTGGACTTGGCTGAACATCGGCTCCTTGTTCCCCGTGGCACTGACCGGCGCGGCGCTGGTGTGGATGGTGCTCAAGCAGAAAAGCGTTCAAGCAACCAACGCTTGAGCGCGCTGAACACCTGGGCTCGGAAGAGATCGTTGAAGATCTCGTGGTACATCGCCTCAAAGCACTGGGACTGCACTACCGCAGCGGGAGCGGATTGCGCAAACGCAGCGCTGGCCTGGGCGTTGACCAAACGGTCTTGGCCCGCATAAAGCAGCAAAGTGGGCACCGACCATTGCCCGGCATCCTCCAGGGTCCGGGCCCCGTTTTCCAGAATCCAAGCGGCCAGTCCGGTCGAAATGCGGCGATGCACCAAGGGGTCGGCCAAATAGGCTTTGACCACCTCCGGGTCGCGTGCCACAAACTCCGCCTTCAGCCCGTTGTCTACCCGCAGGTGCGGCACCACACGCGGCAAACTGGCCAACAAGATTCTTTGCAGCAAGTTGGGAAAAGCCCCCAGCGCGGGTGAAGACAACACAGCAGCATCTACCGAGCGCAGTTGCTCTGACAAGGTACGCGCCACCACCAACCCGCCCATGCTGTGGCCCAACAAAATGAGCGGCGACTGGGCCAATGTTGGGTTCAGCCGCGTGGCATCAATCATGCGAGCCAGGTCGGCCTGCAAACTGCCTGGGCGCAACAAATCGCCGCGCAAGCCCTCAGACTGGCCATGGCCTTGCTGGTCATAAGCCCGAACCGCAAAACCCCAATGCCTCAGATGCGCCGCCACTTGGGCATAGCGCCCAGCGTGTTCGCCCAGGCCATGCACCAAAAGCACCGTTCCCAAAGGCCGCACCTGGGGGGTGGGCCAGTCGTACACGGCCAGCGCCCCGGCCTCACCCTCTAAACGGGAGAGGCGTGGGGACAAAACCAAAGGCGTTTTAAGAGGTGCTGAATCAGTCACGGGCGTGGCTTCCGTCAGGCGCAGAGCCAGGCATCAAGGCATGCGGGCCATCACTTCGGCCACCGCAGCGGTCAGTTTTTGGGCATAAGGCACATGCAAAAATTCGTTCGGGCCATGCGCGTTGCTCTTGGGGCCCAGCACGCCGCACACCATCATTTGCGCCTTGGGGAAACCTTGGCTCAGCATGTTCATCAGCGGAATGGTGCCGCCCTGCCCGATGTAGCCCACACATGCACCAAAGTGCGCTTGGCTGGCGCTGTTCAGCGCCTGTTCAAACCAAGGCGAGGTGTCGGGCGCGTTCCATCCGGTGGCCCCACCGCCAGTCTCAAAAGTTACCTTGGCCTGATACGGCGCGTTGTCCTCTAGCAAGGCCTTCATTTGCTGCACGGCCTGTGCGGCGTCCACCAACGGGGGCAAGCGCAAACTCAGTTTGAAGGCGGTGTAAGGGCGCAGCACATTGCCCGCATCTTTAAGGGCCGGAAAACCCTCGGCCCCGGTCACGCTCAGCGTGGGCGTCCAGGTGCGGTTGATCAAGGCCTGTGTTGGGTTGGTGGTGGTGGGCAGGGTGAAGGTGGTGGAGCCCCCGCAGTCGTAATGGGCCCAGGGAAAGCGCTTGTACACCTCGTCGCCCAAAATGGCCGCTGTGGCCCGGGCCTGTGCCAGGCGTTCTGCGGGCACCTCGCAATGAAAACTGGCGGGCAACAAACGTCCGGTGGCGCTGTCCTCTAGTCGGTCCAACACCTGCCGCATGATGCGAAAGCTGGAGGGCACCAGCCCCGAGGCATCGCCCGAATGAATGCCCTCGGTCAGCACCTCCACCTTGAGCGTACCGCTGGCCATGCCGCGCAAACTCGTGGTCAGCCACAACTGGTCGTAATTGCCCGCGCCACTGTCCAGGCAAATCACCAAACCCACATCGCCTAGCCGGGTGCGCAAAGCATCTATATAAGGCAACAAGTCGTAAGAGCCAGATTCTTCGCAGGTCTCGATCAAGCCCACGATGCGCGGGTGCGGGGTCTTTTGGCTTTTCAGGGCCTGCACCGCAGTCACGCTGGCGTACACCGCATAACCATCGTCGGCACTGCCCCGGCCATACAGCTTGCCGTCTTCGAGCACCGGGGTCCAAGGCCCCAAGTCGTTGCGCCAACCGCTGAACTCGGGCTGCTTGTCCATGTGGCCGTACATCAGCACCGTTTGGCCACTGCCCTCGGTGGCGGCGCGTGTGGCGGGCACTTCAAAAAACATGACCGGCGTGCGTCCTGGCAGGCGAATGATCTCCAGTTGCAGACCCTCCACCTTTTGCGTCTCGACCCACTCTGCGGCACGGCGCAGCACGGTCTCGATGTGCCCATGCGCAGCCCAGTCGGCATCAAAGGCGGGCGATTTGGCCGGCACCTCTATGTATTGTTTCAATTCAGGCAGGATGCTGCGGTCCCAAGCCTGGCTGACTTCGGCCAGCGCTTGTGCGCTGTCCAGATGACCAGCGGGCATTTCTCGGTGCAAAGGGGCATTCATGGGCGGGACTCCTGTGGGGGGCGCAAAAGAAAATACTTTAGCGGTTTTGTGCCGAGGGTGCCAAGGGTTCCACCCATTGCAGTGTCTCTGGCGGCAACGCTGACGAAACAAAACGTTGGTAAATTGCTTGAACTGCAGACCTCTGCAGCCAATAGAGGCTGCCCCAGCGACATCCAAAAAACCGATAATCCCGTGCCGCGAGAGATAAAAATGGACCTCAAAAACACGCCCAATCCCAGCCTGTATTTGTTTGAAAAGTTCGATGTGGGCGTCATCCATCTGGATGCGCAGCGCAAAGTGCTGGCCATGAACGACTTTGCTCGTAAGGTGTTGCCGGTCAGTGAAAAGCAGCCCTTTGACAAACTGGTCACCTCCTTCCACCCGTCCCGCTCCCAGCCTAAGGTCAATTTTTTGCTCGACGAAGCTTCGGGTTGCCCCATGGCCAATGCGGCCCCGATGACCATGATCATCAACATTCCCGAGCAAGTGTTGCTGATCAAAGTCAGCCGCCTGGGCGATGTCAATAACCAGACCACGGGCTTTGTGCTGGTTTTCTACGACGTGACCCAAGTGGTCAGCCAAGATCAGCCCCCGGCTCAAGTTACCGCCCGCAACATGCGCTTGTCGCGCATCCCCATGGTGGCCAACCAGAACGTGTCGTTTGTGGACACCCAAGATGTGCTCAGCCTGGAGTCGCAAGCCCACTACACCCGTGTGCTCACGCGCGACGGCTATCACTTTTGCAACCTCAGCATTGGCGACTTGGCGTTGCGACTGGACCCGGCGCAGTTCATGCGCGTGCATCGATGTTTCATTGTCAACTTGCAAGCTGTTCAATCACTCGGCCGTGAGGGCAGCAAAACCCATGTGTTGCTGAAAGGTAAAACCTCACATCCCGTGCCTGTGTCGCGTGGCGAAGTCGGACGTTTGCGAGAAGCGCTGGGTTTGGGTTGAGGCCACTGACGTGGCACCAAGCTTTTAAAAGCCCAAGAACCAACCCAAGGTCCTTGCCCTGTCACCCCCGAAGTGATCGGTGGTCCATGTCCTGTCACCCCCGAAGTGATCGGTGGTCCTTGTCCTGTCACCCCCGAAGTGATCGGTGGTCCTTGCCCTGTCACCCCCGACGTGATCGGGGGTCCATGCCTTCGGCTGCGATGGATACCCGGTCAGGCCGGGTATGACAGATGAATAGTCGGGTAGGACAGCTGCACATACGGGTATGACAGATGAATAGTCGGGTAGGACAGCTGCATAGTCGGGCATGACAGCTGCACATACGGGCATGACAAATGAATAGTCGGGTGTGACAGATGAATAGTCGGGTGTGACAGATGAATGGTCGGGTGTGACAGATGAATGGTTGGGTAGGACAGCTGCATATACGGGTAAAAAAGATGAATTGGCGGGCAGCCGTATGAATTGGTTGTGTGAGGGATGGTTGTGCTTTTCGGTTCAATACCTAGGGTTTTCACTTGGCGCTCAAGGGCCTAGGAGTTACCCTGATTGCGTCCACGATAAAAGTCTGATCAATACGTTTCGTGCTCAATTAAGTGCATTTCGTGCAGTAAATCGACCAAAGAGTGACGAAATTGAATAAAACCTGACTGTTGAGTAGGAAATCAAGTCTCCCTAATACTGCAAAGTTGTTTTTCAAACAAAGCCACAGGAGACCTTGATGATTCCACCGCGTTTTGAATACCACGCGCCCAAGACCGTGGGTGAGGCAGTTGCCTTGCTTGGCCAATTGGGCTCAGACGCCAAATTGTTGGCGGGCGGGCACAGCTTGTTGCCTATGATGAAGCTGCGATTTGCGCAGCCCGAGCACCTGATCGACATCAACCGCATTCCTGAACTTAAGGGCATCCGTGAAGAAGGCAGCACGGTGGTGATTGGGGCCATGACGGTTGAAAACGCGCTCATCACCTCGCCCATCCTGCAAGCCAAAGTGCCCTTGTTGTGCGAAGCGGCCAAGCTGATCGCTGACCCACAAGTGCGCAACCGGGGCACGATTGGCGGTGACATTGCCCACGGCGACCCAGGCAACGACCACCCCGCCCTGTCGATCGCCATCGAAGCCTCTTTTGTGCTGGAAGGCCCCAACGGACGCCGCACCGTGGCCGCTGATGGTTTCTTTCTGGGCACCTACATGACGCAGTTGGAAGAAAACGAAGTCATGTGCGAGATACGTGTCCCCGCCTTTGCGCAGGGCACGGGTTACGCCTACGAAAAGCTCAAGCGCAAAACCGGCGACTGGGCCACTGCGGGTTGTGCCGTGGTGATTCGCAAAAGCGGCGACCAAGTCAGCCATGTGCGCATTGCCCTGACCAACGTCGCCCCAACCGCCTTGCGCGCTGAAGCGGCCGAGGTAGCTTTGCTGAACAAGCCCTTTAACGCGGCCAATGTGCAAGCCGCTGCGGCTGCAGCCATTGCCATTTGCGACCCCGCCGAAGACCTGCGCGGCGACATTGAATACAAAACCGCCATGGCCGGTGAGATGGTCAAGCGCGCTTTAAACAAAGCCTGGGCGCTGTGCGCTTAACAAGGAGAAACACATGTCCAAAAAACTCATCACCGTTACTGTCAACGGCAAAAAAGAAGAAAAAGCAGTTGAGCCACGCACCCTGCTGATCCACTTCTTGCGTGAAGAACTCAACCTGACCGGGGCCCACATCGGCTGCGAAACCAGCCACTGCGGCGTTTGCACCGTGGACATCGACGGCCAATCGGTCAAGTCCTGCACCCATTTGGCCGTGCAGTGCGATGGCTCTGAAGTGCTGACCGTGGAAGGCCTGGCCAACAAAGGCGTGTTGCACGCCGTGCAAGAAGGCTTTTACAAAGAGCACGGCTTGCAGTGCGGTTTTTGCACCCCCGGCATGTTGATGCGTGCTTACCGGTTCTTGCAAGAAAACCCCAACCCAAGCGAAGACGAAATTCGCCACGGCATGAGCGGTAACCTGTGCCGTTGCACCGGGTATCAAAACATCATCAAAGCCGTCCAGTACGCCGCCAAAAAATTGCAAGAGCCCGTTGCGGCTTGATGCCCCCACCATTTGATCGGAGACCCACATGAACGCACCGGTACAAACCGTAGAAGCCCGCGAACTCGCGTTGGCAGGCATGGGCGCTTCACGCCTGCGCAAAGAAGACGCCCGTTTCATTCAGGGCAAGGGCAACTATGTCGATGACATCAAGATGGCTGGCATGCTGCACATGGACATCGTGCGCTCGCCCATCGCCCATGGCCGAATCGTCAAAATCAACAAAGAAGCCGCATTGGCCATTCCCGGCGTCCACGCCGTGTTGACCGCAGACGACCTGAAGCCCCTGAAATTGCACTGGATGCCCACTTTGGCGGGCGACGTGGCGGCTGTTTTGGCCGACCAAAAAGTGCATTTCCAAATGCAGGAAGTGGCCATCGTGATTGCCGACGACCGTTACATCGCCGCCGATGCGGTGGAGGCGGTCGAGGTCGAGTACGAAGAGCTGCCGGTAGTGATGGACCCCTATGCGGCGCTGCAACCCGATGCTCCCGTGATTCGCGATGACTTGGCGGGTAAAACCGAAGGCGCACACGGCAAGCGTGACCACCACAACCACATCTTCACTTGGGATGCGGGCGACAAATCGGCTGCCGATGCGGCCTTTGACAAAGCCGAAGTCACCGTCTCGCAGCACATGTACTACCCCCGCGTGCACCCCTGCCCGTTGGAAACATGCGGATGTGTGGCCTCTTTTGACCCGATCAAGGGCGAATTGACCACCTTCATCACCTCGCAAGCGCCGCATGTGGTGCGCACCGTGGTGTCCATGTTGTCGGGCATTCCCGAGTCCAAGGTGCGCATTGTCAGCCCCGACATTGGCGGTGGTTTTGGCAACAAGGTCGGTATTTATCCTGGTTATGTGTGCGCCATCGTGGCCTCTATCGTGTTGGGCCGCCCGGTCAAATGGGTCGAAGACCGCATTGAAAACATCTCCTCCACCGCCTTTGCCCGTGACTACCACATGGACGGCGAATTGGCCGCCACGGCCGACGGCAAGATCACGGGCCTGCGCGTTAATGTGGTGGCCGACCATGGTGCGTTTGACGCCTGTGCCGACCCGACCAAATTCCCTGCGGGCATGTTCCACATTGTTTCGGGCAGCTACGACATTCCAGCAGCACACGCCAGCGTGAAAGGCGTGTACACCAACAAAGCCCCCGGCGGTGTGGCGTATCGCTGCTCGTTCCGCGTGACCGAAGCGGTGTACCTGATCGAGCGCATGGTGGACGTGCTGGCGCAAAAACTCGGGATGGACAAAGCCGAGATTCGGGCCAAAAACTTCGTCAAGAAAGAACAGTTCCCTTACACCAGCGCCTTTGGTTTTGAATACGACTCGGGCGACTACCAAACCGCCTTGGACAAAGTGCTGGAGGCAGTGGACTACAAAGGACTGCGCGCCGAACAAGCCGCCAAGCGGGCCGACCCGAACAGCCCAACCCTGATGGGCATTGGCTTGGTCACCTTCACTGAAGTGGTGGGCGCAGGCCCCTCCAAGATGTGCGACATTTTGGGCGTCGGCATGTTCGACTCCTGCGAAATCCGCATCCACCCCACGGGCAGCGCCATTGCACGCATGGGCACCATCACGCAAGGTCAGGGTCACCAGACCACCTATGCGCAGATCATTGCCACCGAGTTGGGCATTCCGTCTGAAGTGATCCAGGTCGAAGAGGGCGATACCAGTACCGCGCCTTATGGTTTGGGTACCTATGGCTCGCGTTCGACGCCAGTAGCCGGTGCGGCCATTGCACTGGCAGCCCGCAAAATTCACGCCAAAGCGCGCAAGATTGCCGCCCATATGCTCGAAGTCAATGAAAACGACCTCGACTGGGAAGTGGACCGCTTCAAAGTCAAAGGCGACGATAGCAAGTTCAAAACCATGGCCGAAGTGGCCTGGCAGGCCTACCACCAGCCACCAGATGGCCTGGAGCCTGGCCTGGAAGCCGTGCACTACTACGACCCACCGAACTTCACCTTCCCCTTCGGTATTTACCTGTGCGTGGTGGACATTGATCGCGCAACGGGCGAGACCAAAGTGCGCCGCTTCTATGCACTGGACGACTGCGGCACCCGCATCAACCCCATGATCATTGACGGCCAGATTCATGGCGGCCTGACCGAAGGTTTTGCTGTGGCCATGGGTCAACAGATGCCGTTCGATGCGCAGGGCAACTTGTTGGGCAACACGCTAATGGACTACTTCTTGCCCACCTTTGTGGAAACCCCGCACTGGGAAACCGACCACACCGTGACCCCCTCACCCCACCACCCCCTGGGTGCCAAGGGCGTGGCCGAATCGCCGCATGTGGGCTCTATCCCCACCTTCACCTCGGCCGTGGTGGATGCGTTCTCGCACTTGGGCGTGACCCATCTCGACATGCCGCACAACGCTTTCCGTACCTGGAAAGCACTGCGCGAACATGGCGCAGCTTTGTAATCAGGACAGCAAGACATGGAAGTCAAACTCGACAAACAATACCCGCTCGATGTGGACGCCACACGGGCGTGGGCCTTGCTCACTGACCTGAAAGCGGTGGCTGGGTGCATGCCCGGTGCCGAAATCACCGAGCAACTGTCTGAAACCTCTTACAAAGGCGGGGTCAAGGTCAAGGTCGGTCCGGCGGTGGCGCAATTTGGCGGCACTGTGGACGTGATCGAGGCCGTGGCAGCCGAACGCAAGATGGTCTTGCGCGGCAAAGGGGCCGACAAAGGCGGCTCTTCTGCCTCGATGGACCTGACCGCCATCATCACCGCCGACCCTAGCAACCCAGCGCATTGCGTGCTGAACGGGCAAGCCGCCGTGATCGTGAACGGCAAGTTCGCCCAGTTTGGTGGCCGCATGATGGTGCAGGTGTCCGACATGTTGCTGGCGCAGTTTGTCGAAAACTTCCGTCAGACCGCCCTGACCTTGCCTGCCCCTGAAGGCTTGGGCGCAGCAACATCGTCTGCCGCAGCGCCAGTGGGTGAGGCAGCCACAGCTACAGCCACAGCCTCGGCAGCACCCGTAGTGGCGCGTGAAATAAATGGCTTGGCCATCTTTTGGGCCTTGCTTAAGAGCTGGTTCGGCGGTTTGTTTGGCAAGCGGGCCTGAGCATGAGCTTGCCAGACCGTGCTGCACAGCCTGCCAACGCTGAGCGCTTGTTGCGCGAACGTTTGCAGCGTGCGGGTTATCTGGCTGACGAAGACCTGGCCACCACCGTGTGGCTGGCGTCTGCTTTGCAGCGCCCCTTGTTGATTGAAGGCGATGCCGGGGTGGGTAAAACCGCCTTGGCCACCGCTTTGGCCCAGTCTTATGTCGAGCAGGGTGAACATGGCGCGCCAGGGGCCACGCTGGTGAGGCTGCAATGTTTTGAAGGACTGGACCTGTCTCAAGCTGCATACGAGTGGAACTATGGCCGCCAGCTCATGGCGATTCGCTTGAGCGAAGCCACGCCCGGTGGTGCTGCCAAGGTCCGCGAATCCGATGTCTTCAGCCGCGACTATTTGCTCGAGCGCCCCTTGCTGCGCGCCATCAGCCAGACCGGCCCCTGTGTGCTGCTGATCGACGAGATCGACCGGGCGGACGAAGCCTTTGAAGCCTTTTTGCTTGAAGTGCTGGCCGATTACCAAATCACCGTGCCCGAGATCGGTACCCTGCGCGCCACCCATATCCCGCAAGTGATTTTGACCAGCAACGGCACCCGCGAACTGTCGGACGCACTGCGCCGCCGCTGCCTGTACCACTACCTTGACTACCCGACGCTGGCACGAGAAATCGCCATCGTTAAATCTGCCTTGCCTGAAGCCGACACCCGCTTGGTCGAAGAAGCCGTGCAATTTGTGCAGCGCCTGCGCCGCGAAGACTTGGCCAAAATCCCCGGCATTGCCGAAACCCTGGACTGGGTGCGTGCACTGTTTCACATGCAGTACCACAGCCTGCCCGAAGACCTGTCGGCGGTGTTGGGCACTTTGGCGTGCTTGCTGAAAACCCGCGAAGATCGTTTCATGATGGGTCCAGACCGACTGCGCCAACTGGTGGAAGGACGCCGCAGCGTGGGTGTTGCCGAAAAAGGCCCCGACGCGGCACAGGCGGTGGCATGAACGCCGCCCCGGCTCCCCGCTCAGCCAGCGCCGCGCCGCCCTCTGAGCGCGTGGCCAGTTTTGCCGCTTTGCTGCGCGACCACGGTCTGACTGTGGGGGTGGCCGAACAACAAGCCATGCTGCAAGCCAGTCTGCTTTTTGGCCCCCTGCAAGAAAAACCCCTGCAAGCCGCTTGGCGTGCCATTGCTTGCCACAGCCACCGTGAATGGAAACTCTGGCCCGATGTGTACGAACGGTTTTGGCACCCCGAAAAATTGCGTGGCGGCGTCAAAGTCAGTGGCCAGACACGGCCTGGGCGCAACTTGCGCCAAAGCGTGCAAGCCCTGCACGAACAAATGGACGCGGCTCAATCGGCCAGTCGGCCCGGCACCCAGCAAGGGAACCAGCCCACAGCGCTGCACACCGCGGGCGACCAAGCCTTGGCGCAACAAGATCCAAATGATGCGGGCAGCCCGCGTGCGCAAGGCGGAGCCAGCCGCACCGAAGCCCTGCACCCGCGAGACGGCCAAATGTGGATGCCGCAAGAACTGGGCGAACTGCAAAAACTGGCCCGTCAGATCACCGCCAAACTGCAAGTGCGCAACACCCGTCGTTGGCGTGTGGCCGCGCGAGGTGAGCGCCTGGATTTGCGCCAAACCTTGCGCCGCAGCGTGGGCTGGGGCGGCGAGTTGCTGCAACCGGCCTGGAAAATCAAGCGCCAAGAACCGCCACGTTTGTTCATCCTGGCCGATGTGAGCCGCTCAATGGAGTCGCACGCGGCCTTGTTTTTGCGGGTGGCGCGCGCCTTTGCCCTAGAGGCCGATGCCCGTGTCTTTGTGTTCCACACCCGCTTGGCCGAGGTCACACCGCTCATGCACCGCGACACCCCGGTGATTCAGGAAAAAGTCAACGCAGTCACGGCAGGTTTTGGTGGCGGTACCCGCATCGCGGCCAGCTTGCAAGACTTTGCCCGCCACCATGCCCGTGCCCAGCTCAACCGGGGGGCCCGTGTGTGGGTGTTTTCAGATGGTTTTGACACCGATGCACCCGAATTGTTGGCGGCCGCTCTGCAAGAAGTGCGCGCACGCGGCGCACGCATCAGCTGGTTTCACCCAACTCGCCAAGTGCCTGCCGCCGGTGCCTTGCAAAAGGCACGCGGCCTGATCGAGCGTTTTGTGCCCCTGGCCTCATTGGCCGATTTGGCTGCCGCACGCGCCGTGTTGAATTGATCTACAGTTTTGAACCAATACCTGACCTTTTAGGAGCCCCCCATGAACCGCAACGAATGGATCACCCAGGCCAGCCGACTGCAAAGCGCCGGAGAAGCCTTTGCTCTGGTCACCGTGCTCAGCGCTCAGGCCCCCACATCGGGCAAGGCGGGCGACAAAGCGGTGGTCACGGCCGACGGAAAAATTCATGGCTGGATTGGCGGCGGTTGCGCCCAACCCGCGGTCATCAAGACCGTGCGCCGCGCATTGTTGGATGGCCAGCCCCGCAAAATCCGGATTTCACCGGCCGATGAAAGCGCCGAACGCGAATTGGGCGACGTGCTGGAGTTCGGCATGGCCTGCCACTCAGGCGGCACACTGGAGTTGTTCATCGACCCGGTCATGCCTGCAGTGACGCTCACGGTGATTGGCGACTCACCCGTGGCACGCGCCCTGGTGGGGCTGGCCCCGCGTGTGGGTTTGCGTGTGGCCGTGGTGGCACAAGATGCTTCTGCGGCTGATTTTCCGGAAGCTGACGGTGTGTGGTCGAGCGACGACGCGGCCAGCGTCAGCGCCCAGTTGAACTCGCCCTTTGTGGTGGTGGCCACCCAAGGCCGTCGCGACTTGCAGGGCCTGAAGGCCGCATTGGCTTTGCAGCCGCAGGGTTTGTGGTTTGTCTCCAGCGCCAAAAAAGCCGCCGTTTTGCTCGACAACTTGCGGGCCAGTGGCGAAGACCCGGCGGCAGTGGCCCGCATCGTGGCCCCGGCGGGCGAATTGATTGGGGCGCAAACGCCCGAAGAAATTGCGCTGTCGGTGCTGACCTCGGTGGTGGCCGCACGCCGTGGCCGCGAAACGCAGGCCAGCAGCATCAACAGCAGTGTCAGCTTGCCAAACGTCCAACAAGAAGCCGCGCCCGTAGCCGCCAAGAGCTGCTGTGGTAGCGCACAAAAAGCCAAGGCGACGACTGAAACGCTTGCAGCAGTGCCCACAGCCCCAGAAAAACTGCCTGAAATTGTGTTGGAAACAAGTGCCGTGGCTGCCCCGGCCAAATCTTCTTGCTGCGGAGGCTGAACATGGGTTGCATATTAAAAGGCGGCGGGGGCTTGTACAGCCGTGTCGCGGTGGGCGCGGTGTTGTTGGCGGCAGGCGCGGGTTCGCGCATGGGCAACCGCCCCAAGTGCTTGCTCGAGCTGGGCGGTGTGCCGCTGATCCGGCGTCAACTCATCGCGCTGTCGGGCGCAGGTGTGGACGAAGTGGTGGTGGTCTTGGGCCATTACGCCGACCGCATAGAAGACGCGATCAAAGAATTTCCGGTCACCTTGGTGCGCAACCCCGACCCGGATGCCGGACAAATCTCGTCGCTGCGTCTGGGTTTGCAGGCCACATCCGCCAAACTCGACGCCTTGCTGGTGGCCCTGGCCGACCAGCCACTCATCAACTCGCAAGACATCAACGACCTGATCGGGGCCTACAAAAAGCGCCCTGCTGGCGCGCAAGTGGTGCAGCCCCACATCAATGGTCTGCCCGGCAATCCGGTCATGTTCAGCGCCGAAGTGCGTGAGCAAATTCTGGCGGGCGCGGCCAACGTGGGCTGCCGCCAATGGCAGGCGGCCAACCCCAACCAAGTCCATGCCTGGGAAATAACCAACCACCGTTACCGCGCCGATGTGGACACCCTAGAAGACATCGAAGCCCTGGCTACGCGCACCGGACACCGCCTCAAGTGGCCTGCCGATTTGGCCGTGGCGGCCTGAATTTTTCAAAAGCCCGAGCATGCTCCCGCCCGACCCGCTGCACACCCTTTGGCACACGCCCGTGGGCGTGCACCAGTGGCCGCAAGCCGATGCGGCGAACGAAGTGTTGGTGCGGGTGTTCCAAACCATGCGGGCCACCGATGCCGCAGCACAGCCTTTGCCCGGCCAAGTGGCCAAACCCTTTTACGCCAGTCGCGACGACTTGTTGCAGCGCATTAGGCTGACCGAATGGGAGCAACTGGTTGGCTTTTTGGTGGACAGCGTGCGCCAAACCGTGGTGCTGGCCAACCATGGGGCTTGGCCAGAGGGCAAGCCGGGTTTCCAGATTGCGCTGCGCGGCATTTGGTTCCAGATCTCCAGCCAGGGCAGCCACCACGACGTGCACACGCACGGTAACTGTTCGTGGTCGGGGGTGTATTGCTTGCAGGTCGATCCGCCCGAGCAACGTTGCCAACACCCGGTGTTGGGCGATGCCAACGGGGTGACGCGTTTTTATGGGCCGCACTTCAACCGTTTGGGCGGTGCGGCCATGGATTTTGGCAACGCCTATTTGCAAAACGCCCATGTCGATGTGGCCCCCATTCCGGGCCAATTGGTGGTGTTTCCATCGTGGCTGGCGCACCAAGCCATGCCCTATCACGGCACGCTAGACCGGGTCATCGTGTCCTTTAATGTCAGCGTTCATGCCGCCAGTGGGTCGGACCAATTGCATGGGTATGCGCATGTCTGAGGCCCGGCGCTTGGCCCATGCTGGCGAGGTGGCGCACTGGGCTGTGCTGCTGCTGGGCTGGCTTTGGTTGGGTGAACAAGGCATGCGCTTGGGCTGGTCGCTGGCCAGTGGCGTTCTGGCTGTGGTGCTTTGGTGGTCGGCGCGTTTGTTGTGCCGGGGCAGCGCTTGGGCGTTGCGCACCAGTCCGGCCAGCATGGCGTGGTTTGGCGGCTTAAGCGCATTGGGTGTGTGCTTGCCCGAGGCACTGGCTTCTTTGAATTTGGCGCACGCGGGTTTGTGCCTTGTGGCACTGGTGTGGGGGGCTTGGACGGGTCTGGTCGAAACGCGCAGCCGTGTCAGCACCTTTGATCTTGGCCCGGTGGCTTGGCACCCTGTATTGGCTGCCGGTTTGGTGGTGTTGGCCTGGCGTGTGCCCGGGGGCGCAGGTTCGGTATTGGCCATGACCTTGACCTTGACCTCCGCCTCGTGGGGAGCGAGTGTGTTGCTGGCCTTGTGTGCCGCCGTGCTCTGGGCTCGGGATGTTGCCACGGCAGAGCTGTTACCCGAGTGCCGTGGCCCGCGTGCCGGTTGGGTCAGCTTGCTGCCCACTTCGGCCATGGGCTTGATGATGGGCGGCTTGTGGTTGGGCAATGCTTGGTGCATCGGGCTGGGCTGGTCGACTGAAGAGATGGTGTTTTGGCACCTGGCCATGATGGCGGTGTTGCCCAGCTTGGTGGCGTTGGCGGGCCGCACGTTCATGTCGCCCTATAAGGCCCCTGCGGGTGGCGCCTTGGCGGAGGCGCATTTTCATGCGCATTCGCATTCTCATGCGCTGGCGCTGGCGCTGGCGCAGCGCCGTTGCCAAATTCGAAACCACCTGATCTTGGCCTTGCTGGTTTTGGGCGCGCTGATGCTCTGGGGCCAAAGCCCGCTGCACGGCCTGCTGGCCATGTTGCTGCCCTCGCTGGCTTGGGCCGTTCATTGCACACGCCCCCACACGGCCTTGGTTTTTTCGGCGCGCACGCCCCTTTGGTTCATGCGCGGCATGGCGCTGGCCCTGGGGCCGGGATTGTTGATGTGGGTGGGAATGGCCAGCCCCACACAAGGCCCCATGGCCATGCAGACCGCCTTGGTTTTGATCGCTATTTTGGCGGCGGCGCAGGCCCTTGTTGGGTGGGTCCGCCCGCCCGTTGCGCAGCCGACTTGGCCCGCCCCGTCATCGCTTTGATATTTTGTACAGCTTGCAAAACCCAGCCCTTCTTGGAGAACACGCACCATGAACAGCATCGACATCGACGTGATCCGCACCGCCCTCGACTGGCAAGGCCGGGGCCACCGCGTGGTGCTGGGCACCGTGGTGCGCACCTGGGGCTCGGCGCCACGCCCACCGGGCTCACTCATGATCATCCGGGACGACGGTCAAGTGGCCGGATCGGTCTCGGGCGGCTGCATCGAAGACGATTTAATACGCCGTGTAGCCGCAGGCGAGTTGGCCATGCGCAAACCCGAAACCACCACCTACGGCCAAACCGCCGAAGAAGTGCGCCGCTTCGGCCTGCCCTGCGGCGGCACGGTGCAAGTGGTGTTGGAACCCCTGTCGCCCCAATCGCAACTGCGCGAACTGCTGGTGCAAATTGAAAAGCACCAACGCGTGGAGCGCCGCCTGGACATGACCACGGGCATGGTGCGCATGAGCGCCGCCACCGAGGGTGACAAACTGCAATTTGACGGCACCTGCCTGACCACCGTACACGGCCCGCGCCTGCGCTTGCTGATCATTGGTGGGGGCCAGTTGTCACGCTATCTGGCCTCGATGGCCGTCATGCTGGACTACCAAGTCACGGTATGTGAACCCCGGGTTGAATACCACGAAGGCTGGGACACCTTGGCCGGGGTGACCTTGTCCACCCAAATGCCTGACGACTTGGTGCTGGCCATGAACCTGGACCACAACAGCGCTGTGGTGGCCGTGACGCACGACCCCAAACTGGACGACCTGGCCCTGATGGAGGCACTGCGCACTCCCGCGTTTTATGTGGGCGCATTGGGTTCGCGCCACAACAACGCGCAACGCCGCAAGCGCCTATTGGACTTTGATGTGTCCGAGGCCGAAGCCGCTCAACTGCGCGGCCCGGTAGGCCTGAACCTGGGCGCCCTGACCCCCCCCGAAATCGCCATGAGCATCGTGGCCGAAATGACCGCCATGCGCCGAGGCGTCGACCTGAGCCAAGCCCTGAGCAGCTGGGAAGGCTCGAAAACAGTTTGTGGCTTGGCTTGAGGGCGCGGGTAATCCCCCTTTTAAACCCGGCTTGACCGAGTAACATCGCGGCCGAAGGCATACTCAGCACTTTCTACCCAATGAGACTGCTTTACTAAAGTTGGATTACTGATTTTGTAAGTTAATAGGATAGATTTTTTGACTGATATTTTGGTGAATAAATATCGAGACGTTTAAAGTGCAAAGTTGCACATTGATTTTTTATGTAATGCAAGTCTCGGCAAGAAAAATTTAAGGGAAATAAAATGACAACACAAAAAGCAACGGATATTGCAAATTGGTTTATTGGAAAGTTTGCCGAATCAGGTGATGTCGTTACGCATTTAAAAGTTCAGAAATTACTTTATTACTCTGAAGCATGGCATCAAGTTATTAATAGTGAAGAGCTTTTTGAAGGACAAATACAGGCATGGGCCCATGGCCCAGTAGTCCCGGAGGTTTTTCATGAGTTTAAGCAATACGGATGGAATCCATTGCCAGTGCCTGAAGAAAACCAGATTCCTAAATTTTCAGAAAAAATAGAGAACGTACTTAATCAAGTTATTGATGCTTATGGCGAGTTACCTGCCAAAACCCTAGAGACGATGACGCATAAAGATACGCCTTGGATTCGGGCTCGCGGGAGTCTTGATTCTGAAGAGCGGTGTGAAGTTTCTATCCCGAAAGAAGAAATTAAGAGTTTCTTCGAAAGTAAATATGTCAAGCAATAAGGACAAAGGGCGGACAATAACAATACCCAAGCAAATAATTGAAGACGAAGCAAAAAATAAAATTAAACTCGAAAATATCCAAGGTACCGAGCTAGAGAGAAAAATATTTGATTTGCCGATTTACAAAAAAGATGGCTCACGAGAAAGTGTTATCGGAAAAAATCCATATGTTGTTTTAAAATATTTTCAACATGGATGGGAGTGTTTTTCGGTGTGGACATCAGAAGAACTTAAATCGTTTTCAAGATTTTTGACTACCTTCTCCCAGCACACCTGGAATAGTGTTTACAGTTCAGGGGGGAAAGGGGTTAATAAAGGTAGTCTCGGTTATACCCCTTATGACACAGCCACAATGAAGGTCGGGAAAGAGGTTTTAGAGAAGGTAAGAAATTCAATCTCACCTGATATCGGATTTTTTGAGCTGAGGGTCAGTGACAAAATCAGACTGCATGGTTTTCAATCGCAATCAGCTTTCTTCTTGGTCATGCTGGACAGAGAGCACAGAGTTTTTCCTTGAATCCGCCAGTTAATGAGATGAATTAATTTTCAGTTGGCGTATTGTGGGGAAAACGAGTATTTACCGTTATTTTTTCATCGTTTGACTTGCAGTTTGCAATGCTGATATGGCATCTTCTGCCTCACTACTTGTAGCCTCACCCGCAAGCCACTTTGTAAGCACGTCTCGGCCAGAGTCCATAAAGATTGGGGCGATGCTTGCAAGTTGAAAATCTAGTGCCTCTAAAGCTTTTTGAATCGAAATTGTTACTTGTATTGATTTTAAATATAAATTCTCTTTCTCCATTTCACCTTCGCCCGATTCTAGCCATAAAGGAGAAACGTCTAATACATTAGATAAAGCGATAAGCCCAAACGGTCGCAAAGTATCGCCCCTTTCAATTTTTGAAATATCTGACTGCTTTAACCCGGACGCTTTTGCAAGATCGATTTGGGTAAATGATTTCGCTAGCCGAGCTTCTTTAAGGCGTTTTGCCAGTGATGTCTTAATACGATTATTTGATATTTTTCGCATATTTTCTAAATATTTATTTCACAGTTAAAAAGGAGAATGGGCTAATAAAGAAATCGGCTATTTAAGAGAAATCTGGAAAGAGGTTTGACAATGATTTATTCCAGCCTGCAAGTCTAATGCGGCAGCAGTCATTCTGATCAAACTTGCAAAATATCCTGAAAAGTATGAAGAGTTCATCCAGTGAATGAGTATTTTGGGTGGTTTTGCGCTTTTTAACATTCACTAGGCATTTGGTGATAAAACTTATTTTTATTATTTTTCGGGTGGCATAAATGCTTCAAGACTACAGGCGCAATCCGCGTATGCATCCGGATGAAAGGTGAGAGATCGCAAAATACCTGCCACCGCCTCACGCCGATAGTTAGGGATCACTTGAATTGATTCGGCAAGCCGACCAATAACGTCATTAATTAATGGTCGTTGGTACGAGATTGGGGATGCAGCGGCCGAACTGACAATCTGATCCCCATTTTCTGTGAAGGCCTTCTTTGGCCCTTTTCCTAGTGCAAGCCATGTCGCTCTATAGCCAGTATTGATTTCAATGTGCGCCGCAGTGTCGGCCTTAAGGGACTTTGTTTTCCCCTCAACCAGTTGATTTATTGCACTTTGACTGACTTTAGCTGCACGCGAGAATTCAGCTCGAGAAAGTCCAGACCCATCAATAGCCTCTTTAATTCTGCTTTGAAGATTCATTTTTGAATTAAGTGATTTAAATATTTAAGTGCGCTTTTAGATTGTATTTTATGTTTATTAAAGTTCTGGAGTGCAATTTAAAACTAACATAACAATTAATTAGGTAGGGTCCGCCAAGAAATTAGCGGGCATATTTGGATCTACCCTAACCACTGTTGAAAATTTTGGTGTCGGCATTTAAATCTCCAGCAACTTATGTTGCTGCGATGTGCTTGATTTCCCAGAAAGGAACAGCTGAATACCCTTATTTAAGTATTTTCAATACGAAGAATAAGGCTTATTAAATGTCATATTGGTTTGAATATTGAAGTCCAAAAATTTCTATCCTGCCGCAGTGAGCCGTTTGCGATTTATGTTAATTAGATAAGTTTGATTTATTTGATGTCCCATCTAGATAAATAGAGATGTTGCCTTTATTTTTTCATCCTTTGACTTGCTAATTGAAGAGCTGACAAAGTAGCTGATACTTCAGTTCTGGTTGCTAGTCCTGATGCCCATTTTTTAAGCACGTCTCGGCCAGATTCCATCAAAATAGGCGCAAGAACTTCTAAATGAGCGTCGAGGACTTGCAGTGCTTTATCAATCATTAGAGGTGTATGGGAGGCATATGACTCAATACCGTCTTCAATCATTTGCCCTTCGCCTGTTGCAAGCCAAAAACCTGAGACATTTAAAAAATTGGATGCTCTCGCATTGTTTTCGGCGGTCATCGAATTAGATTTTCCGTCCAAAACTTTTTTAATCCCCTGGTAACTGATATTCAAACCGACGGACAGCATTTGACGCGAACATTTTGCGTGTTTCATTGCCACATTTAGGCGGTCTGCGTAAGAGAGTTGCATTCTGTCGTTATCAATAAAAATAATGAATTACTTTAGGTAACCTCGCGCCCAGGCTAGGCCGCGTGAGGTGCCGCCTGATGTGGCATCGGCGGGGTTGTATTCGCAGCCAATCCAGCCGTCCCATCCGCATTCGGCGCTGACGCGGTCAATGGTTTTGAACAGGTGGGGCCAGTTCACTTCGCCCGTGCCGGGTTCGTGGCGGTCGGGGACTTCGGCAATCTGGAAATGCCCGACCCTGCCCGTGGGCAGGTAGTGGGCAATTTTGGCGCTCAGGTCGCCTTCGACAATTTGGCAGTGAAACAAGTCCATTTGCACTTTCACATTGGCCGCGCCCACGGCTTGCACAATGCGGTGCGCGTGGTCTTGCCGGTTCAGGTGAAAACCGGGCACGCTGCGAGTGTTGATGGGCTCGATCAGTACATCGCGTCCGGCCTGCGCGGCCAGTTTTGCGGCCCAGCTCAGGTTGGCCACCAAGGTGGCATCGGCGGCTTCGGCATTGGCCCCTTCGGCGCGCAAACCCACCATGGCATGAATGCGTGGGCAGTTGAGCGCGTCGGCATACACCAAGGCTTGTTCAAAACCGGCCCGAAACTCGGCTTCGCGACCGGGCACGCTGGCCGTGCCCCGGTGGCCTGTTTGCCAGGCTTGGGTAAAACTGTCGGTGTCGGTACCGCCGGGTGGGGTGTTGAACAGCACTTGCTGCAAACCGTTGGCCTGTAAACGGGCCACGAGTTCGGGCACGGCAAACGCATAGGGAAACAAATACTCCACGGCCTTGAAGCCGTCTTTGGCCGCCGCCTCAAAGCGGTCCAAAAACGGCAGGTCGGGGTACATCATCGACAAGTTGGCGGCAAAGCGGGGCATGGGGGGCTTTCGGGGAGAGGTGGGTTACCAGCGTGCGCCAAAGGTCTGGCGCAGTTCGTCCAGATCGGTGGCCCGCAGGGGCAGGGTTTGGGGTTGCAGCAGCATCAGCCGGGCGGTTTCTTCCAGCTCTTCCAAGGTGGCCATGGCGGCTTGGGGGCTGTTGTGCCACACATTTGGGCCCAGACGCGGCAGCATGACGGCGCGAATGGGGGTGCCTTGCGCGGCATAACGCTCAATCAAATGCGCCACTTCTTGCGCCGCCGCTTCACTGCCCGGGCGGTGGTAGCGGACCAGCGGCACATGCCCGACCTTCATGACAAAGTAGGGCGTGATGGGGGGCAATAACTCGGGGCCGTGCGCGTTCAGGCTCAGCGCCACGCAGTGCGTGCTGTGGGTGTGAATCACGCAGCGCGTGTCGGCATCGTGGGCGCAGGCGGCAGCATAAATCCGGCGGTGCAAAGCGATGGTTTTGCTCCCCTTGTCGCCGCTGATTTGTTGCCCCTGCAAGTCCAGTTTGGCCAGTCGTGCCGGGTCCAGAAAACCCAGGCAGGCATCGGTCGGTGTGATCAAAAAACCATCGTCCAGCCGCACGCTGATGTTGCCCGCTGTGGCATGCACAAAGCCGCGATCAAACAGGCTGCGGCCCACGCGACAAATTTCTTCGCGGGCTTGGGTTTCATTCATGACTTGGCTCATCGCAGCACTGTAAAGGCTTTGGTAAAAAAGTCTTCGGTGCCGAAGTTGCCTGATTTAAGGGCGATGTGGACGCCACCTGCATCAGATTCCATCAACATTGGCGCATGGCACCACGGCACGCCGGGGTCGATTTGGGGGCCAATTTGCAGTTGGGCAATGCCCAGTGCTTGCACGCAGGCGCCAGAGGTTTCGCCACCTGCCACCACCAGTTGTTGCACGCCCAGTTGCACAAGGCCTCGGGCCACGGCGGCCAAAGCGTGTTCGACCATGGCACCTGCCTCGGCCACGCCCAATTGGGCCTGCACTTGCTTCACGGCTTCGGGCTCGGCGGTGGAGTACACCAGCACGGGCCCTTGCGCCAACAGCGGTGCGGCCCAGGCCAGCACTTGCTGCACCACCGCATCGGTTTGGCCGTGCATCAGGCTGGCGGGGTGGATGGCCCATGTGGGGCGGCCTGTGGTTTTGAAATGCGCCACTTGGGCGTTGGTGGCCAGGGAGCAACTGCCCGACACCACGGCCTGCAAACCCACAGCTGCTGGCAATTGGCTGGCTTGCAATGAGGGTTGCAGGCCAAAGTTGGCGGGCAAACCAATGGCCACACCCGAACCTGCCGTGACCAAAGGCATGCCCTTGAGCGCGGGGCCAAGGCGGTGCAGGTCTTCGTTGCTGGTGGCATCGACCACGGCCACGCCCACACCTTCGGCGCGCAAGTCGGCCATGCGTTGCCGAATGGCGGCCTCGCCTTGGGCCACGGTTTTGTAATCGATCAAGCCCACTTTGCGCTGCGTTTGCGCTTGCATGACGCGCACCAGATTGGCATCGGTCATGGGCGTGAGCGGGTGGTTTTGCATGCCGCTTTCGTTCAGCAGCACGTTGCCCGCAAACAAATAGCCTTTGAACACCGTTCGCCCGTTGTCCGGAAACGCCGGGGTGGCGATGCTGAAGTCAGTGCCCAGCGCGTCCATCAGGGCCTCGGTCACCGGGCCGATGTTGCCCTCGGGCGTGCTGTCAAAAGTAGAGCAGTATTTGAAATAAATCTGCGTTGCCCCCTGTGCTTGCAGCCACTTGAGCGCGGCCAAAGATTGCGCAATGGCCTCTGCAGCAGGGACCGTGCGCGACTTGAGCGCCACCACCACTGCGTCCACGTCGGACGCCAGGGGCACGTCGGGCACGCCAATGATTTGCACCACCCGCATGCCCGAGCGCACCAAGTTGTTGGCCAGGTCGGTTGCGCCCGTAAAGTCGTCGGCAATGCAGCCCAGTTTCAGGCCCGGTGTACGCGCCTTAAATTGCTGGTTCGTGTTTTGTTCGCTCATGCTGCCCGCGCTCATGTTTTGGCCTTGGGTAACTCGATGCCCGGGAATATCTTGATCACGGCGCTGTCGTCTTCTTTGGCAAAGCCCGCCGTGCTGGCCTGCATAAACATCTGATGCGCCGTGCTGGACAAGGGCAAGGGAAACTTGCTGGCCCGCGCCATGTCCAAGACCAAGCCCAGGTCTTTCACAAAAATATCCACCGCCGACAAAGGCGTGTAGTCGGCCGCCAGCACATGCGCCATGCGGTTTTCAAACATCCAGCTGTTGCCCGCGCTGTTCGTAATCACCTCGTACAGGGCCGCTGGGTCCACGCCCTCGCGCAAGCCCAGCGCCATGGCCTCGGCCGCTGCAGCAATGTGCACGCCTGCGAGCAACTGGTTGATGACCTTAACTTTGCTGCCCGCTCCTGCACAGTCCCCCAGCTTGTAAACCTTGGCGGCCATGGCGTTCAAAAAGGGCTCGGCCACGGCGTAGGCGGCGGGTTTGCCTGCCGTCATCATGGTCATCTGGCCGCTGGCGGCTTTGGCGGCCCCGCCCGAAATGGGTGCATCCAGATACAGCAAGCCCAGCGCTTCTAGCCGGGCCTCCAAACCCACCGACCAGTTCGGGTCGGCGGTGGAGCACATGACAAACACACTGCCGGGCTTCATGCTGGCAGCGCAACCGGGGGTGGTGCCATCGCCAAACAGCACGGCCTCGGTTTGTGCGGCATTCACCACCACCGATACAACCACGTCGCAGGCCGCGCCCAAAGAGGCCAGCGAATCGTGCGCCGTGCCCCCGGCGTGGGTAAAGGCTTCGGCCACTTCGCGCCGCACATCAAACACCTGCACCGAGTGCCCCGCCCGGCGCAAAGACTGCGCCATGCCCGAGCCCATGGCCCCCAGGCCAATTACACCAACTGTGGTCATTTTTTGTTCTCTTAATCCAACGTGATCTTGGCAAACGCGGCCACTTTTTTCCACTGCGCCATATCGGCTTGCATGAAGCTGGCCAAGCCCTGCGCGTTGGCCCAAGCCGGTTCGGCCCCCGCTTTGAGCATGGCGGCTTTCACCTCAGGCTGGCTGGCCACGCGCTCTAGGGCTTGCTCTAGTTTTTGCTGCACGGGGGCGGGCAAACCGGCTGGGGCGGCCACACCAAACCAGGCAAACACTTGATAGCCCTTCATGCCCGCCTCTTCCATGGTGGGCACGTTGGGCAAGGCGCTGCTGCGCTGCGGGGTGGTCACGGCCAGTGCCTTGAGCTTGCCGCCATTGATCAGGCCCAGCGCCGAGGGCAGGTTGTCAAACATCATGTTGACCTCGTTTGCCATGAGCCCGGTCAGGCCTGCCGCCGCGCCCCGGTAAGGGATGTGCGTGACAAATGCCCCCGACTGGCTTTTGTACAGCTCGGCGCTCAGGTGCAGCGACGTGCCCTGCCCGTTGGACGCATAGTTGAGCTGACCGGGCTTGGACATGGCCAGCGCGGTGAGATCGGCCACCGAATTGATGCCTGCAGCCGGGTTCACCACCAGCACATTGGGCACCCGGCCCAGCAAGGCCACGGGGGCAATTTGCTCGGGTTTGTAGGGCAGCTTGGAATACAGTGCTGGGCTGATGGTCAGCGGCGGCGAGGCCATGAGCAGGGTGTAGCCATCGGGCGCAGCGCGGGCCGCCTCGGCAGCGCCCAAGTTGCCACCCGCCCCGGGTTTGTTGTCAATCACGATGGATTGCCCCAACTCTAGCGCCAACTTGGGGGCTACCAAGCGGGCCATGTTGTCGATCAAGCCCCCAGGCGGAAACGGCACCACCAGCTTGACGGGCCGTGCCGGCCAAGCCTGTGCAAAAGCCGGGGCGGCTGAGAGGGCGGCCAGAAAAGGCGTGGCGACGACAGCGGCAATGGCCGATATCCAAAATCTGCGTTGCATGATGAAACTCCTGAAGAATTGATCAGGTCATCATACAAATTTTGGCGTTGGGCGGCATCAGGGTGAATACGGGGGGAGGGGATTTTGCTGCTGCTGAAGCCCATTGATCTTGGTAGCTTGGCCCACTGAACTTTGTACATTTCGGCAGCTGGTTGATTGTCTGCGACAGGCTGGAAGCGGACCATCGCAGCGAACATGTGACCAGCATGAGCCGGTTCATTTCGGACATTGGCAAACAAGCGAATCCTCATCTGACATTCCCGCTAATCAAGCCGAGTTTTGCTTTGAGGTGCAGATCGAATCTGCGATCAACCACCTCTAAAAGCCAAATCAAACACCGTTTTGTCTTAAAGACTTCGGAATTTTTCACATTCATGACGGATTCGTAAAGCGCTTACGTTTCTCTGGTGACCAATCGATCCAGTAGATTTTTATGGCGGTAGGCCCATTGCGTTATTCCATCCTGGGTGTTTTGGTTATCCAGCAGTTCAGCATGTTTGGGTTTCATGGCTGGATGTTCAGACCGGTGTTCAGTATTGAGCTGAATATTTCCAAAGTGCAGCGACTGTCGTAAGAAGATTGTGGAAAGCTCTTGAGTGGCGCCTTTGATTCGGGCGCTGGCCTCCGGTCCGCTGCGCGTGGTGCGGTCGGTGAAGATGCTGTGTCCGCCAGTGTTGTACACCGCCAGGGCTCTGGTCGATTGGGTCATGGCGTCAAAGATAGCGATCCGGTCATTGACTGTGCTGCTGTAGCCGGGTAGGTTGATGGTGTCTTCCAAACTGGTGATGTGCAGTGTCGGCACACTGACGCTACCGAGGACTTGTTCTGCTGGTCCCTGCCCCAGCAAAGGTGGCGCCGAAATCAAGATGGCCGCCTGCATGCGTCTGTCCCGAAGGTCACGCAAGGTGGAACTGCCGGTATCGACCTTTGCCCCGGCAACCAGCATGGCCGTGTTTGCGCCATACGAGTGACCGGCGACTGCTATTTTCGACACATCGAACAACTGACCCTGATCTGAGGTCAGAACTTGGTTCAGGGCAAAACGCAGGTCCAGAACCCTAGCGAGTGCTTCAGACTCGCGTGCCGCTGTCTGTAGGCGTTGTAATAACTCCAATGGATTGCCACGCCACACACTGTTGTCACTGCCGACATGCTGCGGATGCAGACTGGCCATGCCGGCATTGGCCCAGTGGCGGGCGAGGTAGCTATAGCCCGTACGCGACCCCCCGAGGCCATGCGAGAACACGACCAATGGTATTGGTCTAGAAGCGCTTTTATGGAGGGGTAGATGCAGACGAGATGGAACAGGCCTTTGTCGGCTGGCATCGAAGAGATCAAGGTCCACAACACGATGGCCCTGCTCAGGCGAAGCCATCGACCATCCTACAGTGCTGGCAAAGCTTAAGCCGGATGCAGCGGTTGCGATGCCAAGGGAGCGGGTGAGGAATTTCCGGCGTGTCATGAACGATCGGCTTCGGCTGCACGCCTGGCTAACCAAGGCCGGATCCACATCACCAAGCCCGCACTGGCCACCAATGGAAATACGCCCCACTGCACGATGGCAACAAAGACCGGATTTTCTCGAAGTGGACTGGCGTATACGAAGGCGCCCAGAATAGGCGTTGTCGCAAGATGCAGATTGCGAAGCAGGCGATGAGACATTCGCATGGTCAGACTCCTTAATAGCCTAATGACAAAAATATTTTGCCGACATTGCCGATCAAAGTAAACAGCGATAACATAACCTTATGCAAAAAGATGAATTGCTTGCTGAGCCTCTGTGTGAAAGTCCATCCGATGCCCGACCGCGAAGCTTTCATCACGGCAATCTCCGGCAGGAGCTGATCGATGCCGCGCTCTCTGCACCGGACATCGAAGGACTGTCGTTACGCCAGCTCGCCGCATCTCTTGGTGTATCGGCTGCAGCCGCATACCGCCACTTTGACAGCCGTGAGGATCTTTTGTTCGAGGTTGCGCGCAGTGGGTTCGACCGTCTCAGGCAGCGGTTTGCAGCCGCTTTTGACATTGCGGTGCCACCATCGGACGCTCAAGAGGCTCGTCTGCGGCTGTTTCGCTTAGCCCAAGCTTATCTGCAGTTTGCAGATGACGAGCCTGCCTTATGGCGGCTGATCTTTGGTGCACAGGCTCAGGCTTACCGAGAAACAATTGATTCACAAGGAGACATCGACAGCTATGAATATCTTCCCGCAGCTTTGCTGGGCTTGTATTTGAAGGGGGTTGTTCCCACTCAGCCGAGTGAGCGTGATGCGCTGTTCGCGTGGAGTGCAGTCCACGGCGCAGCCACTTTGCGCAGCGGACGCGTTCCAGCAGCTCTCATTTCTGTCCCGGAGCTCGCCAGCGAGGTGGCTGAACGTGTGATCCGGGCCATCCAACATGAATAACTGATACAGGAGACCCTGACATGATTCTTCACGACCTGACCGCTGGCATGCACCCCCGTCGCGTGCGCATCTTCATGGCTGAAAAAGGCCTTTCGATCGAGCGACGCGAGGTGGATGCCGCGGGTGGGGTTAATGCCTTGCCGGACTTTCTTCGGCTCAATCCACTGGGCAAGTTGCCCGTGCTTGAACTCGATGATGGCAGCGCCATCGCAGAGTCACTGGCGATTTGTCGTTATTTGGAAGCGTCGCACCCACAGCCGCCTTTGATGGGGAGAACACCGCAGGCGTCGGCACACACCGAGATGTGGACGCTGCGCATGGACCACGAGCTGTCGCAGCCGATCGCGCTGGCGTTTGTGCACACCAGTGACTTCTATCGTGGTCGAGTTGAGCAAGTACCGGAAGTCGCAAGTTGGGCACGCGGTCGTGCGTTGCAAACCATGGCCTGGCTGGATGGCGAACTGGCTGGGCGCAGTCATATCGTCGGAGATGAGTACACCCTTGCCGACATCGTCGCACAGTGTGCTTGCGTCCTGGGCAAAGCGGTCGGCTTGCGCATCCCGCCGGAGATGGCCCACCTGTCTCGCTGGTTTGCACAGGTCTCGGCCAGACCCACTGCCCGGGCATAAGGCCTTGACCCAGGAGAACACCATGTCCGGAAATGGAGTCTGTTGTGTGATCGGCGCCGGTAACGCCACGGGTTCAGCGGTGGCCCGGCGTTTCGCCAAGGAGGGCTACACCGTATGCGTGGCGCGACGCACAGAGGTGGCCTTGAAACCGCTGGTCGACCAGATCACCGCCCAGGGTGGTCGGGCTCTCGCTTTTGGACTCGACGCACGGCGCGAGGACGAGGTGGTCAAATTCTTCCAGCATATTGAAGCCGATATCGGGCCGATCGACGTGTTGGTATTCAACGTGGGCGGCAATGTCCGCTTCCCAGTCCTCGAGACAACGGCGCAGAAGTACTTCAAAGTCTGGGAGATGTGTGCCTTGGCGGGCTTTTTGGCGGGCCGCGAGGCAGCGCGGGTGATGTTGCCACGTGGGCGTGGAACCATTCTTTTTACAGGTGCCACAGCCAGCCTGCGGGGAGCGGCGGGTTTTGCGGCCTTCGCTGGTGGCAAGGCTGCGCTACGTGCGCTGGCCCAGTCGATGGCGCGAGAGTTTGGCCCACAGGGCTTGCATGTGGCGCATGTGGTCATTGATGGTCTGATCGACACCGCCTTCGCGCGTGAGCATTTTGCGCAGCGCGTGGCCGATTTCGGACCGGATGGCATCCTGAACCCGGACCACATCGCCCAGGCCTACTGGTGGTTGCACAGCCAGCCGCGCGATGCGTGGACTTTCGAGCTGGACCTGCGCCCATCTATAGAAAGATGGTGATGAAAGCAAATTTCCCTTTTTCTCGCTTTCAAAACCTGGGATTTCATCTATGAGTTGTTAGAGTCACGACATGCAAACATCAGTTGATACACCGAACAGCGTGTCAATTGCCCGTTACTTGGGGGGCACGGGATTGGCTCTCTGGGCATTTGTCATGGCGTTGACGCCAGATGCTGGTTTCATGGCCCCTTGGCTATGGATGGCGCTCTTCTGGGTACTTCAAATTGGCGTCGGCCTGACCATTCTTCAGACGATTTTGTACCTGATGAGCAGAGTCGATTCGACGGGCCGAATGCCTTTGTGGTCGCTCGTTGCGATGAGTGGCCTATGTGGTTCTGTCGTGCTGGCGCCGATCTACTGGCTGATCGGCGAGGGATTGATGCAGCAAGTTTTAGGATTTGGTGAAACGCTTGACGCCGAAGAACTGCGCAGCGTGGAGCCAACATTCGGTTGGGCTGTGCTGGTCGAAGAATGGTTGAATATGTCGGGCCCAGTCATGGCTGCATGGGCGTTGATCTCTTGGCCTCGGTTGCAGGGTTTGTTGCCGCCATTGGTTCAAAATATCAACCGTTTAGTCGATGAACCGCTGGTAGCCCTGTCGCAAGAACCCAAAGTCGTTGAGGCGAGCATTCGTCATTGGCGCGCAGCGTTACCCACAGAGCTGGGTGACGATGTGATAGCCGTCAAGTCTGAGCTTCAATACTTGCGCGTCTGGACCACTCGGGGCGCAGCGCTGGTGCTCGGCAGTTTGCAAGAAGTTGAAGACGAAGAAGGCAGTGCCGGGATGCGGGTTCATCGCTCATGGTGGGTGCATGCCAGGCATGTGCGTACCTTAGGGCGTCGCGGTGAAGCTGCCATTTGTGAGTTGAGCGATGGCCGTGAAGTGCCGGTCAGCCGACGCCGAAAGGCAGATGCGGTGGCGCGATTTGGTGACCGAGCGCGGTACCAAGAAATGCCAACCGCATCTAAGAGCCCACAAGCTCGCGGAGGTCAAAATAACCGTCGCAATCCCACTTGAACAGAAACAGGGTTGTAGCGCGGCTGCGTCAGTCGACCCGTGACCCCTTCTTCTGCTGGCAATTCAACGTTGCCAATTCGCAATACGCGAACGTCAGCGGTCAGCCTCCAGGTATCCCCCAGCGGGATCTCAGTACCACCGATCAGCTGCACGGCGGCTTTTCCACTCTTGGACCATGCGCGCTCTGTACCGCCAGAAGGGATATCGAAATCGATCTCCTGAACCCACCCCAGACCCGCACCCACGTAGGGTGTCCAGCTGCCAGTTGGGCCAATAAAGCGCCTAAGGCCGTTGACAAAGATGATATTGGAAGCAAAGTCGCCGCTGGATGCGAGCGTGGTTGCGCCGCGATTGAGCGACTTGAGGTCATGACGGCGCCAGTTCCATTCAAGCTCCGATGCCCAGCCATTGCCGTAACGAAACCCGATATCGCCGCCGAGACCCAATCCTGTCCCAAAGCTGGCCTTTAACCCAGAGCCCAAGCCCGCATTACCTATTTCATTAAAGGTAGTCGAACCGAGGTTGCTGGTTTGAGCGTAGACCGTCGCATAGAAGCCTCGGGGCTCAGTCTGGGCCCAGGATGTCCCTGCCATGCCGAACATCAAAGATGATGCCGCCAAAGCTGAAAAAGAGGGGAGAAATTTCATGTAATGCCTTTCCAAGTCACTGAGTTGATCAACTGTCAGGATGGCCCTCGTGCGCAAGCGCATACCGACAAAGATTGAATGTACGGAAAGCTTCTGGCGTAAAGCCAGCATTTTTGAACGAATGGTGGATTGGTTGAACGAGTGGCTTCAGATCGCACGAGGTAAAGCGTCGGCCAAATAGTCATAGACCGCTCTGATTCGCTTATTGGTTCGAACCTCCTTATGGACCGCCAGCCAAACCGGAATGGGTTGAATTTTTAGTTTCGGCAGCAGCGGTATGACCGATGGATCAGTTCGTATCTGTTGTTGGCTGACAAAGCCAATGCCAAGCCCGGCTCTTATGGCTTCCCATACGACAATCAAGTCGTCTGTCCTAAATGCAAAGTGTTCACGCGTTGCAGGTATGCCGCCGGAGGCAAAGCCCTTGAGGGTATCCTCGTTGCGGTCTCCGCCAATCAAGTCATGAGAGAGAAGATCGGCCGGATGTCGCGGAACACCACGCCGACGCAGGTAATCCTGGTGGGCGCAGGCCCTTAAAGCCACCATGCCGACCCGCCGAGCAATCACCGTGGCCTGCTCGGGCTGCACCATCCTGACCGCAATATCTGCCTCTCGCCGCAGGAGGTTGCTAACGGCATTGCTGGCGACCAGTTCTATTTGGATCTCGGGCAGTGACAGGCGCATTCGGGCCAGCAAAGGTGGCAATACATAACAGGACATAGGCTGGCTCGCCGTGATGCGAACCGTTCCGGATACAGCTTGATCAGCCCCGACGACACTGCGCACGAGTGCATCAGCCCCAAGTTGCATGGTTCGCGCAGATTCGGCCAAGCGAAGCGCAGCCTCGGTAGGTAGCAAGCCCCTGCCGGTGCGTTCGAACAGAACCAGTCCAAGCTGGGATTCAAGCTCGGCCACATGTCGACCGATGGTGGGCTGGCTGGATTGCAGCTGGCGTGAAGCGCCAAGAAGACTGCCCTGATCAAGTACGGCAAGAAATGAGCGAACCAGCGACCAGTCAAACAAGCTATTCATGAGTGAAATTCAGATATAGAACCATAGGCAATTGTGTAGATGCTGAACGCTCTACACAATCCCCCGACAGAAATTTTTTTGAAGTGTGTCCATTGAATGACCATCAATGTGGAGATGAAAATGGAGTTGATAAATGACACGAATTCATCGTTGAAGCCTATGGATAGCGGCGCTTCAGCCACCCCCAGCCGCCGTTCCTTTATATGTCTTGTGGGAGGCGGTGCAGTACTCGCGGCCACCGCTTCGCTGGCCGGCTGCAGTAATGAACTCCCAGAAGCTGCCATCCGACCCTGGCGCAGCCCTGATCGCGAAACCGACATGCGGCGCTTCATGCTCGCCCATGCACTGTTGGCCCCTAATCCGCACAACCTCCAGCCTTGGATCGCCGATCTGCGTGAAGCCGGACGCATCCACTTGAACTGCGATGCTGAGCGGGTGCTGCCTGAGACCGATCCCTTTGGGCGACAGATCCTGATTGGCTTCGGCACCTTCATTGAGTTGGCCGTGATCGCGGCCGCCCAGCGGGGCGTTGCAGTCAAGGTTGAGCTTTTCCCGGACGGCGCACCCGCTGACCAACAATTGCCCAAGGGCAGCCGCGTGGCTACTCTTTTTCTGGGCGAACAGGGCAGTGCACCGGCTGACCCCTTGTTCGCCCAGATCGTGCGCCGGCACACGCGCAAGTCTGCATATGCAAATGATCGTGCGCTGCCTGACACGCTGGTACGCAACTGGGTCGAGACGGCCAGCCGCTTCGGCTTGCGTAGCGGTGTTGCGTCCGGTACAGCTGCTATGGATCCGATTCGCCGCATCACTTGCGAGGCCTACGAAATCGAGGCCACCACGGCCCGCACCTGGCTCGAATCGGCTCGCGTGATGCGCATCGGCCCCAGCGCCATTGCGAAAAACCCCGATGGCATCAGCCTCAACAACCCGATGGTTCGGGCGCTGCACACAGTTGGGCTCTTTGACCCAATGGAAGTGCCCGCCAAGGGCAGCAGTTCACTGCAGCGGGTGATGGACCGCTGGGTACCCTTTGAAACTGCCAGTGGCTTTCTGTGGTTGGCCAGCCCAGACAACACACGGCCGACGCAGGTGGCATCGGGACGAGCCTATGTGCGAGCCCATTTGCTGGCCACGGCTGAGGGTGTGGACATGCACCCGTTGTCTCAGGCCCTGCAGGAGTTCCCGGAGATGCGCGGGCCGAGGGAGGCGCTGCACCAAACCCTGGGCCTCGGTTCAGCGGGTCAAACGCTGCAGATGCTCTCGCGTGTGGGATTCGCGACCGAACCTAGTGGGCCGAGTCCGCGCCGAAGCTTGGATTCACTGCTGAGAACCTGAGACATCAGGCTCTGCCATATTCAATAGTGAACTCCACCACACTCGTAAGAAGATGCTGCGCCTAAAGAAAGAGGTCGCCATGCGTCGGCCTCTGTTTGCAACAATCTTGTCGATGCTTTTGCTTGGATGCTCATCCACAGGTGACGTGCCGCCAAGCCCTGAGCTGGTGAGCAGTGGATGGCGTGAACCCGCTGCTTTTGCCCCTGTCGCCGATTTTGAGACTTATATAAGGGATGTGAGCCAGGAACTACGCACGCATCGTTTGCCTTTTGTTGTATCGATGGCCGATGCAGAACTGGACAAGGTGGTGCCCTTCAAGCTGCTGCCAGACCAGGGATGTAAAAAGGGCGCACCCCGAGGCATCGCTGTCCTTATCCATGGGCTCTCTGACACGGCATTTGCCATGCGAGATCTCGCGGCGACACTGGCAAAACAGTGTTTCGAAGCGCGTGCACTGTTGCTGCCCGGGCATGGGACACGTCCAGCAGATCTGATGGTCGTCGATCACCATGATTGGTTGTCTCATGTTGAAGTTGCGCTGAAGCAAGCGCGTGCCGAGAGCCCATTCGTCGTGGTCGCAGGCTTCTCCTTGGGCGCAGCCCTGGCTCTGACCGCCGCCGCCAAGTCGCCAGGCAATGTGGATGCGGTGATTGGCTTGGCGCCGGCGTATCGCATCCGTTCCAACTTTCTGGCTCGGCAAGCAAGATGGATTGCCACGTTTCGTCCCTGGTTAGACCTGGGTCCACGCGAAGATTTCGCGCGTTATGGCGCGATGCCGACGCGAGGGATTGCTTCCACCATGGCCGTTTTGGGAACGATGGAAGCCCGTATTCGCCAACGAGGACCGATCCAGACACCTTGGCTGGTTGTGCAGAGTGAAGATGATGAAGTGGTCGATGTGGCATGGAATCGACAATTTTTTGACGCAAATGCCCTGAATGCGCGCAGCTTGCTTATCAACTACTTTTCCAACCCTCCGCAGACGACAGCGAGCGATCGGACGGTCTGGCTCTC
>Ga0315903_10000510_pt1 | contig 58858 bp, 77 predicted proteins | sample LakEriMetagenome_7_FD_203524 | JGI IMG/M metagenome (GOLD analysis project Ga0315903, IMG submission 203524) | Freshwater fungal communities from buoy surface, Lake Erie, Ohio, United States - Buoy 2 MA119 | ecosystem: Environmental > Aquatic > Freshwater > Lake | place: USA: Lake Erie, Ohio... | reverse complement strand
TCTTCAAGCGCAAAGAGGCTGCGCCCCCTGAATAGGGGGCGCGATGACGGTCGGAATTTAGGGCGCGATGACGGTCGGAATTTAGGGCGCGATGACGGTCTGAACCCCAGGAGCCTGGGCTGGGCTGTCAGAACCCCGCCCAGCTGATCCGGTCTGCCCCCTGCCTGTCCTCGAACACGTTTCCGCGCCGAAAGTTGAGGGCGGGCGTCTGCCAGCCTGCGGCCTTCAATATGTCGCCGCGCTGGAACCCGCCGCCGTCTGACAGAACGACAAACGAGTGCGCGCTGCGCCCGTTGCGCCGTCCGTCGATGATCTTGACGTATTTTCTGCCTATCTCAAGGGTGAGACTGACAGAAAAGTCTTCGATCATTTCCGCGACGTGCGATTCCTCTCCGCGTCCCTGCCAGCTGGCGCGATAGTCCTCCGCGAGTCGTTCAAGGTAGGCCATGAGGGCTGCGCCCATGTCGGCGTCAATCTGTGGCATGGTGTTCGCTCCTGCGCGTGGGTGAGCGCGTCCGGCGCGATGCCGGACGCTGTGCTGCTGGTCCTGCCGGGGCCGCTATGCAGCCTCGGTCACGGGCGCGCCACCGTGGCGCGTCATCATGTTATCAAGCCACTGCTCGGGGTTCTTGATCGCCTCATCGCTGATGTGCGCCGCGCCGATATAGAGGCTTTCGCAGGCGTCGGGGATCGCGCGGGACAGGATTGCGTGCGCGTGCTCCCTGATCGCGGTCGGGCCCGCCCTGTAGGGCCAGAGTAAGTTACCGTCCCCGTTCGGCGCGCTCTCAGTCTCGTATGCCGCGCCGTAGTACAGGCGGCGCGCGGTCGAGGCTTGGCCCAGAATGTGCGCCATGCGTGCAAGGTCAAGTGGGGCCGTGTCGCAGCGCGTGAACACGTGCGTGGTGTCGTATGTGCGGTCGCCCTTCAAGTGGCCGCACGTGACGCTGACGCCCACATAAAGACTCACGGGGCGACTGGCCGAAAGCATCCGGACAAGCGCGAGAATGGCTGCGCCGCGCTTTTCTAGGTTCGCAGCGCTGATCCCTTGGCTTGATGCCACGTCAACGATAATCGCGAGCGGGGCCTGATCGCTCGCGATGCGCTGGCGGCGGTTCATCGCGAGCGGGTGTCCTGCGAGCATTGCGGGCACGTTGGGCGAGCCTCCCGCCACGCTGGGCACGATTTGCCAGCGGCGGGAGACTAGGGGGCGGTTTGTCAGTTTCTCAAGGTAAGCGTCGGACGCCGGGACAAGTGCCGGATCGCCTTCCTTGAAGCGGGCCAGCGACTCGTCAAAGGTCTGGTTTCCGCTCCAGCTGTCGCGACGGCCTTTCCGGCTGTCGCGCTCCGGGTTCACGCTCGCGAATAGCTGCGCGGTCTGGGCGGGGTCCCCGATCAAGAACGTATCGGACGCCGTGGGGTAGTCCTTGCGGATCGCCGGAATGGCGTCGAGGCGGGTGCGGATCATGGCTCAGGCTCCCTCGATCATGCGGCGTTGCTCGTCGCTCAGGCCCGCGAGATAGGTCATCTGCGCGGCCTCGTCGGGTGTGAAGCCTGCGGCGATAAGGGCCGCCCCTGCGCGCATCTGACGGGCGTCGATCAAGTGCTTGAGGCCAGCGGCTCGGGCACGCTCCCGCGCCGCCTGCACGCGGCGGGCGAAGGCTGCATCCCCCGCGAGCGCGATTTCGAGGGCGGGGTCAGCGTCGAACGGAATCTTGATCGGGAAGCGGGACAGGAACGCTGCATCCATGCGGTTTCGGCCCACAAAATCCGCTGTCGCGCCGGTCCCCCACGTGTTACCGGCTCCGACGATCACACAATTCGGGTGACGCTGCACGGTGCGGTCGGGGAAAGGGCAGTATCCGTTCGAGAGTGGCAAATTGAGCGCAAGGGTCGCATCCGGTCCCCAGCTGTCCAACTCGTCGAACAAAATAAGCCCGCCGAACTCGAACGCGCGCCGGAACTCGGTCGCATGATAGTTGCCACCGGCGTCCACGAACCCCAGAAGCTCGAACGTCTGGTTCATTGCGCCATGCGCGAAGAAGTCGAGCCCTAACGCCTGTGCAACCTGTTTGCAGGCGTGCGATTTTCCAACGGCGGTTCCGCCCGTCAAGAATATCTGCGGGGCGAAGCCGTCTGGCGTGCGCGCGGTCGCGGCGCGGATCAGTTTCGCAAGCTGCGGGTGCGAATGTCCTTCGGTCGTGCCAGTGGTGCCATCCCAGCGCGCAACCTCGATCCGGACCGTTTGGACGTTCTCAAGGCGTCGCTCGACCATGCGGGTGATCTCAGGCGCCAGCGCGCCCATGATGTGCGGGAGGACCATTGCAGCCAGTGCGGCCCCTGCGGCGTCTCCTGTCGGGGCGATGGTCGGCGTCGGGATCGGCGCGGGGGTCTCTGCCGCTGCGGGCGGCGGGGGCGGCGTGTCGGTTGCTGCGGCTGTCGTGCTGCCAGTCGTCGCGCCAGCGCGTTGGGCCGTCTCGATTGCGCGTTCAACATATCGCAGTTGCGCGTCGGTCGCCCAGCCTCCTTGCTTCGTCGTGATCGTCGAGAGGATTGCCAACGCTTTGTCAGCCGTTTCGTCGTGGCCAAGCGCGCGCAGGCGGGTTTGAATTTCCGCAAAGCGGCGGGCGGCGTCCGTGGTCGTCTCAGGGGTGTTCGTGCGCTCTTTCATGTTCTCGGTCTCCGTCTCGGCGTTCTCGAGGGTGTGTTCAATGTCGATGCCCAGCGTGGCGCAGGCGTTCAAAGTCTCGGTGCTGGTGAGCCCCGAAGCGTCGATGCCGCGGGTTTTCCGGTAGTCCTGCCAGCCGGGATGCTTGATGATCGCGCGGCGCAATATCAGGCGCTCGTCGATTGTCAGTCTTCGGTGCTCTGTCATGCTCTAGCCCTTTCTGTCGGCTGCTGAGTCAACGCTTTCCTTGTCTCATGATTCGGCCCCAGCTGTCAACGCGAATTGATAGACCGTTCTTTTTTTCGCTTTCATTCCGCTTCCGAAACATACTCCCGGCCTCTGGGCCGTGGTCCGTGATCCCCGCCCCTCCTGTCATGCTCCCGCTGTCATCTGTCAAAGGTCCCTGCGCCGCGGCGCTTTCCCGGCCCTGTCCCTGATTTTCTGCCAGCTGTCATCCGGTGCGGCTGTCATTGGTGCACGGTCCCCGGCCCTTGGTCCCTTGGCTGTCATTCATTGTCAGCTGTCAGGCGGAGGCTGGGCGTGCAGCTGTCAGGGTGGCAGCTGTCACGGGTCCCTTGCCCTGTCACGCTGTCAGGATTGCGCGCGGTTCGCGGACCCCGGTCCCCCGCCCGCGGCCCCCCGCTCGCGCGACCGCGCGTATATCACTATTTCTGCCGCTATTTTTTCAGTCGCGAAAAGTTTACTGCCGAGTTAAACTTTCTCAGGCGTTTCGGTGGCGTTACGATCTTCTCTCCCGTGGACCCCGGTCCCCGGTTCATGTACAAAGGCCCAAGGGACCCTACCCCCACCCACTGGAAAAAATGTTTCACGTGAAACATCCCTCGTCGTCCAAGTACGACTACCCCGTCCCAACCAGCGGACCTGCGATGCGTGGCTGATGGGCGGGCCGATCACGGACAAGTGACCTTTACTTATTAGGCTTTTGTAAGTATGTGAGGAGACCTGAGAGGTCCCTCATGTCTTCACTTGAGTTGCTTCCTGAAGAGGCGGCGAAGCGGTACGCGCAGCTTCTGGACCGCGCTGTTCAGATGACGAAGCAGGAAACGGCGCGCGAGAACTTCATTGATTTCGTGAAGTACGTGTGGCCGGGGTTCGTGGCCGGTCGTCACCACAAGATCGTTGCTGACAAGCTGGAGCGGGTAGCTCGCGGCGAGTTGAAGCGGCTGATTATCAATATGCCCCCGAGGCATACGAAATCGGAGTTTGCGAGCTTCCTGTTCCCGGCGTGGTTCATTGGCCGGATGCCGAATAAGAAGATCATGCAGGCGACCCATACCGCTGACTTGTCGGTAAGGTTTGGCCGCAAGGTTCGTAATCTGATGGACGGGGAGGATTACCACAGGGTCTTCCCGAACGTGAAGCTTAGGGCTGACAGCAAGGCGGCGTTTCGCTGGGAGACGGACGACGGCGGCGAGTATTACGCGGCGGGTGTCGGCTCGAACATCGCCGGTCGCGGCGCTGACTTGTTTATCGTGGACGATCCGCACTCGGAACAGGACGCCCAATCCCCGACTGCGCTGGATGCGGCGTGGGAGTGGTATATGTCGGGTCCAAGGCAGCGTTTGCAGCCGGGAGGCGCGATTGTCGTGGTTATGACGCGCTGGGGCGATAAGGATTTGACAGCCCGTCTGTTGAAGCAGATGGCGACCGATCCAAAGGCGGATCAATGGGAAGTGGTCGAGTTTCCGGCGATCTTGGACAACGGCAAGTCTTTGTGGCCGGAATACTGGAAGGTTGATGAACTGGAGAAGATCCGGGCCTCGATCTCCACGTCGAAGTGGCAGGCGCAGTATATGCAGCAGCCGACTTCTGACACGGCGGCGATCATCAAGAGGGACTGGTGGCAGATCTGGGAGCGGGAGGATGTCCCGCGTCTTCAGTACGTTATGCAGTCTTACGACACCGCGTACCTCAAAACACGGACCTCGGACTTTACGGCTATCCAGACGTGGGGCGTGTTTTATCCGAAGGAGGATGCGGGGCCGAGCATCATATTGCTGGACGCCAAGAAGGGCCGGTGGGAGTTTCCGGACCTGAAGCGGATCGCGTATGAGGAGTTTAAGTACTGGGACCCGGACACGATCCTGATCGAAGCGAAGGCGGCGGGTATGCCTCTTACGCAGGAATTGCGGCAGATGGGGATACCTGTTGTTAACTTCACGCCGAGCCGAGGCAACGACAAGCACGCCCGTGTGAACGCGGTAGCCCCGATGTTTGAGGCGGGTTTGGTGTGGAGGCCGGAGGCGTCTTGGGCGGAGGAAGTGGTCGAGGAAATCGCGGCCTTCCCGTTTGCTGACCATGATGATATGGTTGACTGTGCCACGCAGGCTTTGATGCGGTTCCGGCAGGGCGGATTCGTGACCCACCCAGAAGATTACCAGTTGGAAGAAGTTCCGCGGACCACGAACAGGGTTTACTACTGATGGCTTCTCCCTACTCCGGAATTGAACAGGCTCTTCCCAACAATCCGTCTCCCATGGACGAAGGTCCGGGGACCGAGATCGAAGTCCCCAATGAAGAGGGGATGGAGACAGAGGGCGAGGTGACGATTGAGGAAGACGAGGAGGGTGGCGCTACAGTCATATTTGGACGCGACATCGAGTCGTTGGACATATCGTCGTTGGGCTTCGGAGATAACATCGCGGAAGTTCTTGATGACGAGCAGCTTTCGTCGATCAGTAAAGAGCTATGCACGGCGATTGAGGAAGACGATGCTGGCCGTGAGGAATGGAAGAAGGCGTATGAAGAGGGCCTTACTCTCCTTGGCCTTACGTACGAAGAACGCACGGAACCGTTTAACGGTTCGACTGGCGTCGTTCATCCCCTTCTTAACGAAGCTGTGACGCAGTTTCAGGCGCAGGCTTACAAGGAGATGCTGCCAGCTGGCGGTCCTGCGCGCACGCTTGTCGTTGGTCAGGTGACTCCGGAGAAGGAGCAGCAGGCCGAGCGCGTCAAGTCGTATATGAATTATCAGATCACGGTCGAAATGGAGGAGTACGATCCCGAGTACGACCAGATGCTGTTTTATCTGGGCTATGGCGGGTCGGCCTTTAAGAAGGTTTATTACGACGGCGAGCTTCGGCGCGCTGTGTCTCCGTACGTGCTGCCGAAGGATTTGATTGTGCCGTATTCGGCGCGCGATCTTGGGACGGCGGAGCGTGTGACACACGTGCTTCGGATTTCGAAGAACAATCTTCGCAAGCAGCAGGTGTCGGGCTTCTATCGCGATGTCGAGATTCCCACCCCGACGCAGACGGAGCGGGACGAGATCGAGGAGAAGACGGATAAGATTTCCGGTGTCGAGCCTTCGGGCGAGCCGGAGGATTACCTGATCTACGAGTGTCACTGCTTCCTTGATATTCCCGGTTTTGAAGACAAGGACGAGGACGGCAATCCGACAGGCATTAGCCTGCCGTACATTGTGACGGTGGATGCGACGAGCGGAACCATTCTGGCGATCCGCCGCAACTTCCGCGAGAACGACCCGAAGAAAAAGAAGAAGCAGTATTTTGTGCACTACAAGATGCTGCCGGGTATGGGCTTCTACGGCTTCGGGCTCATTCACCTTCTGGGCAATCTTTCCCGTTCTTCGACCTCGGTCCTTCGTCAGTTGATCGACTCTGGCACGCTCGCCAACATCCCGGCGGGTTTCAAGGCGAAGGGTATGCGTATTCAGGACGCCGAGAGCCCGATCCAGCCGGGAGAGTGGCGTGACGTTGACGCTCCGGGCGGGGCGCTGCGCGAGAACCTGATGCCGCTTCCCTACAAGGAGCCGAGCGCGACGTTGATGTCGCTGCTTGGGTTCTGCGTGACGGCGGGCGAGAAGTTCATTGGTTCGTCGGACATGGGCATGGGTGACAGCAACCAAGAGTTGCCTGTCGGTACGACCATCGCGCTTTTGGAGCGTGGCAGCCGTGTGATGAGCGCGGTGCACAAGCGGATGCACTACGCGCAGAAGCAAGAGCTTCGTCTGCTGGCCGAGGTGTTCGCGGAGTATATGCCGCCGGAGTATCCGTATCAGGTCGAAGGTCAGAAGCCCACGATCAAGAAGCAGGACTTCGACGGTCGCGTTGACATCATCCCTGTCAGCGACCCGAACATCTTTAGTATGACGCAGCGTATCGCCTTGGCCCAGCAACAACTGACCTTGGCTCAGACCGCGCCGCAGATGCACAACACGTATGAGGCGTATCGACGTATGTATACGGCGCTTGGCGTCACCGACATCAACCTGATCCTGCCGCCTCCTCCGCAGCCGCAGCCGGAAGGTCCGGCGGTCGAGAACTCGCGCGCCATGCTGGTTCCGAACGGGGCGCAGTCTTTGCGTGCCTTCCCGGAGCAGGATCATGTGGCTCACATCGACGCGCACATCGCGTTTATCAAGACGCCGCTTATTCAGGCTTCTCCGCAGGTTTATGGGATATTGCTCGGTCACGTGTTTGAGCACGTCTCGTTTGCAGCCATGCAAACGGTGCGGGCACAGATGCAGGACTTGATGCGTCCGCAGGTCGATCCGGTGAGTGGTAGGATGTTACCGCCTATCCCGCCTCCGGCTGAAATGCTGCAAGCCAGCGCCGCGAAGCTTGAGGCGGCGATGATTAATCAGATCATGGCGAGCATCGCTCCGCCTCCGGCTGACACGGCGAACAGCGCGGTTTTGGAATTGCAGAAGCGCGATCTTGATATTCGCCAGCGGGCGCTTGAGGCGAAGGAAGAGGAGTCCGTCCTCAAGCTCGATCTTGAGGAACGCAAGCTTGCCGCCAAGGAGCGGATTGACGAGGAGCGTCGTCAATCAAACGAGGACATCGCTCAGCTGCGCGCGAACGTCTCGATTGAGCGAGCCCGTCTGTCAAACGAGGGTAAGGGCGTTTAGTCATGGCTAGTCAGAACCCCTTCTTGATGAGGATTGGCGCTCGTGAGAGCGGCGGCAACTACGGCGCGCAGAGCCGCACCTCATCGGCAGGGGGCAAATATCAGTTCACGGACGCGACGTGGCTGGCGACGATCCGCCGCGCGCGGCCCGATTTGAAAGGGGCGACCGACCGGGAGCTTCTTAAACTAAAGACGGATACGAGTGACGAAGGCAAGCTCATTCAGGAGCAGGCTGCCGAGTTCTACCTTCAGAACGACGTGATCCCGACATTGACCCGTCAGGGTATCGAGCCGACGCAGGGCAACGTCTATCTGGCGTGGTTTGCTGGCCCTGCCGGGGCGGCGAAGGTTTTAAAGTCGGACCCGAACACGCCGATCCGCGACCTTCTTGGCGACAAGGTGATCGAGGCGAATAGGTCGATCAAGCTTGGGGACAAGACGTTCGATCAGTTCACCTCGTCGGACCTGACGACTTGGGCGGGCAGTAAGGGCACGGGCAGCGCGCCGTACGTCAAGGCTTCCCTTGAAGACGAGGGCGGGCAGCCCGAGACGGAGGAGACGACGGCGGACGTCTTGGATGAGACGGTCCCGGCTCAAGCTCCGGCTGGCAGGACGCGTGACATAGCTAACCTTGCTCGGTACTATCAGAGCATGGATCAATCGCGGGCTGCACCGCTTCTTGAGATTCCTAATCTTATGGCGGCGCGCCAGCAGGAGCAGGAGTCGCAACAGGGTGGAATTGCTTCACTTTTCCCCTACGGTTAGTATGTCCCCTCTTTTACGGGGGGGGACGACCGTGGAACTGATAGAGTTTATTAGATCAAACTGTATACTGAGGTCTTCATCTAATCAGCCCCTGTTTAGTCGGCTCGGCGGGAAGTTCTCGTGGGCCTTAGATCTTCGACGGGCGATTCTTGATCCTGAAATGATGTCTGAGATAGCCACGTTGTTTCTTGATAACCACAGTAACCTATCTAACTTCCAGCTGGCGGCGGTAGAGTCCTCTGGCGTTCCAATGATGGCTGCCATACAGCAAGAGGCTCTTCGTAGGGGCATAAAGCTAAATGGGTTGATTGTTCGCAAGAAGAGGAAGAAGCATCTTCAACAATCACATATCGACGGCATTTCGGATGGCAAGCCTGTCATCCTTGTTGATGACACCCTCAATAGCGGATCTTCCCTTTGCAACGCGGCAGTAAAGTTAAGAGACTGCGGGATAAAGGTTTCTCGGGCTTTTGTCGTAGTAAACTTTCACTCAAGGCAGGGCGTCAAAAAACTTATTGAAAGCGGGATTCTGTCATCCAGTCTTTTCGACTTGCAAGATATTGGTCTGGAGTTCAAAGACCCGCATGAACCTGTAACTCATTGCGACGTGTCGTGGACGTTCGCATCGCCAAAACCGAACCTTGGTTTTGCGGTTTGCAAATCAACGCCTGTTCTTTACAGGAACTCAATAATCTTTGGGTCCGACTGCGGAACCTTGTGGTGCCTCGATTCAAAGACAGGTCGGCTTAGGTGGTGGCACTCTGTCGAGGACAAGACTGGAAAGGGGATTATTTCTTCGCCTTGTCTTGTTCGAGACAGGGTATACGTCGGGACCTATACCGGCGAGCTACTTTGTCTAAACGCTGACACGGGTTCGGTTGTCTGGTCAAAGAGAGTATGCGACTGGATTGGATCGTCTACCTGCTATGCTAACGGTTTTATATATGTGGGGCTTGAGTTTAAGGGTGCGGAAAAGGGCGGGGCTCTTGCCTGTTTTGATGCTGAGACGGGGGAAAGACGTTGGGCGCATTATTTCACCAAGCTCCTTCACGGGTCTCCGGTTTTTTCTCCTTCTCGACAAATGGTCGTTCTGGGTACGAATGACGGAACGGTGTGCAGCTTTGAACACGATACTGGCAAGCTCGTGCAAGAGCTTACGGGCCTGAAGGCGGTTAAGTATCACGTTGCTATCAAGGGCGACCTTGCCGTCTTTGGGGCTTTCGACGGCAAGGTATACGTTTGGAACTATGTCACCGGAGAGGTTAAGTTCACTTATCAGACGGATGATTTGATTTATATGCGGCCCCTGATTGTGGGGGACAGGGCTTTTGTCGGCTCCTCGGATCATCAGTTAGTGGTGGTTGATCTTGAGACAAACAGCCTTGTTGCGAGCTTGGACGTGGGAGAGAAGATCCACTCGTCCCCTTCCTTTATCAACGGAATAGTGTACTTTGGCACCTCAAAGGGGGAACTTTTTGGGATTGACCCAATGACTTTGCATGTTTTGGTCAGGCTCCAGTTCCCTGAAAGACTGACGAACGAAGTCGTGACAGATGGCGATTTGCTGTTTGTCTACGGGTTTGACAATAAGATGTGGGCTGTTCGTCATGGCTAATAAATCCGTACGGAAAACTTTGAAGGTGGCTGCCGGTCTTGGAAAGGGCCGTGACAATACCATCGGTCATCTTACCACTGGCGAAATTGTTCTTCCCCTAGACTTTCAGGAGAAGTTTCCTTCTGTTGCCTCTGCCCTTCGACAGTCTTTTGAGAAAGCAGGACTGGACTTTAATCAGTTTGTCGTTGGCTCTCCTCGGAACAAGATAAACTCTAAAACCGGCATTCCCATGTTTGATGATGGTGGCGAGGGCGAGGGCGAGGGCGAGGGCGAGGGCGAGGGCGATGCCGAGGGCGAGGGCGAGGGCGATGCCGAGGGCGAGGGCGAGGGCGAGGGCGAGGGCGAGGGCGAGGGCGAGGGCGAGGGCGAGGGCGAGGGCGATGCCGAGGGTTACTCTGGACCTTCAGGCGATCCGTCCGGCGATCCGTCCGGCGATCCGTCCGGCGATCCGATGGGTGGCGACCCCAATCCGGATATTCCCGCTGGCGATCCGATGGAAGGAACTCTTGCAGGACAGGCTGGGTTCAACGCTTTTATGGACGGCCTGTTTGGGTCTGTCTTGTCCGACACACAGGTCGGGGATTTGACATCGGAAGACGTTCGGGGCGGCTTTCAAGGATACTCAGCCCCATCACAGGACCGAGCTGACGAGCTTGCTCGTGAAGACGTTGCGCGAAACGAAGAGATAGCTGATACGATGATGGCTAATCAAGCCGCTCAAGAGGCAGCTGCTGCTGCCGCTGCGGCTGCCGCAAACCAGAGCGTCTACGGCACCCTTGCTGATGTTGGACCCTCCGCTTGGAACACAAGCACGGTTTCATCCGGCTATGGGGCTACTGGAGTCACAGGCGCGGGCACTCCCGGTCTTGGAACCGGAGATTACGGAGTCTCTGGAACCACCGACTCGCAAGTTGCTTCAACAACTTCGACGGGTGATCGTGGCGGATATACATCGGATGGGACTACCTCAGACGAAGGTGTTGTCTCTAACGTCGCACAGGCGGAAACACTTTCTGAGTTACCTACGACTGAGATCGCCAACGCCCCGTCCATCTTTGATCTTGCAGCTTTGGATAATCTGGCTGGAAAAGCTAACGAAGAGGACGGCTTCTATTCCGGTCAGACTACGGGAGGTGGTGACGATTTTAGGCGTCTCAATGAGGAAGAACAGGTCGTCGCTGCCCAACTTGCCCAAGCAGGTCAGAAACAGGCGTCCGTCGCCCCGACAGTCACACCAGTCCAGTATGACATCTCCAAGTTTATCTCCGGCATCGGATCTCTAGCCACATCCAAGTAGAAGCGAGGAAAGTATCATGGCAAATCGCAAGAAGGCCCTTGACCTCCCTGTGAACGTCCGCACCCGTCAGTACGATGTCGGCGCGGCCAACTATCAGGACATCGTTAATCAGGGCCGCGTGCCCTTGAAGAATGTTAAGGAGACCCCGATCCCCGCCGCCCCGAAGGGCGAGCAGGCGGCTCGTGGCTTTGGCGCAATGCTCCGTCCCCAGAAGTACACTGTCAGCTGATAGTATGGCTAAGGCGGCTGTAAAGAAGAAACCTGTCAGAAGGGCCGCAGTTAAAAAGACTGCGGCCTCGCCGCCTGTTGCTGCAAAGCCGTCGGCCCCAGAGCCTGCCCCTTCAAAGCCACCGGGGGGTCCGCTTGATAAGGCCCTCGATCTGGTTAAGTGGATCGACAGCCCGTTTAAGCTCGCGACGGTAGTTCTTCTCGGTGTCCTGACCCTTGTTGGATATATAGTTTACCAACAGCAGGATCGGATTGTTGGAACGCTGACGCATCGAGAGACGATGCCGGAACTTCTGGCCGATGAGCGGCTATCTTCACTTGGCCGCGATCTGCTGCGTGATCTTCGTGCCGAGACTGTCATCATCCATCAGGTTGATCTGGCAAAGAACGCACGGATTACGCGCATCGCCCAGTCTGCTGACGGCAGGTTTTCCCCGCTGGAAGGCAAGAAGGGCGCGTTCTTCTCTGGTTCCCCGGCCCGCAACCGCGCCGCTGTCGCCATGCTGAACGGCGAGGTGCTGTGCGAGAAGTTTGAGGCGTCATCTGACGCTGGCGACTGGCTGATCTCCCGTGGCGTCACCTACGCCTGCCGGGGCTCTGTCCCGCCTGAAGCTGGCCACATGGTCGGATACATCTCTGTCGGGTTCAAAACAGAGCCTCGTGATATATCTTCTGTGAAGTCGCGCATCAACCAAACATCCAGCGAGATGGCGAGGTGAGAAATGGACCCCGCCACGATTGCTCTGGTCTTCGGGGCGGCGAAGTCGGCCTTCTCGGCCATTCAACAAGGCATCAAGTTCGGCAAGGACATTCAGTCCATGACGAGCGACGTTGCGAAACTGTATGGCTCTGTTGCTAAGTTAACGCAGGCTGCGGCTGATCCGCCAAAGCCAAAACTGTTCAGCAAGCTGACTGCGGAAGAAATCGCGTTAGATGTTGTTCAGAAGCGCAAACAGGCAGCAGAGTGGGCGGAGAAGGTTAAGAACGAATTTGTCGCTATATACGGCCTGAAGGGCTGGGACGAGGTGCAGAGGGAGATCATCAGGGTACGCAAGGAGCAGCGTTTTCTGGAGGAGCGGCGCAAACGAGACGCGCAGCAGATGAAGGAAGACCTTGTGCTGCTGGGCGCAGTTGTCCTAGTCGCCGCGTTCCTTGTGGCCGGTCTGTTTGGAATGGCAATCTTGTTTAGTAGGTGACACATGAGAACATCGGCAGCAGGCATTAAGCACATCCGTGAGTTCGAGGGAGAGCGGTTGAAAGCATACCGCTGTTCAGCAAATGTGCTCACGATTGGGGTTGGTCATACCAGCGCAGCTGGCGCTCCCGAGGTCTGCGAGGGCATGACGATCACTCAGGATGAGAGCGCCGAGATCCTCGCGCGCGATCTCCAGAAGTTTGAGAAGGGCGTCGATAAGCTCCTGAAGGTCGTGGTCAGCCAGAACCAGTTCGACGTTCTTGTCAGCTTTGCCTTCAACTGCGGTCTCGGGTCTCTTCAGAAATCGACGCTTCTCAGGCGCGTAAACGAGGAGAACTTTGAGGCGGTGCCAGCCGAACTCATGAAGTGGACCAAGGCCGGTGGCCGGGAAATCGCGGGCCTTGTTCGCCGCCGCCGTGCGGAAGCGAAGCTCTGGCGCGGGGTGGATACGGAGAAGCCTGTCGATATCGAGGAGGCTCGCCTTACACCCGAGCAGCCGAAGGCGTCCAAGTCCATTGTGCAGTCCAAGGAGGCAAACGCCGCTGTGGCAGCTGGCGGCCTTGGTACGATTGCCGTGGCGCAGGAAGTTGTTCCGCTGGTACGGGAAGGCGGGGACATTCTGTCATCCCTTGACGCAACTGTCCTGATCTTGGTTGTCATTGTGATTGCGGCAGGCGCTGTCTGGTACTTCCGCAAGAAAAGACTCGATGAGGAGGCCGCATGATTGGGCTGCTTTTTTCTCCCCTTGGCCGCTACATCCTGATTGGGGGCGCGGTCCTCATGGTTCTCGGCGGCGTCTACCTGAAGATCAGGTCGGACGCCATCGCTGAGATACAAGCCGCGGCTACGGCTGACGCACTGAAGAGGGTTCAAAATGCGATTACTGCCGGCGATTCCGCTGTTGTTAGTCCTGACCGGCTGCTCGAAAGTGATGGGCACCGCAGAGACTAATCTGTCAGCCTGCTCAGTCTGGCGGGATATCTCTTGGTCATCCAAGGATACCCCCCAGACGATCACGGAAGTGAAAGTCAATAATGCTCGCCGTGAGGGGTACTGCGAGTCTGGGAAGTAATCTGACAAAAGAGGGGGAACTGCCGTGTCAGATATTTACATTGTTGACAGATTGTTTAAGGTAATACGTGAGCGGCGTGAAACAGTCACTGAAGCGATCACAGAAGGCTCGGTTCAGGACTTTGCCGCTTTTCGCCACCTCCGGGGAAAACTGGAGGTGTGGAATGAGATTGAAGAAGAACTCCGCCTTCTGCTGAAGAAACAGGATGCAATGGACGATGAGTGATCTCATACTCCCTAACTATCTCGCCAAACAAAGCAGCCAGAATGTTCCGGTTCCGGAACAAACAGAAGAGCCGAAGGCTTTAGAAAAAGCCTTTGTCCCGCCGGAAGAGCGGGTTTTCGATCCCACCCGTCTTCCTGAAAGCGCCATTGAACGTCTTCCTCAGCCTGCGGGCTGGCGGCTTTTGGTTCTCCCCTATCAGGGCAGAGCCAAGACGAAGGGCGATGTCTACCTCCCCGACGAGTTCGTTCAAAGGCAGTCTCTTGCCAGCGTGGTCGCTTACGTCTTGGCCGTTGGCCCGGACGCCTATGCTGACAAGAACAAGTTCCCAGCTGGCCCTTGGTGCAAAAAGGGTCAGTGGGTGATGATCGGACGTTATGCTGGCGCTCGGTTTAAGATCGAGGGCGGCGAGGTTCGCATTATCAACGATGATGAAGTCATCGCAACAATCGCTGACCCAGACGACATCGTGAATGTCTGACAGCGCAGCAATGGAGATTGCTATGTCTGAGGAAGAGAAGGTAGAGGACGGCTCGGTCGAAGTGGTGATCGAGGAGGCCGCTGCTGCCGAAGCTTCTGCCCCCGAAAGGGAGCCGCAGAAGGAAGAACAGCCTGTTCAGGCAAAGACAGAACGGGATCTTGAAGAACATTCCGAGTCTGTCAGGAAACGAATTGATAAGCTGACATACAAGATCCGTGAGGCGGAACGCCGTGAACAGGCGGCTCTGGAGTATGCCCGCGGTCTGAAGGGTCAGCTTGAGACCTATCAGGAGCGGGCCAGCCGACTCGATAAATCTCTTGTGCAGGAGTTCGATAACCGACTCAAAACGCAGGAGAAAATGGTTCGAGAAGAGCTTCGTCGCGCGATTGACGAGGGCAATGTTGACGCTCAGATCGAGGCCCAAGGCGCACTGGCGTCGCTCGCTGTCGAGAACGACCGGCTTCGTCAGTCTCGACTGCGGCGGGAACAGGAAGAGGTTCAGCAGCGCGCTTTGGCATCCCGCCCTCAGCCGCAGGCGGCTCCCGCTCCGCAGGCTCCCCAGCCAGATCCGAAGGCTCGCTCTTGGGCCGAACGGAACGAATGGTTTGGCAACGACCGGGCCATGACGGCGACGGCCTACGCCATCCATGCGGATCTCGTTGAGGTGGAGGGCTTTGACCCGTCGTCCGACGACTACTACCGGGAACTGGATAGCCGTATCCGTACGGAGTTCCCGCATAAGTTCAAATCCGCCCAGAACAACGGCTCTCAGGGGCAGCGCCCGCAGTCGATGGTCGCCTCCGCCAGAACAACCGTCAAATCCAACTCTACAAAGGTCAAGCTGACGGAAAGTCAGATTAGAGTTGCTAAGGCTCTAGGTGTTAGTTTAGAAGAGTATGCTAGGCATACTCGTATGCAGCAACAAGGTTAAGTCATATGACGATAGACCGTAAGCCTCGCTCCGAGAATGTCCGCGACAGAAGTGCGCGCCCACTCACGTGGAAACCCCCGTCCTCCTTGGACGCACCGCCCGCTCCCGAGGGCTATCGGCACCGCTGGATCCGCATGGAAGCCAACGGCATTGATGATCGGAAGAATCTTTCCGCCCGTTTACGCGAAGGCTTCGAGCTGGTTCGCGCCGAGGAATACCCTGATTGGGATCTCCCCACGATTAGCGACGGCAAACACGCTGGCGTTATTGCTGTTGGGGGCTTGGTCCTAGCGCGTATTCCCACAGAGATTGTCGAGCAGAGAACCGGTTACTACCAGAATCAGACGCAAGAGCAGATGAAGGCGGTAGATAACGACCTCATGCGAGACCAACACCCATCAATGCCCATGATGCGTCCTGAGCGACAGTCACGGGTTAGCTTCGGCGGTAATCGTTCCGCCGATAAACAGTAAGGATCTAGGCAATGGCAAACATTGATGCCTCGTTCGGGCTTCGCCCGTATCGTATGCTTGGAAGCGCGCCGAACTCTAACGGCGACATGGTGTACGCCATTCAGACTGCCGCGACTGCGGGCACGTCTAGCGTGATCTATCAGGGCTCCCCTGTGATCCCGCTGGCGAACGGTCTGATTGACATCGTTGGCAACGCCAACGGCGGCACTGTTCCGCTTCTGGGCGCTTTTCTGGGTTGCAACTACGTTGACCTCAACGGCACGCCGAAGTGGTCCCCGTTCTGGCCCGGAACCGCTGCGGTTTACGCCAACTCCGTTGCTTACGCCACGGTTTCGGCTGACCCCGACCAGATGTACCTCATCAACTGCAACGCGGCTGCGGCGAACGACATCGTTCATGCCAACGCCAACTTCGCTACGGCCACCAGCGGCAATGCCACCTCCGGCATCTCCACCGCTGAACTCGCCGTATCGACGGCTAACACGACCAACACGCTTAACCTCCGCATCATTGGCTTTGAGGACACCCCCTCGAACAGCGATGCGTCGGTGGCCGGTCGTCTGGCTATCGTCCTCCTCAACAACCACTTCTATCGTTACTCGGCTAACGGTACGGGTGCGGGCGTCTAATAGGAGTCTGAACAATGGCTATTACTCGTTCGCAACTGCTCAAGGAACTTGAGCCCGGACTGAACGCCCTGTTTGGGATGGAGTATGATCGTTACGACAACGAGCATGCCGAAATCTTCGACACCGAGACCTCGGATCGTGCGTTCGAAGAAGAAGTGATGCTGTCTGGCTTCGGTCAGGCTCCGGTGAAGGGCGAAGGCTCGGCTATCAGCTATGATACCGCTGGCGAAGCCTTCACGGCTCGCTACACCCACAACACCGTCGCGCTGGCGTTTGCGATCACTGAGGAAGCCGTCGAGGACAACCTCTACGACAAGCTCAGTGCTCGTTACACCCGCGCGTTGGCGCGCAGCATGTCGAACACCAAGCAGGTGACGGCGGCGTCTGTCCTGAACAATGCCTTCTCCTCCAGCTACACTGGCGGCGACGGCGTGTCTCTGGTCAACTCTGCCCATCCGACGACGGGTGGCGGCAACTGGTCGAACACGCTTGCGACTCAGGCGGACCTGAACGAGACCTCTCTCGAACAGGCTCTGATCGACATCGCGGCGTTCATCGACGAACGCGGCCTGAAGGTCGCTCTTCGCGGCATGAAACTGATTATCCCCCCGGCTCTTCAGTTCACCGCCGAGCGTATCCTCAAGTCCGAGCAGCGCACCTCGACCGCTGACAACGATATCAACGCAATCAAGACGGGCGGCTACATGCCGAGCGGCTTTGCGGTCAACCACTTCCTCACCGATCCGGACGCTTGGTTCGTTAAGACCGACGCCCCGAATGGGATGAAGCACTTCGTGCGTTCGCCCATCAAGACGGCGATGGAAGGCGACTTTGACACCGGCAACGTCCGGTACAAGGCTCGCGAGCGTTACAGCTTCGGTTGGTCTGACCCGCGCGCGATGTACGGCTCGCAGGGCGCTTGATCTCTTGATCTAGCCTCCGAAATAGAAAGGGCTGGTATTGTACCAGCCCTTTTTTCATGTATAGTTAAAGTGTCCCTGACTGCCCAAGGTGGCAGACTCGCTCAAGACAGGAGATACACATGGGCGTTTCAACATTCTCCGGCCCGATCAAGGCTGGCCCGATTAAGTTCACGACAGGCACGACCCTCGGCACCGATGTCGCCAACCTCGGCTTCGCGTCCCTGACGCAGTATGAGGCGATCACGCAGGCCACCAACGGCAGCGTGGCTGGCGTCTATACGACCAGCATCGTGATCCCGGCGGGGAGCATCATCACCGACATTCAGCTCTACGTCACGGCGGTCTGGAGCGGCGCGGCTTCGACCCTCGGCATCGGGACGACGGCCTCGGCTACGGACCTGACGGCGGCGGCTGCGGTTGCTGGCGGCACGCTCGGCATCATCACAGCTACGGCGGGCGCTGACGCTACCCGCGTTGGCAAGTGGGCCAACACTGGCACCACCGACATCAAGATCGTTGTCACGTCCACCAACACGGGCACGGGCACGGGCTATCTTGCGGTGACTTACGCTCAGACAGGCGTGCTGGTTCCCTAATAGGAGAGCCTCATGGCTGACGCTGTAACAAGCCAGACGATCTTCGATGGCTCTAAACGAGCCATCATGAAGTTCACGAACATCTCTGACGGCACCGGGGAAACTGGTGTCGTCAAGGTGGATGTGTCCGCGCTCAACCCCTACAACGGGGCGGTTTGCTCAAGCGTCAACATTGAACGCATTGAGGCTGTCACGATTGGCATGGGCGTTGACATCCTATGGGACGCCACGACAGACGCACTGTGTATGACCCTTGGGTCTGACCAGTTCTTTGCGTTCGACTTTTCCCGCTTCAGCGGGATTGTGAACAACGCAGGCACTGGAAAGAACGGGGACATCCTCTTTACGACTATCGGGGCTACCGCGGGTGATCGGTACACCATTGTCCTAGAGCTTATTAAAAACTATGGATGAGAGGTGTTACCGTGACTCGTCCCCCGTCTTCCGTAACGCGAACAGGCCGCACTGAGCCGTGGGAGCTCCAAGTCTCCCGCGGCCAGATACCGTGGCATGAGGCCATCGTCATCTTCGGGTACAATGGCGATGTTGATACGTCGATGGAGACGGTCTGGCCATACGGCGGGCTGCTTGCGTTTCCGACGACTGCTTTGCAGATGTCTGTCAGCTCAGAGAACGCGAACGACACGTCTGCCGGAACCGGCGCACGGACGATTTACATCTCCGGCCTTGACGCAAACAGCAACACTGTTTCCGAGACAGTCTCAATGAACGGCCAGACGGCTGTTACGACTGCAAACTCTTACCTCCACATCAACCAGTGCTATGTGGCGACGGCGGGATCTTTGGACTCCGCCGCAGGCTCAATCTACATCGGTACTGGGACAGTGACGCTGGGCGTACCTGCGACCGTATATGACGTAATTCAGTACGACTACAACACGCGGATCACTGGCAGCTATACGGTCCCCGCGGGCTACACTGGATACGTATCGCAAGGTCTCTTCTCGTCCGGTCAGTCCTCTGGGTCCGGCCCTGTGACGGGTCGTCTAGTGACCCGTGGGCTGGATGAAATCAGACGTACAGCTGCAATCGTCACGATCAACAACGGCGCGGCTGACTACACGTTTGAATATCCTCTGGCTATTCCAGAGAAGACAACTGTTGAGGCGCAGGCTATTGGCACTGGCAATAACAACGCCTGCTCCTCTATGTTCATTCTTGTTCTCATAAAGAATGACGCGGGGACCCCCTGATGGCTAAGGGCATGGGCATCAAGACTTCTGTCAAATCCGGCAACTTTCGTCCGACGAAGGCTGGGGCTGGTATGACAGAAAAGGGTGTCAAGGCTTATCGTAAGGCCAATCCGGGCTCGAAGCTTTCCACGGCTGTCACGGAAGACAGTCCAAAAGGCAAGCGTGCCGCTCGCAGAAAGTCCTTCTGCGCGAGATCCGCTGGTCAGGCAAAGATGTTTCCTGAAGCAGCAAAGAACCCCAACAGCCGTTTGAACCAAGCTCGCAAACGGTGGAAGTGCAAGTAAGGGAGAATCCAGATGGCTATGACTCGTGGTGGAATGGGCAAGGAAATGGCTGGCGCTCGCATGAAGAAGCGCGCTATGGGCGCGTCTCGTCAGGGCAAGAAGACGCCTCCGGCGATGATGCCCCCTGAGATGGCGATGGCTGCGCCCTCGATGGCTATGAAGAAGGGCGGCATGGCTGAAAAGAAGATGATGGGCGGCGGCATGGCCTCCAAGAAAATGATGGGCATGAAGAAGGGCGGCATGGCTAAGAAGGGCATGAAGAAGGGCGGCATGGCCCTGATGATTGTCCTCGGCGGGAAGAAGGGCAAGAAGTGAAGACACCTGTCAAAAAGAGCAAGGTTAACGCTGCCGGGAACTACACTAAACCCGACATGCGGAAATCTCTTTTTGAAAAGATCAAAGCTTCAAGCGTGCAGGGCACCGCCGCAGGGCAGTGGTCTGCACGCAAGGCCCAGCTCCTAGCGAAGCAGTACAAGGCTAAGGGCGGGGGCTATAAAGGCAAATGAAGAAGACGCAGCAATCCCTGAAGGCGTGGACGGCGCAGAAGTGGCGCACGAAATCCGGGAAACCCTCCAGCCAGACTGGCGAGAGGTATCTCCCGGAGGCTGCCATCAAGTCCCTGTCCCCACAGGAGTATGCTGCGACTACCCGATCCAAGCGGGCGGGCAAGGCCGCTGGCAAGCAGTTTGTGAAGCAGCCCAAGGGCGTGGCTAGTAAGGTCAAGCCCTTCCGGAAGAAGGGTTTCTGATATGGCGAAGGCCCCGACCAAGGGACAGAAGAAGGTCCGCAAGGTCCTAAAGGAGTTCAAGGAGGGCACCCTCCACTCCGGCAAGAAGGGCCCTGTCGTCAAATCTCGCAAACAGGCTATCGCCATCGCTCTGTCTGAGGCTGGCATGTCTAAGTCAAGGAAGGGAAAGTAAGATGCCTCGCAACAAGAACTACAACCGTCCTGCCCAGATCACCGACGCGGTTCGCCGCGAGGAGTTGATGAAGAGGGAGCGGGATATCCGCGAGCGCCCGACCGACGACAACATCTCCCCTTCTGAGAGGGAGAAGATGAGGCGTATGATTGAGGAGGACTCTTTTGCGGAAGATATGTCTTCGTCAAGCAGCGATGATATGAGGCGCATGGCGGACGTTGAGTCCTATCGCGACGAGGCGTATGCCAAAGGCGGCATGGTCAAGAAGAAAAAGTACGCCATGGGCGGCTCCGTCCGTGGCGGCGGCATCGCCATCAAGGGCATCGGTAAAGGCAAGGTTTGCTGACAATGGCTGTCTCTGGGACCAAGACATTCGAGCTTGATGTAGGCGACTACATCGAAGAAGCGTTCGAGCGGTGCGGACTTGAGATCCGCACTGGGTACGATCAGCGTACCGCTCGTCGCAGCTTGAACCTCTTGCTCGCAGAGTGGGCTAACCGGGGTCTCAACCAGTGGACCATTGAGCGGGTTACGATCCCGGTTAACTCGACGACCGCCAGCTATACGCTCCCCCAGACTGTCATCGACTTTCTGTCAGTCGTCTGCCGTATGCCTACGGGCGTCGGCACGACTTCTCAGGTCGATCTGACAGTTGACCGTATTAGCCGGGATTACTACCTCAACATCCCGAATAAGCTGTCTCAAGGTCGCCCCGTTCAGTACGTGGTTGATCGTCAGATCACCCCTGTTCTGTATGTCTGGCCCACGCCAGACCAGAACTATGATCTGATCGTGGACCGTCTTGTTCGTATGGATGATGCGGCTGCGGGTGCAAATACCCTTCAAGTCCCCTTTCGTTTCTACCCCTGCCTTGCGGCAGGGCTCGCTTATTACATCGCCATGAAGAAGGCTCCGGAGCGTGTGCAGCTGTTGAAGGCTGTGTACGAAGAGGAGTTTGATCGTGCGATGAGCGAGGACCGTGATCGCGCGTCTCTGTCTCTTACTCCGGTGAGAGACTGGTATCGGGTGGTGTGAGATGGCTAGGTTTGCACAAGGCTTCGCCTCATACGCCATCTGTGACAGATGCGGCCTTCAGTATCCGTACACGACGCTAAAGAAGCAGTGGAACGGCTTCAAGAACTGCATCGAGTGCTGGGACGCTAAGCATCCCCAGCTTGAACCCATTTATCCCCCGACCGAGCCGCAGGCTCTCTTTGAGCCGCGTCCTGATCGCACTGAGCCGATGGATGTGCCTGTTGGACAGGAGATCTTCCCGTTCATCCAGCACACCAGCCTTCAGGGCATCACCTCTGTCGGGACTGTAACGGTGGAGATCACCTGACATGGGATGGACCTACAGCACTCTGGTGCAGGCGATTGAGGACTTCACTGAATACAGTGAGGCGAGCTTCGTCAGCAACATCAACACGTTCATCCAGAACTGCGAAGAGCGGATACTCTACTCCGTCGATCTGGATGTGTTCCGCAAGAACGTGTCTGGCACCACCACGTCTGGGAATCAGTATCTTGCTGCCCCAACGGATTTCCGTGCGCCGTTCTCTCTGAGCGTTACGTCAAATGGGTCGAAGATATTCCTCCTGAACAAGGACGTGGAATATCTCCAAGAGTACAACCCAACTGGGGCTACCGGAGTTCCAAAGTATTATTCGCTCTTTGACGTGAATAACTTCATCCTTGCCCCAGTACCGAACGCGAACCTGCCTGTGGAGTTGCATTACTGGTACGAGCCGGAGTCGATTGTCACGGCGGGAACGACTTGGATCGGAGACAACGCCGAGCAGGCCCTTCTCTATGGCAGCTTGTTCGAGGCTTATACCTACATGAAGGGCGAGCCTGAGATACTCAACCTATACAATCAGCGTTTCGCGGAAGCCTTGACCCGTCTGAAGAACTACGGCGAAGGACGCGAGAACGTCGATGCCTATCGCGACGGCCTCATCAGAATAAAGGCTACCTGAGATGTTCGTTAATGCAGCCGAAACTGGCGTGTTCAAGGTTGACGTATCGACGACGACTAATGGGGGTCATCCCCCGGAGTTCTGGGCGAAGAGGTGTGCTGAGCGGCTTATTTCGGTGGCCGACTCTGCCCCTCCTGCCCTGCGTGAGCAGGCACAAGCCTTCAAGGATCAAATGGAGCAGGTTGTGCTGTTTCACATGAAACGTGCTATACAGAGCGATAGATCAACGGTCGGTCATATGTTGGCCGAGGCGGGGCAGCCCAATCTTGCCGAACTCGTGAGGAGAGTCTGATGGCCTTTACCGGGAACTTTATGTGCACCAGCTTCAAGCAGCAGCTGCTTGAAGGCGCTCACGACTTCCGATCCTCGGGCGGCGATGTTTTCTATATCGCGCTTTATACGAACAGCGCCTCCTTCACGGCGGCCACGACGGCGTATACGTCCACCAACGAGATCACCAATACGTCTGGCACCGCCTATGTTGCCGGTGGGGCGATCCTCGGCAACGTAAACCCGTCCACCTCGGGCACGACCGCCCTGACGGACTTCGCTGACGAAACGTGGTCCAGCGCCTCTTTCACGGCGCGCGGGGCGATGATCTACAACAGCACCCCGGCTCACACCTACACGAACCCCTCGGTCGTTATCCTTGACTTCGGCTCGGATAAGACGGCTTCGGCTGGCGATTTCACCGTCGTGTTCCCAACGGCGGACGCGAGCAACGCAATCATTCGCATTGCGTGATGAGCCGTGACCGATGCTGTCGTAGCCTTTGAAGGATGGTCGCGTTCTGCCGGATGGGGTGAACTCCCGTTCGGTGAGGGCGCGGTCGTCATCGGGCTTGCGACGGGCGAGATCGGAAGTGTCACCGTAGCGGGAGGGGCTTCGGCTTCAGTTACGGGTGTCGAGGCGACGGCGGCTGTCGGTACGGTCGCCGTCGTTCTTTTTGCAAACGTCTCGGTTACGGGAGTTGAGGGCACAGGCGCTGTTGGAAGCGTCAATGTAGACATCGGCGGAGACGTTTCGGTTCAGGGTGTCGCTGGTACTGGCGAGGTCGGAACCGTTTCGGCCATTGTCAGCGTGACAGCAGCTGTCAGCGGCGTTGCTGGTACGGGTGAGGTCGGCACGGCGGACGCGACGGGCACTGCGGTCGTGGGTGTGACAGGTGTCGCCGGTACTGGCGGGGTGGGCACCGCCACGACATACTTTGTGATCTACGTCCCGGTGACTGGCGTCTCCGCAACGGCGTCTGTTGGGTCGGTCACTGTCTTTACAACAACGAACGTCTTTGTTGCAGGCGTTTCTGCAACAGGTTATGTTGGACAGGTCCTTGTCTGGGGACAGATTATCCCCAACCAGAACCCGAGTTGGAACGGAATATCGCCCGCCCAGTCGCCAAACTGGACCGAGATTGCCGCTTAGGAGACTTGAATGTCCACGTACTCGACAAACCTCAAGATTGAACTGATCGGCACGGGTGAGCAGTCCGGCACGTGGGGCGCGACGACCAACACGAACCTCGGCTCCCTTATCGAAGAAGCTATCGCTGGCTACGTGACGCAGGCCGTGACGGACGGGTCGCCAACCGTTCTGACGATTCCAAACGGAGCCTCCTCTAATGGCCGCAACTACGTCATCGAGCTCACCGGAGCTCTGACAGCAGCCCGCACCGTGGAGGTTCCTGCGGTTGATAAGCCCTACATCTTCTTTAACAACACGACTGGCGGTTTCGCCGTCACGGTTAAAGTCTCTGGTCAGACGGGCGTGGCGATTGCCAACGGCAAGAAGGCCATCGTCTATGCCAACAGCACGGATGTCATCGAGGTCGCCAACGCTCCTGTCACGGAGGCGGGAACGCAGACCCTGACAAACAAGACGCTTACCAGTCCGGTTCTGGTTACTCCTGCACTTGGAACCCCTGCTTCCGGTGTGCTGACCAATGTCACGGGCTTGCCTCTGACCACGGGTGTGACGGGAACGCTGCCGGTCGCTAATGGCGGCACTGGCGCAACAACGCTGACGGCGAACAACGTGGTTCTGGGGAACGGCACCAGCGCACCATTGTTTGTGGCCCCCGGCACTTCTGGTAATGTGTTGTCTTCTGATGGCACAACTTGGACCTCTTCCGCCCCGACTGCGGGCGGTCTATCTTACATTTTCACCACTACTCCGGTGACGGCTACAAATAACCAAGGCGTGCTGGCTGACACCTCGGCGGGGGCTTTCACAGTAACTTTGCCCTCTACACCTACTACCGGCGCTCAGGTAGTAGTGGCTGACGCTGGAGGTGCTTGGGGCACGAACAACCTTACCGTCGCGCGCAACGGCTCCACCATCAGCGGGCTCGCAGAAAACTTGGTGTGCGACATCTCCGGCGCGAGCGTGCAGTTCGTCTATGACGGCACGACTTGGGAGATCTATGCTCAGGTCGGCGGGAATGGTGGTACAGCCGTTACATTAGATGGCGTCCAAACCCTTACAAATAAGACGCTAACTAGCCCGGTACTAACCACCCCCGCGCTTGGAACGCCTGCTTCCGGCGTGCTGACCAACGTGACAGGCCTTCCGCTGACGACGGGTGTGACAGGTACGCTTCCTATTGCTAACGGCGGCACAGGAAGCACGGCAACTCCTACTGCTGGTGGGGTTGTTTATGGTACGGGTACTGTGCAGGCGATCACAACTGCGGGCACTTCCGGTCAGGTTCTGCAAAGTAACGGTGCTTCGGCCCCTAGTTGGGCAACTCCAAGCACTGGCGCTCTTACGCTGCTTTCCACCGTCACCGCCTCCAATTCGGCAACGGTTGATGTTGAAACGACGTTTAGCAGCACTTACGATGCGTATTTAATAGTAGGTAGTGGGATTACGATTCAAACCGCGAATAGCACCTTGCAGCTGCGAATGAAGCTGGGCGGCGCTTATAACACTGCTGGTCCATACAGCTATCGGTCTAGTAGGCTGCCAAGTAATACGGCTACGTATTCAGCCAGTTCAACTGAATCAGCCACTTCTATCCTTGTTGGGAACGCAACTTCCTTTGGCACGGGCTCGGCAAACAGTCTTGATTTTGTACTTTATACGTTTAATCCTGCAAGCACGGCCTTTAACAAGCATGTGATTTGGCAGGGGATCTGTCAGGAAGGTGTAAACATGACTTCATTTAGTGGCGCAGGAAACTGTTCTGCGGCAGTAACCGCGCTGACTGGTCTTCGTTTCTTTGCCTCTTCGGGCAATCTTGTTGCGGGCTCCTTCCGCCTCTACGGCATCGCCAATTCATAAGGACGCACCATGCCAAACTATCACGCAACATCAGAAGGCAACGTCCCATTTACCGCAGAGGAAGAAGCCTTGTGGGCAGCGGAGCAGGCTGCTCATGCCGAGAAACAGGCCGCGCTTGCCAAGATCGCATACCAAGTTCAACGCGCCGCAGCCTACCCGCCCATTGGCGACCAGCTCGATGCCTTATGGAAGGGCGGCGATGCTGCTGCCGAAATGCTCGTGCAGGTTCAGTCCGTCAAGGCTGCATACCCAAAGCCGGAGTAACCAATGTCAACGCTTTCTGGACTCATCACCCCGACTAATGTGCTCACGGCGACTGGTACAGCAACAGTAACGAATAAGACCATTGGTTTCTCAACCAATACGTTTAGCGGGTCGCTTGCCGCAGCAAACGGTGGCACCGGGCTTACCGCTTCCGGTACTCTTGGAAATGTGTTGACCAGCGACGGAACGACTTGGGTAAGCTCTGCACCGGCAGGCGGCGTAACAACCGCGAAAGCGTACTTTTTCTCCGGCTTCGGCGGATAGGAGCTAGAAAATGGCGTCAGGAACTCTTGGACAATCTGCGCCTAGCGCAGTCACAAACACTACGGTCTACACGGTTCCGTCTGGAAAGACGGCGACGTTCAACGTGAACATCTGCAACAGAAGTTATGTGACGGGTATGCTCGTCAGGATTGCTGTTTGCGCTTCCAGCACACCAGCAAACTCAGAGTACATTGAGTACGATGTTCCGATTGATCCGAACTCAGCGATTGAGCGCACTGGTATTGTCGCTTCAGCCGGAAAACTGGTTGTTGTATACGCCAGCACTGCTGATGCCAGCGTCAACGTTTATGGCTTTGAGGAGTAACTAAAATGGGGCGCAATGTTCTTCAGAGCAGCAAAGTAAGCCCTTCCGGTCCAATCACTAAGCCATTCGGGCGCGGGAATGTGCAGTTTTTCTACTCCACGACAACGTGGACTATTCCGACTGGCGTGACGGCTGTTCGCGTTCGTGTGTGGGGTGGCGGGGCTAATTATTATTATTTAGCAGGCGCTGGTAAAAATCCTGCCGCAACTAGAGCTGGGGCAGGCGGTGGTTTTGCTATGAAAGTAGTAACCGGGTTGACGCCCGGTGGAACGGTCACAGTCACTGTTCCTGCAATAGTATCGACAAATGGCGCCGCTGGTGGGACTTGCAGCTTTGGCGCTCACGTTTCTGCTACAGGCGGCTCTGCATCATCTTCTAGTTCTACTGGTGGGGCGGGTTCTAGCGGAGATGTGAATTATACCGGAGGCGCAACAAACTCGGATAACACAATAGCTGGTGCCGGCGGCGGCGGAGTTGCTAACCTTTTCGGAGACGGTGGGGACGGCAGCGTATCTGGCTCTGGCACTTCGAACCGTGCAACGAACAAGGCCAGCGGCGGCGGCGGACAGTATGGTGCTGCGGCTCCAAACTCGTCTGGCGGTTCTAGTTTTTTTGCAAGGGGAGGAGTGCAACCAAATACCGCTTATTGTGTATTACCGGAGTCCGGCAACCTAACAGGAAGTCTTGACCTTATTGGTGTTGGCGGCGGTGGCGCAGGAATGGTTACTGCTGGTGTTGGACCTCAAAAAGGGATTAATGGCGGCGGGGGCGGTGGGAGTACCGGCTCTGCCCCCGGCTCTGGTGGGTTCCCCGGCGGCGGCTGCGGAAGTGGCTCTTCTGTCACACCGACTAACGCTGCAATGGGCGCGGCTGGTCTTGTAATTGTGGAGTGGTGAGATGAAGTACGCTCGTCTCTTTGAAAACACGGTTGGTGAAGTCTTTGTTCCCCTAAGTGGAGTGGACATCTCTGAGTGCTTTACCGCTGAAGTGTGTCAGATGTTTTCCGTCATTCCTGACAATGTTGAGGTCGGCTGGATTAAGCTGCCCGATGGCAGCTTCGTTGCTCCTCCTGACCCCGCTCCAGAGACGGGGCCAATTCCTGTGACTGATCTTGGTGCCCAATGACGGACAAGCCAGAAATCCTGCTTAGTTGCGTTTCCTCTGTCTATGTTCGCCAGATGACCTTTCACAAGGCTGGCGACATAGAGCAGGGACACGCGCATAAGTTTGACCATCAAACTCTCGTCGCGAAGGGTTCTGTGAAGATAACGACGAATGGGAAGGAGAGTGTGTTTTCTGCTCCCCATATCGTTTTTATCCGCAAAGAGCAGGTGCATGAGCTTGTGGCAATGGAGGACAACACTGTTTGCTACTGCATCCATGCACTTCGTGATGGCGATGATGTCTGCGACATCATTCCGCCAGACGCAATTCCGTTTGGTGCCGGTTCTGAGGAAGCCTTCAAGAAGGCAGATAGCCTGCTGTTCTCATAATGCTGGAGATCGACTGCATAGGGCTTTGCTGCCCAGAGCCGATAATGATCGCGCACAAAGCTGTGCGGTCATTTGACGTTGGTCAGCATATAAAGGTTCTAGCAACTGATCCTCTTGCATGTGAGGATTTTAAGAGTTTCTGCAAATCTATGGGGCATGAGTTTATAGGAGCCTCAAAGAATGGAGAGGTTTTTGAAATAATTATCAAGAAGGTTCGATAGATGGTTTTCATCATAAGAAACTTCTTATCGACTGATGATATGCGCGAATTAAACACCTTTGTGGACGAAGGTGTAAAACTTGGGTGGCTTGGCCCCGGTATAGATCGAGGCAGGTTTAATTATTCTGGACGATATACGTCTAGGCTTTATGGAGACAATTTTGAATATCCTGAAATCGTAGGTGATGTTTATAAGAGGATAACAGATGCTTTATCACTGCACGATCTGAAAAAGAGCGTGCTTGGAGGCGGCAAAAACGGTGTTGTCGTTAGTTGCACATTCCACGGCGGCGATGTGTATGAACACAAAGACCCAAAAGAGGAAAACGGCTTAGAAGTTTTGAGGTGCAACATAATGACAAGAAGCCCGACAGATGGCGGTGTCTTGTTTGTTGACGGAAAGCAGGTTGATCTAGGAGAAGGCGATCTTCACTGCTACCTAGCGTCGAATGTAAAGCATTATGTCACACCTGTATCTGGGCCGATCTCAAGGGTTCTTTGGATGTTTGGGTATCAGGTAAGTCAGCAAGACTGGGATAGAAAACTTGCTAATGTGTTGGTAAAGTTGAAACAGACTGATAAAGGGCAACCGCAATGACGCCGCACATAGACGACACAGTAAAGCACGTTGCTGATGCCGCCTCGGTCGTCACAGTCATCGGAACGCTGGCGGTCGATGAAATACTGGATCGCGGAAGAGGTGCCGACGTGCACGCGCCCTACTTCCAGTGATACTTGGGAAATGCCCTCGTGGCCTACTTCGTATAAGGTGCCGTGACATGAACGACACGCGGACAGTTGTGGACGGAGCCATCGCCGCTGGAGCCATCACGCTCCCTTGGTGGGTAGTTCACCTGTCCGGGTGGGTGTCGTTCTTCACCGTCCTTGGCGGTTTGATTCTGGTGTGCTTCCGAATTATGCTTGCCTATCGTGAGTTAAAGTCGAAAGACCAGAAACAAGATCAATGAGGAACGGTGGATGTCGCTCCAGAGACTTCAGTTCCGCCCCGGTGTCATCCGGGATGTGACCGGGTACACGAACGAGGGCGGCTGGCGCGTCAGCAACCTCGTTCGTTTCCGCTTGGGGTTTCCGGAGTCCATCGGCGGTTGGGAGAAGTACGCTCCTCTCTACTCCTTCCTTGGAACCTGCCGATCCATGCTCAACTGGGTCGCGCTTGATGGCTCGAACTATCTCGCCTTCGGCACGAACCTGAAATACTACGTCGAGCTTGGCGGATATAACTACGACATCACGCCCATCCGCGCGACCGCGACTCTTAACAACCCGTTTGCGGCGACCAACGGCTTTCCAACGATCACCGTTACCGATGCCGCGCACGGCTGCGTGACAGGCGACTATGTGACGTTTAGCGGTGCGGTGTCGCTCGGCGGAAACATTACTGCGACGATCCTCAACAAAGAGTACTCTGTCACGGTTGTTGACGCGAACACCTATACGATTACGGCTTCTGTCAACGCCAACTCTTCTGATACCGGGAACGGCGGCGCATCAGTCACGGCAGCATATCAAATCAACATCGGTCTTGATAACGCTGTTTTAGGAAACGGCTGGGGCGCAGGCTATTGGGGACGTGACACGTGGGGGTCTGGAACTACCCTTAACGTCACTCAGCAACTTCGTCTCTGGTCTCAGGACAACTACGGCGAAGACCTGATCTTCAACATTCGTGACGGAGACATCTATTACTGGGATGCTTCGACCGCGAACATCGTTCCACTGACCAGCGCCCAGCGCGGCGTGGCTCTTTCGTCCCTGTCCACGGACAGTGGAACACCGACCATTGCCAGTCAGGTGTTGGTCTCGGATCGTGACAGGCACGTCATTGCGTTCGGGGCGAACTCCGGAGGGTCCACGGCCCAAGATCCTTTGTCCATTCGGTTCTCCTCGCAGGAAGACCCGTTCACGTGGACGCCTGCTCCAACCAACACGGCTGGCGAGCTTCGTATTGGTTCGGGAACTCACATCGTTAAGGCTATCGAGACTAAGCGTGAAATCATCGTGTTCACGGATGTCGCTGCGTACTCGATGCAGTTCATTGGTCCGCCGGATACGTTTGGTATTCAGCAGGTGGCGGCAGGCACGACGATCTGCGGATACAATAGCGCCGTCTCTGTTGATGACACGATCTTCTGGATGGGCATCAACACGTTCTACGTCTACTCCGGTCAGACGCAGGAGCTTGTTTGCCCGCTGTTGAACTACGTGTTCAACGACTTCAACAAGGACGAGGCGAACAAGGTGTTCGCCGCGTCTAACTCCGAGTTCAACGAAGTCACGTGGTTCTATCCATCCGCCACATCCTCCGAGAACGATCTGTACGTGACGTACAATTACGTCGAGCGGGTCTGGACGTACGGATCTCTGGCTCGTACCGGCTGGATTGATCGCGGAACGCGAAACTACCCGACAGGGGCCGCGACAGACGGCTATCTCTACTATCACGAGAAGGGCACTGACGACGGCAGCACCGTGCCTCCGTCCCCGCTGAACGCCTATATCGAAAGCGCGCCTGTCGAGATCGGGGATGGGGATAAGTTCTCCTTCGTCCGCCGCGTGATCCCGGACGTGTCTTTCTATAACGCCACGAACAGCCCAACCGTGAACTTCACGTTGAAAACACAGAACTACCCCGGCTCGAACTACGAGAGCGGCTCTAACTCGTCTGTTGTCAGGACGGCCACGGTCCCTGTGGATCAATACACGCAGGTGCTGGATGTCCGGCTGCGTGGGCGGTCTGTCATACTCAGGGTCGAGAGCAACAGGGTTGGGACTCGTTGGGGTCTGGGGTCGCCACGTCTTGAGACGCAAGTCGATGGGCGGCGCTGATGGATGTCCGGCTGGTCTTCCCGACCTTTCCGAACCCTCCTTCGCAATACAACCAGCAGTATCTTGAGGCTCTGGTTCGTTCGTTGGATGCGCTTGTCCGGGTCATCCGGGCTCCGGGTGAGGGGCGTCAGACGACCATTGTCCTGACGAACTTGCAGTCGAACGACTACGGCCTTGAGCCGGGAACGATCTTCGAGGTGAACGGGGCGCTGCGGGTTTCTGTTTTGTACAGCCCGTACGTCGCCGGTCTGTCCGCCACAGGGTCTGTCGGGTCTGTGACAGTTACGACCTGACTTGTCTTTAAGGCTGTAAACGGGTAGGTTTTCAGACGCCAGTATCAGGCTCTGGCCCTGCTCAAAACCTTAGTCGCTATATGCGCGCCTCATAGGGAACGATAATGCAGGCCGATGCTCTCGTCCAAGATCGGGACTTTCAACGGACTTTGGGTGCGTCTCCTTTCTCTGAGGGAGATCTTCCTCGTCTCTCTTCCGAAGTTGGTAAGGCTTACACCCGTCTGGACGACGACCAGAAGGCGCAGCTTCAGGAACTCTCTGACGATCTGATGGAGTTCTCCACTGAGGAGCTTCGCACGTTTAAGTATTTTCTCGTGTATCTGCGCCAGAACCGGGCGCGCTACAGCGAGATCGTTTCCAAGATGTATGCCGGTGGGCTGATCGAGCAGGGCTCTCTCCCGGAAGCTTACTCGCCTGCGTTCTTCTCTTTCCTGACCAGCTTGGTCGATGGCATCCTTGTCAAGAAGAAGGAGCAGGAGACGACCCGCGGGTTTGCGAAGGGCGGCATCGTCAGTCTGAAGGCGGCGGCGGAGAAGGTCCGCAAGGCTGGCCGTGACGGCGACACCGTTTTGGCTCACATCACACCTGCGGAAGCCGCTCTTCTGAAGAGCCGTGGCGGCGCGGGCACGATCAACCCGAAGACGGGTCTGCCTGAATACAAGAGCATCTTCTCGAAGATTGGCAGCTTCTTCAAGAAGGCTGCTCCGATCATTCTCCCCATTGCCCTGAACTTCCTTGTTCCGGGCCTCGGCGCTATCGCATCGGGCGCGATTGGCGCTGGCGTTGGCTCGCTGATCGGCGGTGCAAAGCCGCGTGACGCCCTGAAGGCCGCTCTCCTTGGCGGTCTGACAGGCGGAATTGGCGCGGGCATTAGCGGCGCGCTATCTGGGACAGGTTTCATGGCGGGCGTCACTGGCGCGCTCCCCAGCGGGTTTGGCGGAACGACCGCCGCTGGTCCGGGTTTCTTCGAGAGCATCGGAGAAAAGCTCGGGTTTAGCTCTGTTTCTGGTGCGGCACCTCCCGTTCCACCTAGCTCGATCCCCGTCCCCGCCGACGGCACAATGGCCGGTGAGGCTTTTGGGGGCGGTTCGTTTGGCTCCGCCGCTGCTCGCACGGCAGAAGGCGCGAAAGCCGCCAGTTCCGGGCTTGGCATTGGAAGTCTTGCTGGTAAGGCGACGGATCTCATTAAGGAATATCCGAAGACGGCTGTCGCGCTCGGCCTCGGCGCGGGTGCGTTGTTAGCAGGCGCTGGCGGTGGGGACAAAGCACCTCCCCCGCTTGCTCGTGGTCCGGGCTCGCGGGAACTCATGGAGCAGAACCCGAGCCGCTACGTGTTCGACATCGCCAACTTCCGCCCCCGTTACACCACGGGCGCGGGACTATTCACGGCGGCGACCGGCGGTCTTGCCGCCAAGGGCGGCAAGGTCTCTGGTCCGGGAACCGAAACCAGCGATTCCATTCCTGCGCGTCTCAGCGACGGCGAGTTCGTCTTCACGGCGAAAGCTGTCAGAGGCGCTGGCGGCGGTGACAGAATGAAGGGCGCTCGCAAGATGTACGAGCTTATGCACAAGTTCGAGCGGATGGCGTAATCATGGCTGAGGTAACACAACAGGAACAGATTGTTCGCGAAGCCCCAGAGATCGAAGCCTATAAGCTCGGTCTTTTGGATCTTGCGAAGCAGCGCGCCGAAATCCCCGTCAATCTTCCTGCGATTGAGATTGCCGGTCTCATGCCGGAGCAGCTTACTGCACGTGAGCTTGCTGCGGAGGGCATCGGCTCCTATCGCCCATACCTCGATGCGGCCCTAGAAGCGTATCAGGCGGCAGCGTCGGGTTACGGTGCGCTTCCTTCGTATGGTCAAGAGGCGATTGGCGCTGTTCGTCAGGGCGCGAATGTCGCTACCGATCTCTCCCTTCGCGGCGCGCAGGCTTACGATCCGACTGCTGTCAGCCAGTTTATGAACCCCTATCAGAGCGCGGTGACGCAGGAAGCTCTGAAGGAGATGCAGCGTCAGGCTGACATCGCCCGTACGCAGCAGGCCGCTCGCGCTGTCAAAGCGGGTTCGTATGGCGGCAGCCGCTTCGGCGTCGAGTCTTCTGAGCTTGCGCGTAATCTGGCGGACATCCAGTCGAAGCGTATCTTCGAGGACTACTCTACGAACTACAGTCAGGCGCAGGCTGCGGCCATGAACGCCTTCCAGAACCAACAGGCTCGTCTTCAGCAGGCGGGTCAAACGGCGCTTGGTGCTGGCACTGCGCTTGGTCAGGCGGCGGTGTCTGGCGGTCAGTTGCAGCAGGCGGGTGCGGCGGGCATTGGTGGCCTTGGTCAACAGACCTCGGCCCTTGGTCAGCAGCTGTCGGGTCTTGGTCAGGGCGACGTATCGTTCCTGTATAATCTTGGCGAAAAGACGCGCGGCTACGAACAGTCTGTTCTGGACGCTGCGCGACAGACGGCAATCCAGCAGGAATACGAGCCGTTCCAACGTGTCTCGTTCCTCAGCGACATCTACAAGGGTGCGCCGTCTTCGCAGCAGACGATCAGCCAGACCACGGCCCCCTCACCTTCGCTTATCTCACAGGCGGCGGGTCTCGGCATCGCTGGTCTGAGCGCGTACAATCTGTTTGGTGGCGGCAAGTCGCCGTAATTTCTGAAATAGGGCACCGGCAATGGCTGACGATTATGCCTCGATAGTTGAACAGGCTTATATCAACGAGACGGGTCGGGCTTCCGATCCGGAGGGGGCGGCTTATTGGACGGGTCTTCTTGAGTCCGGAGCGATCAGTCCCGGCGACCTCAGCTCCTTGTTCTCCGGGACGGCGGAAGGAACCACCTTTGACCAAGCAGCTGCTAGGGCAGCTGAAGGAGCCGCTATTGGACAAGCGGTCGAGCCGAGTAGCGCCGGAACTGGCCCTAATCTTTTTGATAAAATCCGAGAGTTCAATCAAATGAACCCTGCGGACGGCGGCATCGCCAGTCTTGGCAGCGGCACGACGGCGGGTCAGGTTGCTCCAACCACGGCCCCCGAACTTCGGTCCTTCTTGGAAGGCCAGTATCAGTCCGAGTTTGGCCGTCAGTTTGATGCTCCGGGCCTCGACTATTGGGCGGACCAGATCCAGAAGGGAAACATCACCAAGGAGCAAGTCGCGGAGATCTTCTCTAAGAGCCCGGAAGGTCTGAAGTACGACATTGCAAACCTTGCGGCGGGCAAGACGACGGATGTTGGCTTTCTCCCTTCCGACCTTTTGAAGAGGTACAGCGATCTCCAAGCCGCGTATCAGACAGCCGTCTATCGCCCCGGAGACGTTGAGGGTCTGAAGTATTGGCTGGCTAATCCAACCGATTACGCGAAGGCGCTTGGTGGTAGCGACGAGGCTTTCATTCAAGAGGCTTATCGAAACACTCTTAAATATGCCCCAGATCCGGAAGGTCTGAAGTACTGGGTGGGTCAGTTGGCCGCGGGCAAGGTCACGCGGGCCGGTCTTCCCACCGCTCTGATGAACGCGACCAAAAAAGCAGAAGAAGAAAAAAAGAAGATTGAACAGCAGAAGATTGTCGCAGATAAGCAAGCGGTTGCTGGTCAAAGGAGTCAGTACCTCTACGACTTTGGCAACTTCCCGATAGTCGCTGGCACGCGAACAACGGCGGATGGAAGAGTCGTTCCAACCGTTAACCTCAATCTCAAACAGCGACCGAAGGTTAGCCTTGGGATTAAGGCGTTTGCCCCACTTAGTTTGACGGGATATGAGTACGATCCGTCTTCTGTCAGCCTTTTCGGAGGCAATCGGCTTTTTGGTGGGACCGGAATGACGAGCGGGAAGTCTGTCAGTCTCTTTGGTAATCCGGGAATGGCTCAGGCGGCATCAACAGGTGCGGCGCAAGAGGAAGTCGTCGCGGCAGCCAACGGCGGCATGATCTCGTCTGATCCTGTCATGCGTCGAGCGATGTTCAAGGCCGGTGGACCTGTGTCCTCTGTCGGCACCGGCATCACGTCCACGGTTGCTTCTCCGGAGGAGAACGCCAAGGCTCTCCAGACGATGTTTGCGCCGGGGTTCCGCAGCGGCGGCGAAGTGCAATACTTCCAAGAGGGCGGCGAGGCCGTTGACGAAGAGCGCGTGGGCGAGCAGGCGGCTGAGATGTCCGCCCTTGAGCGGCTGCGGGCGCAGACCCGTAATCCCGAGCCGCGCTTCAAGCCAGTGATGGAAGTCTTCCGCGAGAACCGAACGCTGCCTATCGACCGTGAGCAGGCGTATACGGGCCGTAGTATGCGTGGCGAGAACGTGGACGTGGTTCAGTCTCCGTACGCCGGGGGCATGGAAGGCTTTATGCCTCCCCAGATGCAGGATGTTTCTGCGCCACCTGCGCCTAGATATTCCGCGGAAGAAAGAGCGCGGCTTGCCCGTCAGGCTGCGGCGGATCAGATCGCTGAACGCGAGATGTACCGTCAGGCTGAGGAGGACCAAAGGCTCTATCGCGGCGCGGCTGCTGCCGCTCCGGCTGAGACGGCCCCGTCCAGAGCCACTGCGGAAAGCGCAAGGGAGCCCGTCAAGGACCGTCTCACGCTTCGTCTTGAGGAACTAAAGGCTGAACGCGAGGCCAATAAGGAGAAGCGTCGGGAGAACCAGCTTCTCGCGCTGATGCAGGCTGGCTTTGCCGCCGCCTCGGGTCGCAGCTCAAATGCTCTTGCGAACATCGCTGCGGGCGGCATCTCTGGCGTTCAGACGCTGGCTGAACTTAACAAGGATGTTCGTGCCGAAGACCGCGCGCTTCGCAGGGAAATCCTTGAGACCGAGCTTACGCAAGAGCGTATGCGTGAGGCGGCTGCCGAACGTCGAGCCGGTCGTGAGCAGACGGCTGCCGAGCGCCAGCGCACGCTGTTGCAGACGGTTAGCTCTAATGCCCGTCAGGAGATCTCCTCGATCAGCCAGCTTATTGGGACTGAGGAAGGCAAACTCCTCACTCCCGGCATTACCGAGGAGCAGAAGGCTCCGATCAAGTCGGAAATCGCTCGACTTAAAAATCAGCGAGAAGCGGCGCTCGAACAGATGTATGGTGTGTACGAGAGCTTGGGGATACGGAGACCTCGGACGGTTGAACAAGAGTCCCCAGACTTTAAGTTCTTGGGCCAGAGAAGATAATATCAAGGATATGACAGATGCCGGTCTACGAGGTTCAAGCGCCTGATGGCACGGTCTTGCAGATTGAAGGACCGGAGGGCGCTTCTCAGGAGTCCATCCTGTCATACGCTAAAAATGTAGCGTACCCGGCCTTCCTTGCCGAAAAGCAAAAGCCCGAGCCCCAGCAATCTGTTCTCCGGCAGGTTGCTGACGTCCCCCTAAAGATTGGTGCGGGCGCAGTCTCTGGCGTTCGCATGATTGCTGACGCCTTTGGTGCGGGCTCTGCTGTATCAGAAAACCTGAAGGGTGCTGAGGGCTACATCGAGAGCCTTCTCTCCGCACAGTCCAAAAAAGATTCCGCCGAGATTGCTCGCATCATGGACGATGCGAAAGACAAGGGCGTCTACGATCAGGTCGTGGCAGCGGTCAACGCGCTGAAGGTGGCCCCGATTGATCTTGTCGCGCAGGGTCTCGGCACGATGGCCCCGACTATTATCGGTGGTCTTGCTCTTAGGGTTGGCGCGCCCGCAGTCGGCGTTTTGATGGGTGCTGGCACGATCAAGGGGGCCATCTATGACGAGACCAAGAAGGTCTTGATGGAGAAGGGGGTATCCCCCGGCCTCGCTGACGAAATCGCGCAGGAAGCGCAGTCGTACGATGGCAAGAACATCGACCAGATTCTTATTGGTGCAGGTCTTGGTGTTGCTGACGCCTTGACAGGAGCCAGCCGTATCCTGACAAACGTCGCTAGGCAGGCCGCAGGAAAGGCCGTGGCCGAGGGCGTAGTAAAGGAGATCGGCAGAAACCTCCCGTCTCGACTTGTACGTGGTGCGGCGGGAGAAGCTCCGCTCGAAGCTCTGCAAGGCGGTCAAGAACAGCTGGCACAAAACCTCGCTATTCAGCGCGAGGGGTTTGAGCGTCCTACCTTCCAAGGTGTCGCCGGTCAGGCGGCGCTGGAAGGGTTGGTTGGCGGCATCACGGGCGGCGCAGCGCGCGGAGCCTTTGGCCGTCGCCCCGGAGAGCTTCCCCCTGTGCTTCCACCCGTCAGGCCCGGAGAGGAGCCATCCCCCGCTCCGGCAGTTCCCCCTGCTACTCCGGGTCTGACACCCCCGTCGCCTCCCGGAACCCCTCCCGGCGCCGCGGCTGCGGCGGGGGCACTTCAGACTCCGGCGTCTATTCAGAATGTCCTGAGCGTCACGGGCGGCGCTGTGCCCGCAACGCTTCAAGGCTCCGTGCAGTTGGCCCAACAGCCGACGCTCCCGGCCCCCGGACCAACGACCATTCAAATCCCGACGCCTCCGCCGATCTCGGTGCCGGGGACGCTGGGCACTACGCTCGCCCCGACATCTGTCACGGGCGGGCTTGAGCCGACCATTCGTCCGCTGGAGCCTGTCACCACTCCGCCCGCTCTCCAGCTTCCGACCCTTCCGAGGGATCTCGCTGGCGCGAAGCCCCGCTTCAGTCGTATTCCGCTGTCATTTGCGAGCGACATCGACAAGGCGTTGTACATAACCGCGCAGCAAACAAAGTCTCCGCGAGACGCTGACTACCGCAAGTGGCTCACGAGCCTCGGCTACAATCAGTCGGACATTACGCGCCTTGGCAATCAGGTCCGCAACCGTATCAAAAACTTAGTCGGACAGGCTCCGGGTGCAGAGGTCGTTCCAATCCCGACCTTTGCGGCGCTTCCGGCTGCCGGTGCTGCCCGTACGCGTGCTGCTGCTCCCCTTCTTGCTGTTCCTCCGGCGGCTGCTCCGACGCCTGCTCCGGCTCCCACTCCCGCCGTCTCGCCTCTTGCTGCGGCACTTACTCCTGTCCCAGCGCCAGCGGTGGCTCCCCCTGCGCCCGCAGCCGCTCCCGCTCCGACACCTTCCCGTGCACTTGCTCTGGCGTTTCAGAGGACGCCGGAGCAGCATCGCTTCAAGTTTGTGAAGACGGGCGTGCAGTCCATCCCCGAGATCGAGACGGCCCCGCTAATTGTCGAGCTTTCGTCTGTCATCTCTTCCGAGGTGCCGGGTTACGACCCGGCATTGCAGCCGCGTGACAGAACGAGGACTGGATCGGATATTCAGATTGCCGACATCATCTCGAAGTTTGATCCCCAACTTCTGACCTTTGACCTTAGCACCAAGCGTGGTGCGCCCATCGTCAATGAGAACATGAATGTTGAGAGCGGCAACGGGCGCATCATGGCCCTGCGTCGCATCTACGAATCACAGCCTGCTCTGGCGGAAGCCTACAAGGCCGAACTTACCCGCCTTGGGTTTGACATTTCAGGCATGAGCAATCCCGTTCTCATTCAACGTCGCGGGACGCCCCTCACGCCGGAGGAGACGCAAGCGTACGTCGGAGCTGCGAACACGCCCGACGTTATGCAGATGAGCGCGGCTGAACTGGCGAAAGAGGACGCCAAGAAGATCACTGTCGAGATGCTCGACCGCATCCCAGAGGGTCGTGACTACACCTCCCAACGGTTCGTTGTTGATTTTCTGCGGAAACTCCCGGCGAACGAGCTTAACACCATGCTTAATGCAAAGGGTGAGTTAAGCCCGGACGGCGAGCGCCGCATCCGAAACGCCGTATTTGCAAAGGCTTTTGGTGACTCGCAGGCTATTGCGCGCATTGCGGAGTCCACCGACGACAACATCCGGTCGATCTCGAACGCCCTGATCGACAACCTCGTCAACTTCGCGAAGCTGCGTCTGTCCATCGAGAATGGTCGGACCGACCCCGGTTTCTCAACCGACCCGCTCATCGACGCCATCAACCGCATCTCTCAGATGCGTAACACCGGCACGACGCTCGAAAACTATCTGTCGCAAGTGGATGCCTTTAATCCCATTCCGCCGATGACAGAGAAGTTCATGCGCCTCTTCTACAGCGAGAGGGCGCGGGCGCTTGGTCGGGCGAAGATCTCTGACGGTCTTGGCTTCTATGCACGTGAAGCTTTGAAGGTCACTCCTCCGGATGAAGGTCTTGGTCTCGGTCTGGGCCTTCCCGAAATCACGCCGATGAGTCTGATCGACGCGGCGATCAAGCGCGCACAAGGCGTGGTCGAAGGTCAGGGGACCATGGTCCTTCAACCTCCGGCTCCGGCGCAAGCTCCGATCCCGACCCCGGCATCTCCGCCTGTCACGGTGGAACCTGTCACCACAAATGTGGTTACGCCCGCGGCAGCGCCTCTCGCCATCACTGTCACAAGCCGGAAGCGCATCAACCTCGGACCTGTTGAGGGGACGATCACGCGCATCACATTCTCTGACGGCACGGCTGTCGATATTCAGCGCATGGATAGCGCAAGCACGATGGGTCTGCCGGGATGGCATGACATTAACAAGAGTGTGACAGGAAACTCCTACCTTGGTGACACCGAGAAGGACGCAATCGCACGTCTGCTCGAACAGAAGAACGCGCAGAAGTTTGTGCCGAAGGCTGCTCCTGTGGGCGTGCTTCCCACACCGGAGCCCACGGACCTTGGACCTTCGAACAAGCCGGTTATCGTCGGTGATGTGCCGCAGTCTGTGAAGGACAGCACAAGGATTACATATCTCGGCGGGGCGAAAGAGTTCTTCGATAGAGAACTCCCCGGCATTGACGGGGTTATTCTGGAAACGGCTTACCGCCTGTATCCGGGGACGGATATTAGTTTTGGGTTAGAGGGCATAACTGGTTACGGAAACGCACGGGTATCTGGCGGCGAAGGCAGAAGAGTCGTCATACGTGTCAGCCCCTCAAACCTGAAGATGACCTTCGGCAAGGCTGGTGGAGACTACCGGACCAAAATACTGCACACTGTGTTCCACGAAATGTCTCATCCGATTGAGTATTTCTGGATCAACAACGCTCCTCGTGACACGCAGATTGCAATTCTTGAGCAGTTCAAAAAAGAACGCAGTGGAACTGCGGCACAGAGGGCTGGTCTTATACGCTATGTCCTAGAGCAGCAGTCTGACCGTAGCGATCTCGACACGTTCAAGCAGAGGCTATTAAAGACTTTTGGTCTTACGGAGCAAGAGTTCAATAAGCTTCTTGGGACAAAGCGCGACGTTGGTGCTGGGTCCACGGACATTTATCGTGAGGGTCTTAGCACCAAGTACTACAGGAGCTACTCCGAGTGGGTGGCTGAGAAGGGCGCGCAATGGCTATCGAAGGAGCTTGAAGGCAGGCTCCCGAAGAATGTTTTCGAGAAGTTCCAAAAGGAAATCCTCGGCAAGCTTCGCACGATCTATGAGACGGTGGCTAGAGTTCTTGGTATCCCGACAAGCACGGGAGCTTTTGAGAAGCTTTTGTCCGATGTTTGGGGGACCAAGACAGTTACTCCGCGTGGGTTAGTTGATGGGGTCGTCTCTAAAAGGGAAAAGACAGACCGTATCTCCGATGCGGGGATGGTCGCTTACGAAGAAACAGTTGATGGGAACAACGGCCCGCTGAACAGGCTTCCGGGCGCTGACACCGCACGCCTGAACTCCGAGAGATTTACGAAGCTAACCAACAAGGTCCGCGAGTTCTTCGACCCCCGCTTCACCATTGACAGCTACCCGATCCTGTCGGAGTTCCGAAACCTGCTGTTCGGCAAGATCGGGATGTCTACGCAGCGCGCCCGCGATCTTTCCAACACGATCTCGAACGGTACGCCGGAGGTCCAGACTCAGGTCTATAATTACCTGACGACGCGAGATGCTAACCCGAGCATGATTGCGGACGAGAAGATCCGCGCAGCTGCCGTTCAGGTGAAACAGGAGATCAACCGCACCGCACAGGAGATGGTTGATAAAGGTCTTCTGTCACAGGAAAGCATGGACAAGTACTACGACAGATACCTGCCTCGTATGTACCTGTACTACGAAGCCACTGGTCGCGGCATCAAGAGCCCGAACATGGGCATCAGCGCGCGTGAGTATCTGAAGCTTCGTGATGAGCAGCTTTCTGAGGAAGAACGCAAGCTGCTTGGCGAAATCAAAAACCCTGCCTTCCTGTCCTACGTCGCCCTGTCTCGTCCCCAAAAGGACTTGGCGATGATGGAGTACTTCCAGCAGGTCAGGGATCAAACGGGCGTCAACTGGATTGCGCCAAACTCCCTCGTCGAGTTCAACGGCGAGATGGTGACGCCTTACTGGCTTATGTCAGAGGCGAACATCATGGATGAGATCGCCACGCTGACAGAGCAGACTGACCCGGAAGCCGCGAAGATGATGCGTGATCGCGCCGACGAGATGCGTCGTGTTGCGGCTCCGGCGATCTCCCGCGAGCAGGCCATCCAGATCCCGGAAACGTACCGGCGTCTTCCTGACAGCCCGCGTTATGGCGCGCTTCGTGGGGCCATCATTCAGAAAGGCATCTACGACGACATCGTTGGGACAATGGTGGCTATTCCGATCAGCGATAAGCCGTTCGTCCAAGCCCTCCTTGGCGACGAGCAGAGTTTGGTCGTAAAAGCGAACCAGATATGGAAGATGTCGAAGATCACGTTGAACGTGCCTTCGCAAATCCGTAACGCCATCTCCAACGCCATCGCCATGAACGTGTTTGGCGGTATCCCGCTGCACCGCATCGCCCCCCTTCTCGCCCGCGCGTCCAAGGAAGTCTCGCAAGACGGACAGTACTGGCAGGAGGCGCAGAAGTACGGCATCACTGGCGGCACCATGTCGGCTGCGGAAATGATTAAGATCCGCACGGAACTGGAACAGTATCTCCGTAAGGGTGGTGGGGACGGTATCTTCGGAGCGTTCGCTGCTGCGCGTATCGCGGCAGGCAAGGCAATCGGTGCAGCGTCTGACACGTATCAGGCCGTCGAAGTCCGCTTCAAGATGGCGATGTTTATCCACGGTCGTGAGAAGGGCCTGACCCCCTCGCAGGCCGTCGATGCGGCGAACGACGCGCTGTTTGACTACACGCTTGTGAACCCGAACATTCGCTGGCTGCGTAATTCACCTATTGGCCTGCCGTTTGTCACCTACTATTACAAGGCGCTGCCGAAGCTGATCGAGACGGCGTACAAGCATCCGATGCGATTTGCTCCGTACGTCGCCCTGATGTACGCCATCCCGCAGATGACGATGCTTGCCCTCGACATTGACGATGATGACTACGAGTCGCTTCGCAAGTCCCTGCCGGAGTACATCCGTAACAAGGGCTCGCTGTTCATCCTTCCCTACAAGGATGAGAATGGTCGCTGGCAGTACATCGACACCAGCTACTTCTTCCCGTGGGCCGCGTTCACCGATCCGATTGTTCAGGCGATCTATCGTCAGGACCCTGCGGGTGGGCTGAAGGAAGCCGCCAAGCTCATCACGCCCTCTGGTCCCGTTGTTACGGCGCTCGCGGGTATCACCACGGGCCGCGATCCTTTCACTGACAAGGAGATCGTCGATCCGAGGCAGACGCCCCAGAACAAGGCGCTCGCTCTCGTGTCGTACGTCTGGAACCAAGCCATGCCGTCGATGCTGGCGATTGATATGGTCAACCCGCAGAACGCATCGGGCGCTATCCCGCGCCTGTATAACGACGCGTTTGGCTCGGGAACGGGTCTCGACAAACGCGGCCAGCCGAAGCCGGAGTTTCTTGCTGACGCGGCTCGCCTGTTCGGCGCAAACATCAGCCCGCTCGAACCCGCAACAGCGCGCGCCCTAAACATCAACCATCAGCTTGCAAAGATCCGCGCGTCCGAGAGCCTCCGCTCGCAGGTCGCCAAGGACCAGAGCCTCACGCCCGCAGCGCGCCAGCGTGAGATCGCAAGCCTGAACGAGAAAATCCGCGAGGACTACAAGAAGCTGCAAGAGTACGCGACCGAGACAAGCCGAGCTACAGCTTTGAAGAAGTAAGGGTTGTCAGAAGTTCGGAAAGCAAGGCTTTCTGGGTTTCTGACAATCCGGGTGCAGTTTGTCGTCATCCTAAAAAGCAAGGCTTTCTGGAAATCTGACAATCAGATCAGCCACTCTTTGTACCCCTCCGAAAGCACCTCGCTCGCGATGTTGATCTTGTCGCGCAGCGCCTTCAGAACCTTCTCCTCGACCGTGTTCTCCGTAACGAGGTCGATGTAGGTCACGTTGTTCTTCTGCCCGATCCGGTGAGCGCGGTCCTCGGACTGGATGCGGACCTCCAGATCGAAGCTGTTCGAGTAGTAGATGACCGTCGAGGCTTCTGTCAGGGTCAAGCCGTACCCGCCAGTCCGAGACTGTCCGACAAAGAACCGCAACGGATGATCCGGGTCTTGGAAGCTCAAGACGATGGTCTGTCGAACGTCGGGGTGGGTGCTGCCCGCATACACAGCCACGGACTCCTGACCGTACCGTTCAGCTATCGCTTTCTCGATGGCCTTCAAATCTTCGACGAAGACGCCCCAGATGATGACCTTTCCTGTCACCTCCTCCAAGACTTCCATGAGTTCTGACAGCTTGTTCGTTGACAGCCTCTCAATCTGTCCGTCGTCCGATCTGACAAACCCGGAGCAAATCTGCTGAAGCCGAAGCATCTGTGTCAGAACATTCTGAGCTGTCACGAGACCCCCATCCTTTTCCAGAAGGGTGACAGCGTTATCCTTCATCTGCTTGTACGCGACAGCCTGCTCGTCCGTAAGCTCGACATTACGACGGATGTAGAGCTTATCGGGAAGATCAAGGCAGTCCTTCTTCAGAATGCGGTACGAAAAGGCGTCAAGCTTCGAGGAAAGCTCGTCGAGGTTCTGGTATCCGACGACCTGATTGAAGCTGTGCGATCCAAGGGTGCGGCGCACGATCCTCGCGTACCGGCCCTGAAAAGAGTAGAACGATCCGTGCCCCAACATGAATGGCCCGAGGAACGCGCACTGACTATATAGGTCCATAGGAGACTGGGTGATCGGAGAGCCGGTCATCACGCGACGGTACGCGGCCCTCGATCCAATGTTAATGATGTTCTTCGTTCGCTTCGCTTTCGGGTTCTTGATCGTGGTGCTTTCGTCCACCGCCACCAGAGCCCGATGGCTTGAGACAAACTCCAAAGCGTAGTTGGTTCCTTTCACCGTGGACAGAGCCTCGATGTTCATCACCATTATTTTTAACCGCCAGTCATCTTTAAAAGCACTGTGTAAGTGATCGAGAACTTTTTTACTGTTTGAAGGAGACCACGCAAAAATGTCAGTCTCTTTAAGAACATTATCCGGAAGGTGCTTGAGAAGCTCCGTCTTCTCCCAGTTCTTGTAGACGCCCTTGGGCGCAACGATCATCGCAGCCGTGATCTTGCCCTCAAGAAACAGCGCGCCAATCGTGTCGATCAGGATCTTCGACTTGCCTGTCCCCATTTCACAGAACAGAGCGTACTCACCGCGATCCCATGAACGATCTAAAGCCTCTTGCTGATGAGCGAACGGTTCCATTCTTGACTGATAGTTCATAACCATGATGACCTCCTCGTTGAGCAATACTAACATCCCACAAACTAAATATCAACACCATTGACGTGGGCGTTCATAAGTGATAGGGTGATTCGTTAACGGGAGAACTCCGAATGACAGTCTACGTAACCCAAGAACTGAAAGGTCGAGACTTATCCAGCGCACTCAGCTTTGGGGAACTACAGGTTGTAGTTCCTGCATCCATGGATGTCACTAATAGTAATATGAACGCCATTATCGACCTTGCTTGGACGGTATTGGACGAGTTCGACTGCGAGAAAGATTACGTCCTTCTCTCTGGCGATCCGGTGATTATTGCGACGGTGTGCGCCATAGCGGCAGAAGCGATCTCATTTAACCAACACCTACGGGTTCTGCGCTGGGACAGGCTTGACGAAAAGTACATTCAATTCGACCTGAACTTGTAAGAAAGGACTACAAGATGGCGTTTAACTTTGAAGATCTAGAAGGCGTAGCTTCCGACCTACAGCAGATAGACGAGAGCGGTCTGTCGAAAGTTGCGTCCCTCGTGCGGAAACAGCTTGCACTCGAAGCACGAATCACGGACCTTGAAGCAGAACTCAAAGCTGCCAAAGCGCAGCTGGACTCAATATCGGGGGACTTGCTTCCTGCGGCTCTATCAGAACATGGGCTGTCACAGCTGAAGATGGCGGACGGGAGCGAGGTAAGCGTGTCTCGTTACTACGCTGCCTCTATCCCCAAAGACAGGGCAGAAGAAGCGTTTGCGTGGTTGCAAGAGAACGACTTTGCAGACATCGTGAAGAACCAGATCAGCACGTCGTTCGGTAGAAACGAGTCCAACCGCGCCAATGATCTGTTTCATAAGTTGGAACAAGAGGGGTATGCCCCCTCCCAAAAGCAGTGGGTGGAGCCAATGACGCTCAAGGCTTTTGTCAAAGAGCAGGTGGAAGCGGGAAGAGAAATACCGTCAGACCTGTTCGGCATCTTCATTGGTGAAAAAGCGAAAATCCGGAGAAAGTAAATGGCTAACGCAGTTGCAAAGAAAGAAGCAGCTTCAAAGGAAGTGGCGGTGTACGACACCAGCGTGTTCGAGCAGTTCGCCAACGCAGGCATGGAGGATGTCCGCTCAGAGGATATGTCCGTACCATTCCTGCGTATCCTCGCGCAGCTGTCACCGCAGGTGAACAAGCGTGATGGTGCGTACGTCAACGGCGCAGAAGCGGGCATGATCTACAACACCGTGGCGAACGAAGTGTACAGCGGAGAAGATGGCGTGACCGTCATCCCCTGCTACTACAGCCGTCGCTACGTTGAGTGGAAGCCGCGCGAAAAAGGTGGCGGCTACGTCGCCAGCTACAACGCCGATGATCCTATCGTCTCGAAGTCCTATCGTGACGACAAGGGCAACGACATCCTGCCGAACGGAAACCTGTTGACCAACACGGCGCAGTTCTTCGTTCTTATGATGCACCCCGACCTCGGCCCGCAGCGGTGCCTCATCACCATGAGCAGCACGCAGCTGAAGAAGGCCCGCAAGTGGCTGACGCAGATGCAGTCCTTGCAGGCCAAGGGCAAGAACGGAATGTTCACGCTGCCCATGATGAGCCACAAGTATCGTCTTCGCACTGTCGAGGAGCGTAACGACAAGGGCTCGTGGTTCGGTTGGGACATCACGCGCGAAGGTCCGCTCGACATGGCTGACGAAGCAGACCTGTTCGAGATGGCGCTGAACTTCGCCAAGTCCATCAAGGCTGGCGAAGTGAAGGTGAAGGAAGAGATGGGCGAGGAGAGCTTTGGTAAGAGTTCCAATGCTCGTCCTGTGGACGACGACAACGTGCCTTTCTGATAGGGCGTAAGGTCTATCCTCGGGGCGCTTGATCTAACGGGTCGAGCGCCCCATTCCCTGTCACTTCGGAGTCTTAGAAATGGACTTGGCACGGCGGTTTTTTGACCTCTTCAGAGGTAACGACCGAGCGCATGGAACTTTCAGCGTTCAAACCGACAGAGAGCGGGATGGGAAGAAACAAGGTGTAGCGCGCGTTCTCAAAGAAACAACGACCACTGACCATTGGGCCGCGCACATATCCGGCACGCAGGGTCTTGGCATCATCCCCATCAAGGACAACAACAGCTGTCACTGGGGCGCTATCGACATCGACGTTTACAACCTCGATCACAAGGTCCTGATCTCGAAGATCAAGACGCTGAACATCCCCGGCATCGTCTGCCGCAGCAAGTCTGGCGGCGCGCACCTGTTTTTCTTTTTCAAGGAGGAGCTTCCGGCCTCGGTCCTCCAACCAAAGCTGCGCGACATCGCGTCAGTCCTCGGCTATGCGGGGTCGGAGATATTCCCAAAGCAGACGGAGATTCTTGTCGAGCGCGGGGACACCGGCAACTTCCTGAACATGCCCTACTTCATGGGCGAGGACACGACGCGGTACGGGTTCAATCGTGATGGCGTGTCGCTTGGAATGTCAGAGTTCCTCGACTACGCGGAGAGTATGCTCCTCGACCTTGATCCTTTCCTCGATGTCCAGACGAACACCGTCAAGGACGAGACAGTCCTTCCCAACGGACCCCCATGTCTCCAGCATCTTTGCTCAGAAGGGTTCGGAGAGGGGAGCAGGAACAACGCCCTGTTCAGCCTCGGCGTCTATGCGCGTCTGTCAGACAAGCAGAACTGGGAAAACCTGATACAGAAATATAACATGGACTACATGAAGCCGCCGCTGCCAGCGAATGAGGTGGCGACGATCATCAAGCAGCTTCAAAAGAAAGAGTACTACTACAAGTGCGAGGACCAACCCCTCGTCAACTTCTGCAACAAAAGCCTGTGCATGACGCGCAAGTACGGCGTCGGCCCCGGCGAGTTGAACAACGAGCTATCGAGCCTGACAAAGATCGACGGCGATCCGCCGATATGGTTGCTCAACGTCGATGGCAGTCGCGTCGAACTAAGCACAGAAGCCCTTGTCTCCCAGCTAGTTTTTCAACGCGAGTGCGTGGCGCAGGTGAACAAGTATCCTGTCGGCATGAGCGCAAAAGCGTGGCAGGCTCGGATGCAGGTGCTTCTCAACAATCTCACCATCATCGAGGTCCCGCCGGACGCGACCCTCAAGGGAGCCTTCGAAGACCTGCTGTTCTCGTTCTGCTGCGACCGAGCCAAGGGCACCGAACGCGAGGACATTCTGCAAGGCATCGCCGTCTGGATGAAAGGTCGCGTCTACTTCCAGATCAAGGACGTGATGAAGCATCTGCTGGTGAACGACTTCAAGACCTACACGTCGAACCGGATCGCGCTGCGTGTGAAGGAGTTGGGTGCGGAGAAGATGTTCTGGCAGGTCAAGGGGAAGGGTGTCCACGTCTGGGGCTTTCCAGAGGAGTTCTTCGGCAGCGCGAGTTCTGTCAACCTCGACCTGCCCGAACGCAAGCGCCGGGACGACATCCTATGAACATCATCCTTGGACCTCCCGGAACAGGGAAGACGACCCGTCTTCTGACGCTCGTCGAGAGCTACATGGAAGCGGGTGTCCCGCCCGACCGGATCGGATACCTGTCGTTCACAAGACGTGCCGCGCACGAGGCGATCTCCCGCGCCTGCGCCCGCTTCAAGATGACAGAGAAGGACTTCCCGTACTTCCGGACGCTGCACAGTCTGGCCTACCACCAGCTTGGTATTGGCAAGAACAGCATCATGACCGGCAAGCACTACCGGGAAGTTGGTGACTGGCTGAAGATCGGCGGCTTCTCCGATGGGACCACGCTTCCCGAAGGGCCGTTCGCGGACTTCGGCTTTGGCGACAAGTTCCTTGAGATCATCAACATCGCCCGCATCTGCAAGACGCCGCTGCGCGAGGTCTACAACGGATCGTCTGTCCCGCTGCGGACGGACTGGAGCCGCGTGGACTACGTGGATCGGGGGCTGCGCGTCTACAAGAAAGACAATCACGTCTACGACTACACCGACATGCTCGAAATGTTCATCGAGCGCGAGGTCGCCCCCAGCCTTGAGGTCGTGCTGATCGACGAGGTGCAGGACCTGTCACCGCTCCAGTGGCAGATGGTTCACGCCATCATCGCCAAAGCTAAAGAAGTCTACATCGCAGGTGATGACGACCAAGCGATCTATCGCTGGGCGGGCGCTGACGTGGATTACTTCGTCCGGCTTGAGGGTAAGGTGGAGGTGCTGGGCCAGAGCTACCGCATCCCTGCCGCACATCACGACATCAGCCAGAAGGTCATCAACCGGATCTACAACCGCCGCCAAAAGGACTTCCTGCCACGGGAAGACAAAGGCGAGGTGCAGTGGTACAGGCACAGCGAAGAAGTGGACCTGTCAGCCGGTGACTGGCTGCTGCTGTCGCGCACAAGAAAAGGCGCTAACAATCTGGAGCAGGAGGTTCGGCAGCGCGGGTTCCTTTACTCGTACAACGCCAGCACCAGCATCGAGTCCGAGATCGTTGACGCGGTGAGGAACTGGACCGACCTGCGCGAAGGCAAGCGCCTACGCGCGTCTGACATCAAGAAGATTTACAAGTACATGGCGCTGGGGACAGAGGTCGCCTACGGCCATAAGACGATGCCGGGGGTGGACGATACGCTGTTCTTGGGTATCGACGATCTGATCTCGGACCACGGCCTTTTGCATACGCGCCCGTGGGAAGAAAGCATGGCGAAGATCCCCGAGGTGGATCGCCGCTACCTTCAAATCTGCATCCGCAACAACGAGTCCTTCAAGGACAAGCCCCGCATCACGATCTCCACAATACACGGGGCGAAAGGAGGAGAGGCGACCAGCGTCCTGTTGCTGACAGATGGCGTCCGCCGAAACAACAGCCTATGGAAACGCAATGCCTACGACGAAGACGACGAGGCCAGAGTCTTCTACGTGGGTCTGACGCGGGCGAAGAAGAGCCTGCATCTCATTCATCCAATGGTGTCGAGGGGCTATGACATCCCACACTAGCCCCGCGATCCTCCGCGCAGTCTGCCACTGCGCCTTGGAATCCCACCTCCTCACACGTCGAGGACTGAAAAAGAAGTGGCCTATGTGCTACTGCGGCAAGCCCATGAGGATAGAAAATGTCACAGATACCGCTCTTCCAAACAGTCTCCGAGTGGGTGATGCCGGACGGCTTCCCGAACCTGTCAGAAGCACGGGAGATAGCGATTGACCTTGAAACCTACGACCCGCAACTGAAAGAGCGTGGGAGTGGGTGGCCCACCAAGAACGGGCACATCATCGGCATCGCTGTCGCCACGGACTTCGGAGCTTGGTACTTCCCGATCCGTCACCAAAGCGGCGGGAACATGGACCCCGACGTGGTGATCCGCTGGTTGAAGCGCATCTGCTCCGACCCGTCAAAGGACTACATCTTCCATAACGCAAGCTACGACGTGGGCTGGCTGCTGACAGAAGGCGTCGAGATCAAGGGCCGCGTCGTTGACACGATGGTCGCCGCTCCGCTGATTGACGAGAACCGCTTCAGCTATGCGCTGACAAACCTCGGACGCGATTACCTTTACGAGAAGAAGGACGAGCGCCTGCTGCGCGAAGCCGCCGCCGAGTGGAGCGTCGATGCGAAAGCGGAGATGTACAAGCTCCCGCCCCAATACGTCGGTCCGTATGCAGAGCAGGATGCTGCCCTGACCCTGCGCCTGTGGCGCCACTTCCAAGGGCTCATCATCAAGGAGGATGTCTCAAGCATCTTCGACCTTGAACTGCGTGTCCTGCGGACCACCGTGAAGATGCGCCAGCGTGGCGTGCGCGTGGACGTGGAAGGCGCGGAGGCTGTGCGCCGGGATCTTGAAGGGCGCGAGAAGGCGATCCTTCACGCGATCAAGAAGGAGCATGGGCTCGACGTTGACATCTGGGCGGCGGTGAGCGTGGCGAAGGTCTTCGACAGCGCGGGCCTGACATACCCGAGAACGGAGGCGACCAACGCGCCGAGCTTCACGAAGGAGTTCCTGTCCTCGAACAAGCATCCGCTCCCGAAGCAGATCGTACTGGCGCGCGAGTACAACAAAGCCCGCACCACGTTCATCGACGCGATCACGAAGTACGAACACAACGGTCGCATCCACGCCGACATCCACCAGCTGCGGTCTGACAGCGGCGGCACAATCACGGGCCGCTTCAGCTACTCGAACCCCAACCTCCAGCAGCTGCCCGCCCGGAACGAGGAGATCGGGCCGATGATCCGGGGGCTGTTCCTGCCAGAAGAAGGACAGCAGTGGGGGAGCTTCGACTACTCCTCCCAAGAACCCCGGATCGTGGTCCACTACGCATCGCTCTTGGGATTGCTCGGGGCCGACGACTTCGTGGAGAAGTATCAGGCTGACAAGTACTCCGACTTCCACCAGATCGCCGCCGACATCGTGGGCGTCCCGCGCAAGCAAGCAAAGACCATCAACCTTGGACTCTTCTACGGGATGGGCGTGACCAAACTCGCCGCGCAGCTGGGCTTGGACATGGCAGATGCGAAGGACTTGTTCGCCAAGTATCACCAGCAGGTCCCGTTCGTGAAGGACATCAGCGAGTACGTCTCCAACCGAGCAGGGACCAAGGGCTTCGTCCGCACGCTGCTGGGGCGTAAGTGCCGCTACGATAAGTGGGAGCCCTCTCTGTTCGGGGTCCACAAACCAATGCCCTACGACGAAGCCTTCGCGACCTACGGCAAGGGCATCCGCCGCGCCTTCACCTACAAGGCCCTGAACGGCCTGATCCAAGGATCAGCCGCCGACCAAACCAAAATGGCGATGGTGACGCTCGATGACGAAGGGATGCTGCCGCTTGTCCAGATCCACGACGAACTGGCGATGACGGTCCCCGACAGGAAGACCGCCGAGCGCATCGCGGAGATCATGGAAACCTGCGTCGGACTGCAAGTCCCGTCAGTGGTTGACGCAGAGTTTGGAAAATCATGGGGTTACGCTACAAAGAAGATTGACGATGCTTGGTCCTGATTCGCTGCTCCACCGCCGACTCGTTAACCTGCTGCGCGAGAGCGGGCTTGGTCTGTCAGAAGCTGAACAGCTGGCAGGTAGGGTCCTCGCCCTCGTCATGTCGTTTGTCAACAGAAGGTTAATCTGATATAAAGTTCTCATGTCGATCTTGGTTGAAGTCCGTCAGGAAAGAGACAAGCTCAAGCAAAAGCTTGAGGGGATAACGCAGAAGCGGGACATCGAGAGTCTCCCGTATTCGATGGCGTTTCTCCTGCCGCGTCAGCTTGCCCACATTCTGCGGGCTCTTCACCTTGAGGCGGATGCTGTCAACCGGGATGAGATCCTGTCCATTATCACGATGACAGGGCGTAGCGCGGAGATCCAATCCTCGCGGGTGGTGGACGTAGCAATATGCCGACTCAACAAGAGGCTCAAGGAACACGGCTTGCGTGTCAGGAACCTTCGCGGAGTCGGCTTCTATTTTAACGCACAGGATAAAGCCACGATCAAGAAGATCATGGCTCGTTAATGATACAGCGACAGAAGCCAGTCCCGCGCTTCCTTTTTTGAGAAGCACAGGCGCACGTCGCCGTGCACCGTGACAGCGCGATAGGCCTTGCCCTCGCGCTTATCCAACTCAGTGACGTTTATCCAGCCCACGACCTTCTCGAAGTAGGTGAGCGTGAACGTCCCGTCCCCTTCCTGCGTCAGCTGGATCGGGTTGCTCCCCGGCACTCTGGCCGGGGCCTCCTTCTTTTCTGGCGCTGTCATCACGACCCCGCACATATCAGCGATGTCTTTCGGGAGAGCGTCCATCCTTACGCCTCCCCGTAAGGGAGGCCGTGAGAGAACGCGATGGCCTGCGCGATGTTCAAGAACTTGATGCCGGGAATGTCCGTCACCTCGTCCGGAAGACCAAGCGTGTGGCCCTCGTCGTCAACGTCGCCCAGAACAAGCCCGTTGCCAGCCAGCGGCTGCGGCCAGCCGGGGAGCAGGAAGAAATGCTCCGGCGCGTTCAGCAGACCCTCATCGTCAACGAAGATGCTGACCTTGTGCCCACCAACCTCGGCATACACAACGTCGAACAGCTCGCAGCCGATCAGGTCGTAAATGGTTTTGTAGTCGCCGCTGTACTCGACAGGGGTAACGGTCTTGTCGGTGGCGTTGATAAGAAGAGCTTTCATCGTCGCAAACCTTTCTACGTTGTTGCGATGGAAGGGAGATTAACTGACCTGTTAAAGCTAGTCAACCCCCCTTCTTTATTTTTTTATTTCATCGTGTTTCGGGACGAGCCGCCTTTGCGCCCCGCCTCCATCGCAAGTTCCTTGTTTGTCGAGAACGCACGCTTCTCAGCGGGAACATTGCTCCCGCCATTCGTGCCAGCCTGACGCGCCTTCTCTCGATCACGGGAGAACGTGCGCTTCTCAGCTGGCACCGCCTTACCGCCCATGCTCGCAATCTCCTTGCGGCGCTCTGGGCTGATGACGGCAAAGCCCCGCAGGATCTTCGGCTTCGGTGTTGCTTCTTCATCCATGGTCCACGCTCCTTTAACCTTCGTCATCCACACGCGGCGGGTCAGTAATAGGCAGGCGAGGGATGGGCGCGAGCTTCGCGGCCATCTGACGGATGCCCTCCTCGGTGTCTTCCATCGCAGTGTCCATCTCGCCAGAGGCGAACTGCCCCGACAGCGCGAGATAGTCGATGCTGCTCATCAGACCCTGAAGATTGCGGCGGTTCTTCTTCATGCGCGCCATCTCGTAGCAGTGCATGAACATCGCGCCTTCGTACAAGGACATCTCAACGCCCGTGATATTCTCAAAGATTTTGCACGCCCGATCCATTACGTCTTCCTCCTGACCATGCAGGTCGGCGCGTGAACGAAGAAGCGTGGCAGACTGTGACAGAATATCTCTATGGTTCATTTTCTTTCTCCTGTTTAGAGTCGATCAAATGTCCGCAAGTCGTACACCTCCAAGTCCATTCGTTGACGTTGAAGACGATTGCGTGACCCCTTCTCTGGTGCGCGAAGTAGCACCAGAAACCCTTGATAAATCGCATCATGTTTGCGTGACCTCGCTCATCTGCCGACAGAGTTCGGCGGTGATGCCTGAAGATCCCGGCCTGTCGTCGTTGATCTGTGACAGGGACTCCGCGTCTAGCAAGATCGAGCAGCACGCCATGACATGCGCGAGATGATGCGCTCCGCTCTCCCTGTCGTACGTCTCACCGTCAGCCCATGACAGGAGATGCCGCATCATTGCGTCGTAATAAATCGACGACGTGACGGTGTGCTCCCGCCAGTTCATACGACCGTATTTGTTCGCGCCGTTCATCATCGCGTGCGACAGGTGCATGAGGGCGACAGGCGGGACGCACGTGAACGAAGGCTTCGTCACGCCAAACGCGGTCTTCGGGTTGTCATCAGGAAGCATCTTTCCCATCCTTCGCTTTTGGAACACAAGTCATGCCTATAGGACCGCGCGAAAAGACCGTTTTGCTTGCTATGTCCTGCACGGCGACAATCGCGGCTTCACATGATTGCTTGTCCGCAAACTCTTGCGTCGTGACCACAGCGCCGATCTGAACCAAGTTAAGGACGATGAGGATGTACATCTTTCCCCTCCAGCGCAGCGCGGGCGACACGACAGTGTTCACCTGTTACATCAGCATTTGATCCCTCAATATGCAGATTATCCCAGCCTTCTTTATCCAAAGTATCGGCAGCAGCAGCAAATGGTCGCAGCGCCGCCTCCAGTTGCTCGATGCGGTTGGCGGCTTCTCTGAGCAGCGGGCGGCGCATCAACCGGTGAGCTTCTTTAAGGCGCGTAACAAGATCGTCAGTCATCTTTCCCCTCCAGCGCGTGCTTCGTCCATACCATCAACGACATCGCTCTGTTCGGAGCAGGGATGCCGTTGTCTCCGTCAACCACGTCTGCCTGATCCTCTAGGTAAAAAAGGATCGCGGGGAACAGGTTTTCTAGCTTTTCGATGCGGTTGGCGGCTTCTGACATCGCCCTGCTTTCGTAGGCTTCGGTGTCCTTTGCCAAATAGCGCAGTCGCTTCACAAGGTCGTCAGTCATTGCGCCACTCCACCTGCTTGCCCATCAGTTCGTGCGCGCGTGTCAGCGCGTCGATTAGGGATTGATACTTGTCCTTCGAGACGGTCAGTTCTTCGAGAGAAAGGAACGCCTCAAGCGCCAGCTCCAAGTCCTCGATCCTGTCAGCCGCTTCGTTGACCAATTCCCACGGCTCGCCCAAGGGAATGTTGCGCCCTTCACGAAGTCTTGAAGTTAAACTTGAAGACATTTCTACGATCCTCTTGTTTGACAGGTTGGTAGTTGCGAGATTTATAGTACATGCGCCCGTGATGCTCAGTGCAGTAAGCGCGCTTGTGCTTCGCGTATGTCTCTCTGGCGTCCGCGCCGCAGTAAATCTGAAACCCGTCGCTCGTCATGTAGTTCAGGGGGTAGTGACACTCCAACATGCCGATGTTGAAGAGGGTCTTGACCTCCGGCTTTGACGGGACAGGTGTACGCGCGGGCTCCTCGAAACCCTTGCGGCGCAGGCCTATTCGCTTGTCTGTCACCTTCGGCTTCGGCGGATAGGTGCTCGACTTGTTCGCAAGGGGTGAGCCCGCAGCACGGGACACGGCCCTCCGATCACCTTCGCCGCGCGCCCTGTTCACAATGCCGATCACGCTGTTCTTCGATATGCCGAGAAACTCGCCTATCTCAGTGCTGGAATAGTGCTTGTCCCCCGACCATAATTCCAAGATCGCATCGCGCTTCTCGTCAGCTGTCATCGTCAGCGGCGTTCTACGCATGGCCGACCCCCGTGACAGTGGGGATCGGAAGGTCGTTGTCGGGGTCCTGCTCCTCGACCGCGCTTGTCATCTCCTCTTCAAAGCATGAGTACATTTCATCCAAGATGACCATAAGCTCCTGCTTCGATCCACCTGACATGAACCACGTCGAGCAAAGGTTCTCGCACAGCACCGCGCACAGACTGTCCACCACAGCCTCATGCTCAAGAGGTTTGCCGTCCTTCCTGTCAGCAACACGCGGATCGCTCGTCAGCTGGTGAACAATCTTCCCCAACATCTGAGGGATGATCGTGGACAGAATGGAACTGCTCCAGCGCCAGTCCGTCGCGTCCTCCAGACGCGTGCCATTCCTAATCTTTATGTTGAAGTGTACTTCAGCTTGTGGTTGCTTGCTCATGGTCCACGGTCCTTTGTTCAAGAGTTGACAGACTTACGCACGCAGTACGGTTTTTGTTTCAGCCTGTCCCGCACGCCCTTGGGTTCGAGGTGCGAGAACATGCCGTTCGAATAACGCGGACAGTCCAGAGCAAGGCCCATCGACACCATCTCCGCGTTGATGGACTTCCCGCTCGACGTGAAGCAATGCGCCACAACACGACCGTGCGAGGGATTGCCCATCGGGTGACAGCGGATCGACCCCGCCGTGCGGATCAAAAGGCGAAGGCCGTCCCGCGCCGCTTTGCCGTGGCGCTCGTCCATCTCCTCCGCGTCGATCCCATACAGGCGCACGCTCTGGCTGGCGAAGTACAAGGTGTCCCCGTCATAGGCTGACGGGTGCCCCTCGATGGATAGGGCGGGCTGGGTGAACAGAAGGGCGCACAAGCCGGTGACTGCTGGAGAACAGGTCATGTCAGACGTTCCCCTCTCCAGAGTCACGCCGACCGAAGGCGCTCCATGCGTCGTGCGCTTCCTCCCTCCAGTCGAAGTCATCGTCCGACATTTCAGAGGCGGTCTTCTCACCAATCTCCAAGGCTTCGTCTACGTCAGACGCTGACACGTTCAGGACGTGCTGTAACCTGACAGTTCGCTCGATCACGATGGCGAAGCCGCGGGGGGCGTTGGAGGATCGCTGTTTGCGGGGGGTGCTTGCTGGGGCCTTAGCCATGTTCAGGCGTCCTCGTGCTTGCGGACGAACAGGACGACAGGTTTGTCGTCGTCCTTGCGATGGATGGTGATGAGGTCCTCATCGTGGATCACGGTCCATGGATCTTTGCGCCCGTCCTGAAGACAGGCTTCAAAGACAAGCAGCAGCGCGTCCGTGGAAGGAGGGGGAATAAGCCGGAGCGTCATCAGGAAGGCGATGAGATCACGGAAATCGTTGCGGTCGAGGTGGTCCACGGTGCCTTCGCGGACATCAAACTTGTTCATAACAACACCCTTTCTATGGTTTGTTTCCACAACACTAATTAAAGCACGTTCTGAAGAGTAAATCAAGCGGGATGTGGCGGGGGCGGGCGGGAGAAATATCTATAAGGGAGATCAATATATTAGAAATATAGTCTGCAAGCCTTTGAATATATTTAGATAGTTGCATATACGCGTACGCAGGTGAGAGCCCCCGCAAAAAGCTGAAAAAGCCGCTATCGTATATATATCCGTATAAACAGTGAGTTACAGAATATATCGCCAATATATCCCATTATCTTATAGAGAAGTGGGGGGCCGGGCCTGTCACGCTCATGCCTTGGGGCTTGTACCTGTCAACCGTTGTTGATACCTGTATTCCCGACGGGGCAGGAGAAGCTTTGACGTGGCAGGCAAACCCAAGATTCCGATCACATCTTTGAAGATCATGGGCGAAAAGGCGTACGGTCTGACGCCTCGGCAAGAACTGTTTGCAAAGACGTACGCGACAGAGAACGTCACGCAGACTGAGGCTGCCAGACGGGCGGGCTTCAGCAATCCGGCGTGGGCGGCGTCGCGTCTGATGAACGGGCGCGATTACCCACACGTCTTACGTCGTATCGTCGAGCTTAAACAGGAACTGTCACGCAAGTACGAAGTCACCTTCGAGAACCACGTAAAGAAGATGGCCGAGATTCGTGACATGGCCTTGGCTGACAAGAACTATGCGTCCGCAGTGGCGGCGGAGAAGGCGCGCGGTCAGGTGGCAGGTCTGTACATCGCCCGTCACGAGATCATGGTTGGCAAGATCGACCAGATGAGTCGTGACGAGGTGCTGGCCGAGATTAAAAAGCTTCAGGAAGAGTACCCTGTGCTTGCGGTGGCGACCGCCCCGAAGCAGGACATCATGCCCGTCATAGAGGACGCGACCTTTGAAGACGTCACAGAGCCCGTTAGAGCCTCGCAGGAGGGGGTTGGATATGAGTCTGACAGCGAGGACCCTGAACACGGAGGCGGGCGTCTGGAAGAGCCTCAGCGGCGCGACGACGGGGCTGGTTCATTGGACGAGGATCGAGGCCCGCGTCGGCACCGGAATCCCCGATCTGAATGGCGCGATGACGGACCTTGAGTTTTGGCTGGAGCTGAAGGTTGTGAAGACTGTCAGCTTCAAAACCGAAGGTTTGTGGCGTCCCAATCAGGTGGCGTGGCAGACCAAGCGATGCCAGTCCACACCCGATAGGGTCTGGAATGTTGTCAGCTATCCGGAGGGTCAGTCTGTCAGGCTGTACCGTGGCGATAAGGTCTTCGACCTGAACCGGGGAATCGCCGCGAAGCCGGACTTTGAAACGCACCTCCCCCCAAACTGGATTGCAATGCTGGATTTCATCGGGCGCAAGAATGGCAAAGCGTAATCCTGTCAGTTATAAAATCATCGTGCCGGAGGATTTCTTTTCCTTCTTGGACGCGGCTATTGAACACGCGCAGCGAACACGGGGCGTAAAGGTCTCGCGCCGCCGCGTCTGCATGGCGTCCGGTTTGTCGCACGCGACCATCTGGGAAGCTGAGAAGTCGAAGCGTGATCTCAAGTTTTCGACAATCATCCGGTGCTGCACCGTCTTAGGCTATGAGATGAAGCTTGTTCGGCTGCCTCCGCCCCAGTCTGTCACGGATTACGATGAGGCCATCCGCGAGAGGCCGGGGAAACGGAAGACTCCGCCGCGCGGGGGCGTGAACTTCTTCAAGCGCAAAGAGGCTGCGCCCCCTGAATAGGGGGCGCGATGACGGTCGGAATTTAGGGCGCGATGACGGTCGGAATTTAGGGCGCGATGACGGTCTGAACCCCAGGAGCCTGGGCTGGGCTGGGCTGTCAGAACCCCGCCCAGCTGATCCGGTCTGCCCCCTGCCTGTCCTC
>Ga0315903_10000508_pt1 | contig 59036 bp, 78 predicted proteins | sample LakEriMetagenome_7_FD_203524 | JGI IMG/M metagenome (GOLD analysis project Ga0315903, IMG submission 203524) | Freshwater fungal communities from buoy surface, Lake Erie, Ohio, United States - Buoy 2 MA119 | ecosystem: Environmental > Aquatic > Freshwater > Lake | place: USA: Lake Erie, Ohio... | reverse complement strand
TCAGACGGTGGCTGCTCGAAGACGCACACGTCACCGGGCCGCCCAGCCGGCATGATGGCCGCCAGCTTGCCCTTGTCGGAAAAGCCGACCCACGGCCCCGGTGTCGCCGCCTCTGCGGCCTTTCGCATGTCTTCCGTCATGACTACTCCTTGGCCTTGGCGAGGGTGGCGCGAGCGCGGCGTAGATCGCCAACGGTGAAATCGCGCGACGCGGCGTTCCCATCTTCATCTGAGGTGGTCAAAAGATCGAAATCCTGTTCGTGAGGCCAGCACTCTGCATGAAGCGCGAACGGCTCCAACGCCTTCCCCATCTCCTCGACCAGCGCCCGGAGGCGGGTGATCTCGGCGGCGGCTTGGCGCAAGTCATCACCAAGTGGGCTGTCGGTTCCGTCTGCTCTGCGGGCAGCGTCTGCTTCGCGCGTCAGCCTCTCCACGATGTCAATCATGGGCGGTGTCCTCCTCTGAATAGGCCGGCAAGCGCCCGCATGACGCGCCGCCACAGTGTCGATTGTTCCCGCTCCTCGGCGGCGGCTGCATCGTCAAGGCAATCGGAGCACGGCTCCGAAAGCGGCAGGCAGTGAATGCAGCGACGGATGCGCTCGCTCATGGCTCGTCCTTCAGGATGGCGTCGATGCGGGAGAGGGCCTTGCGCGCGGCGCGGTAATGCTTGCCCTTGAGGTGAACCGGGACATCCTCCTCGTTGCCGAACATGGTGATGCCGCCAACCCGAACGAGCGGGGCAAGCGCCTCCCGCGCCTCCCTCAGCGCCTCCATGGTGCGGGTGTGGGTGGAGGCGAGGACGTATTCGCGTCCGGTTGCGAGGTCGATGAACGTTCCTTTTGGCATCTCAGCCATTGTCGTTCTCCTGTGAAGGGGTGGTTACTCACCCGAGTAACACCACGCCCCAGTCGTCAGCCAGCAGGTCGGCCTGCGACACGACCCACGGGACGATGTAGCCCTGCTGCGTCTTCATGTCGATGTGGGCGTGGTACTGCACCACAGTGCCCTCGCCGAGCATCGAGAGCAGCGGCTCGCGGTTCACCTTGAACTCGGAGCCGGGCACGAGGAAGACGAACATCCCCTTCCCGTTCCACCCCTCACGCGCAAGCCGCCGACCGGCTTTGATGTGGATCAATGCTTCGCTGAAATTCATCCTTCCCTCCTGTTGATGAAGAGCGTACATGCGGCTGCGATGGCGATCTGCTCCCGCGCTTTAGCGCGGTACAGCATGTAGCGACGCGTAGAATACGTTGACGATGACGACGTCGGCAGCGCGGCTACGTGGACACTCTGCCCCCTGAACCCGAGTGTCACTATCTCCGGCACGAGCATCGTCTGCTTCTGTCGCCCGTACGAACTCATCTCCACGTACTCCATATAGTCGACCAACACCGTCTCGTGCGGGTCGACGCCGAGATAGTGGCAAATCTCAATACAGAGACTGTCGACTTCACCGTCGGTGATGATCTCGCCCACGATGAAGTTTGGGTTGTCCTTCAGCTTCTCAGCGAAGGCCGTCGCAAGGATGTTTCCGAACATGGTGCGTTCCGGTCAGGTGTTGCGTGGCTCGGCGTGCATGCAGCGGTGGAGCAGCACTGCGGCAGCACCAATCAGCAGCGACAGGTTCTCGGTTGCCGACATGCTGGTCATCGTACCTTCATCACTCGTTGTCGCGGCAATGGCGACCGATGTGACCTCTCCGGTCCTCGCCCGCTTCAGCATGCTCTCAAGCAGCGCAATCGCTTCGTCGTTGATGCGCGGCGGCTCACTGCCGTTAACAGCCCGCTTGGTGGCCAGCGCCACTACCTTGTCGTCGCTCATGGTGCATCCTAGTGAATTGTCTCGCCGGGCATGGGCTTGATGATCATAGGCCACCATCGCCCCGAGACATCTTGGTACACGAACGTCACAGCGCGCTCTGGCCGGCAGTGGTCACCGTTCATGTCGAACCATGAGCCGATGTGGAGCGGCGCTGCGGCAGTCACCAGCTTTTCGCGCTCGACGTCAACCTCGGCGACATCTGTCTCGCCATACCTGCCGACGTCGAGCGCGAACCGATGGGTCACTGCATGTTACTCCGGCGAGTAACCTTGTCCTCGACCGCCGCCCAGACCTTCACCTTGGCTATCAGGTCCACCTCGGTGTCGCCGATGAACGACTTGATGCGCTGCGGGGTGCCGGTCTCGGGGTCGAAGGCGATGCGGCAGGGGGTGCCGACCACGCGCGAGGCCATCTCGGCTCCGACCGCCTCCATGATAGACCCCACGAAGTCCGGCAGGGCACCGGGGGGCATGGCGTTGATCGTCGCCTGAAGCTCCTTGGGCGCTCCGACGTTGAACCCGATGACGATCCCGAAGCGCGGGCCATCGTTGGTCATGCGATACCCGATGTCGAACGTGCTGATGGCGGCGTTGACGAACTCGGGGGCCGCGTTGGCGGCGGGCGGCGGGGGTGCAGGCGGTTTGCGGCGTGTCGCGCTCTTGGTCATGGTGTTTTCCAAAAAGACCCCCATGGCGCGTGACCATGGGGGTAGTTGCAGGGAGGGACAGGACCGTGGCCGACAGTGGATTGACCGGCCACGTACGCATTACACACGGGACGGCGCTCGCCGTCAACCCAGCTCGCCGGACAGGACGCGCGCCTGCGCCTCCATCTTCTGCGCCATCTCGGAGATGTCGCGCAGCATGTACTCCGTGACGACGGCGACGCCCGCCGCGTCGGTAGGCATGGGACCGATGCCGGTGTAGCTCTCGGCCGCCGCTTTCGCCGCCTCGGCCCCGAACATCTTTTGGATCAGGTCGGTCATCGCATTCACCGCGCTGCGCATGGCGTTGTGCGCGTCGGCGGTGTTCTCCATCATGCTGCGGCGCATGACAACGCTCGTTGGCGACGCCGCCGAGGCCCACTGCTTCGCCGTCTCGGTGGCCGTCTGGACGTTGCCATTGATGTCCGCCGGTTTCGGGCCGGATACTGGTGCGCGCAGCGCGCTGGCGTCCGTGCTGATCGTCGTGCTGATGCCCTGCTGTGCCGCCATGGTGCTCTCCTGCTGGCTGGTGGCGTTGATCTGGGAATTGTGCTCGTCGAGCAGCTGCTGCATCTCGTCGAGGGTGTCCTGCACGCCGGGAATGTTGCGCCACGGCCCGGTCGGACGCTCGGGCTCGTGCGGGTCCACAAGCAGCGAAAAGGCTAGACGCTCGTACACCTCCTGAAGCGTTGCAGGTTGCCCCGGCGCAGCTTTAGTGAGGTCCGTGACGGGCGTCGTGAGCCCGGCAAGCTCTGGGTTGTTGGTGGTCATCGCAGTATCCCGGTGGTGACGGGTGGTGATGTTGTAGTGTCGCACAACTCAGGGGTGGTGTCAAGGGGGTGCCTGAGGGGTGGTGGGGGAGAGGGCGGGGCAATCGCGCGGCAGGCGGGGTATGAGCCCTCTACCGCGCCGTCCCCGCCCCCGAACCGCTGAGCCAGCTGCGACGGCAAGCCCCAGTTCTCGGACGGGCACCACTCCATCCTGCCCGGATGATATGGTGCGTCGCCGTACAGTGTCAAGCGTACTCGCGCCGAGCCCAGCGGGGGCGACCGTCGTTGTGGATGAGGGCGAGAACGGCATTGGTGTAGCGGCTCGCGCCGCAGTGGGAGCCCAATCCCCGGTTGTGCAGGCCGGCAGCGCCTTGGTAGGTGCCGCAGCGCCGGTAGGCGAGGGCGAGGTGGCGCAGCCCCCACTCGACGCCGGCCTCGCAGGAATTGAGGGCATAGACAGGTCCGCGATAGCCGATCATGCGGGCGGTGGCGGGCTTGATCTGAAGCGGACCCAGCTCGCCGGCAGCGCCACGGGCGTTGCAGCGAAGGCCGCTCTCCTGCTGCGCCACGGCGAGCGCCAGTTCTCCGGGGATGGACAGGGAGCGGGCGACGGCGAGCACGCGTGTGCGGGCGTAGAGGCGCGCTGCGGGCGTCGGGCGTGCGGGTCCGGGATCGCGCATCTCGGTGGCCGGCTTCATGGCGTAGATGGCGGCCCAGTTGAGGTTGGCCCTGTCATCGGCACGCGCCGGTCCAGCGAACAGGTAGAGGAACAGGGCGGCATAGAGCGCGGCGATGACTGTGGTGGCGGCGATGGAGATCGCCTTGGCGTAGCGCGTGGAGATCATGGGTACCTTCAGGGTTTTTGGGGTCAGGGGTTTTTTCGGCAGGGCGTTTTTCTGGTGCTGGAACGCGCTGGTCAGGGGGTGGGGGGTCTGGCGGTGTAGGCGGCTTCGTACGCCCGCATCTCCATCGGGTCGAACAGGGAGAGGTGAACGTTGGCGAGGATGATGCCGTGCTGGTCGGCAAGATGCTTGGTGTACTCCATCATGGCGTCGAGGACGCGCTGGACGCGTTGCTCTCGGGTCAGCTTGCGCCCTTTGACGGCGATGGCGGCAAGACGTGGGGTGTCGTTGTGCATGGGGTGCTCCATTGTTGCGCGGTGCAGGGTCGCGGTCGAATGCGGCGGGAATGTGTCTTATATTTGTGTTGGATGTTTCTTTTTGTTCCATTTTATGGTTTGGGGGTTTTTTGGCTCAGGGGTGTGAGCAACGTCCCTAAACAAGGCCTGGACCCCCCCACCCCCCTGTGTCCAGTTACTCGGGGGAGTGACCATGGCAGGTTTGGCCATTTGCATAGGTTGAGGGTCGGTCATACGGATCGACGATGTCACTAGGATGGGCCTAGGGTTCTTTTCCATCTCCTGACGCACGGCAGTGGCACGGCGTCTTGAAAATCGGGTCTTCCCACATACCGGGGCGCGCGCTGTGAAGCGGCCGCAAGGTCTAGGGGAAGCGGCGGGGGGCAACCTGCCGATAGGCGTAAAAACTTGGCCATGTATTGCCCACCGTTGCGTCAACGGTGCGGGGGATGAGGTCGCGAGGCAATCCGGCTAAGCGAAAACGTCCTACCGCATACTTGCAATGGTGCCACCCTTCGGACCGCGATGCCGCTTAGTCTGGTAGGCCTAAGAACGGACCGCCCGTTACATGGTCGAGGACGCAAAAAGGGTGCAAGTTGAAACGATCCCGGATTGCCTAGCGAACAATCTGGGCTGACGCAATGATGGGGTGGCGGGTCTAAAGCCTGCCGCCCCGTCGTCTTTGAGCGTTGCCGCAAGTCACTCTGCCGAGTGACTTTCGCTAAGGCTCATACAAGATTGAGCCAATACAAGAGAAGGACAAGACATGCACAAGGATGCAGCACGGGCGCTCCTCGCAGCGCTGGACGTCTCGAACATGGGCGCGACGGTTTGCGAGGCTGGCAAGCCGTGGGCGCTGCGCCGCTATCGGAGCGGCGTCGGCCTGTATGCCGAGCGCAATGACCGCACCGGCCGGAAGCGGACGGATCGCGAGGCGAAGTCACTGACGCGTGTCGGGGTGTCGTTCGACAGCTTCGTGCTGCCGACGGCCTGACGGCGGGTCGCGCGCCGATCCCAGTATCGGCACAGAACGATCCAAGAGGACCCTTGTGGGAGGTTTTCCACAGGGGTTATCTAATTCTATATTCTATATTCTATAATTCAATGTCTCTGGGGAAATTTTACAGCACTAGCCATGTACAATGGCGTTTGCGGTGCCACCCCATATCCCTACATAGCCGTTGCAAAAAACGGCTATAGAATTATGAATTAAGTTAAGTCATTGAAAAACCACGCGAAATCGAAACGACCCCAAATTAAGAATTAAGAATTAGAAGGCCTCGACCAGCCTCTACAATGTTGCTGCCGATCATAGGCCAGACGCATACAAGACAGCGACAAGGTAAATGCCATATATGTATGTTGTTGATATAACAATATACATATGCGACATATCGCAGACACGCATGTAACTTGCGTGAGTAACAGACGAGGGAGCCGCACGACATGGACAAAGAAGGCCATGAAGTCCGCCTGATCAGTGCCGATCTGAAGTTATCCACAGGCCCGAACAGGGAGCGTTGCCCGGTCTTGGCGCGCGCTTCGGACCTTACTGCGGGTTTGCAGTGGGTGCGTGATGCCTATGGCGAGGGCGTCGTGGGTATTGAGATCGACCCCATGCACCCCGACTGTGCCGACGCTGCCGTCGTGATGGATGGCGTGCTGGCAATCCTGACGATTGAGCCGGTCGGGTTCAACCCGGCTGCCTAGTTACTCACGAGAGTAACCCCTTGCATTCGCATCCGCAGTGCCTTACGTTCACCCATCGCGCTATCACCCAGCGCGCATTGTCACCACCGAAAGGACTACCCCATGACCACCACCGTCAACCCGACCGTCGCCGCCACCGTCGCTGCCGGCCCGTCGATCATGAAGCCGAAGGCTGCGCCCAAGGCCACCACCCCGACGACCACCACCCCGACGACCACCACCCCGACGACCGCCGCTGCGCCGGCCGCGCCGAAGCCGGCACCCGTCGCCGCCACGCCCGGACCGATCACGCCGAAGGCGGCGGTCAACGACACGCGCAGGAAGGAGTTCGACGCCACGATCACCCGTCTGGGCACGCAGGACGGGCAGGGGCAGGGTGCGCGCGTCGCCATGGCCTTCGCTGCCATGAACGCGGCCCGTGACCAGATCATCACGGAGAACGACACCAGCGCGGTGTTCTCCCGCTACCGCAAGGCCGCCGGCAAGGCGGGTGCCGACGAGGTGCTGGACGAGGCGAAGCAGAAGCAGCAGCTGTCCAAGCTCCGCCAGCTGATCAAGTGCGGTGCCATCCGGAAGTTCGACACCGTCCCCATGATGGAGCGGGCGCTCGACACCGTGAAGACGCTCGCCGGTGCCGGCACGATCAAGAAGTCCCGCAACGTCTACGAGGACATGGTGCAGGTCGCCCGCACCCAGCTCGGCTCCCCCGACGCTCCGCTCACCGATGAGCAGGTCACCGAGGCGTTCCTGCCGAAGGAGACCGAGCGGACCTTCGCCAAGGAGCTGAAGAAGTTCGTCGACCGCATGCAGAAGCTCTACGAGGGCGGCGAGGACGTCGCTGACATCGAGGGCCTGTCCAAGGCGAAGGACGAACGCTTCGTCGCGGCGATGGACGGCCTTGCCGATCTGCACCGCGACATCGAGAAGCAGGCTGCCGTCTCCAAGTTTCTCGCTGACGCTGCCGCGCTCGGCCTGAAGCTCGCCTGATCGGTTACTCCGCCGAGTAACTGCTATCGACACGCTGCCCCCTGTCGCTAATGACGGGGGGCATCAGTCGGGAGCACACCACCCCGAACCCCCCGCACCAACGGAGGCATCAATGCGACAATAACTGACACCACCACATCGCTGGACACCCTTGGGGCTGGGCGGAGCCTGAAAACTCCCCCGGCATCCAGCCTTCACGAGAGGCGGTCACTCGCCTCCCATGAGCGCTGCACCCTGCGCTATCACGCAACGCGCTATCATCGCGCCGGAGCACCACCATGACCAGCACCAAGAAAACCTATTCCGTCCTGTTCTCCGCCCCGTGGCACGACACGCGCGCCTGTGCCTACTGGGTCGGCCTCGCTGCCGATCCGAAGGACGCGATCAATCAGGCTGTCTTCTACGACCTTGCGGACCCTGAACCGTCCGAAAACACCTACGGCAAGCCCGATGGCGGCGCGCTGGACGAGGACGTGGCGCAGGTCACCATCGTCTGGCTGTGCGAAGGCGAGCTGCCGGCGTTCATCCACACGTAACTCGGGGGAGTAACCAATGACCCGCATGCCGGGCAGTCGGGAATACGCCATTGCGTGCTGCGTTCACTGCGGGGTGGCGTGGCCGACGACGCACTTCGTCGCTTACGGTCAGCAGATGCCATACTCATGCAGCGGCGGCGTTCGCTACCACGCCGTGGCACCGGCCTATATCGTCGACATCCTGCCGGGACATCCCACGCTGACGCGGGGTGTCAATGAGCGCTATCACGTGCTCGCCAAGCTCTTCCACGCCGCAAAGGAGACAACCTCATGACTAAGACCGCGTTCCTCGCCGCGCTCCGCCGGCACCTGATCGACACCTACCAGTGGGCTGCCGACGCGGCGAAACTGGACCGCTTCATGGCCAGCGTCGAGGCCACGATCCGTGGGGACGTGAAGACGTGGAACCCCGACGGGGAGGCGTCGACGGCCGCGTGGCGCGAGATCGGCGGCACCGGCAAGGTCGCTCTTCGCCGCCTGCGCGAGTTGGCCGAGTAACTTGGGGGAGTAACCATGCGCTACGCACTGGTGTGCTGCCCCGAATGCGGCGATCTGTGGACAAAAGCGCGCCGTGACCCGCTGTTCACGCTCGGCGAGCGCACGCCTACAGTATGCAACGGCGAGTTCAAAGGTCGGTTCGGACACGAGCCGACACGTGTGGTCGTCGTCGACCTTGAGCCGGACTACATCGTCGACAGCCGTCACAAGCTGAGCAACCGAGAGAGCGACCGCTACCACACGCTCGCCAAGATATTCGCCTCTAACTCCAAGGAGTAACCACCATGGCCAAGATGACTGTCGCCGACGTTGCCACCGCGCTCCGCGATGCCGACGTGTCCACCCTGACCCCGGCGACCGCGCCGGACTGGCTCAAGATGATCGACTTCCTCCGCCAGCAGACGCTCGCTGCCATCGACGAGGTGGCCCTGCGCGCTGACGCGCTGGACGCACGTGAGAAGGCGGTCGCGGAGGCTGAAGCTGTGCTCGCCACCCGCAAGGCTGCCGTCGAGCGCATCATGTCCCTGCCGGGTGCGCACCCCGCCACCCCGCCGTCCACCAAGCGCTCCATGTGGAGCCTCCGGTAACTCAGGAGAGTAACCCATGTCCATCTACTGCCCTGCCCAAGGCCCGCCGCGCCTCATCCGGCTCATCCCCGCGCTCTTCCCCGACGGCTCGCTCGCCGTGCTGGACGAGAGGCGCAACTTCCTCATGGTGTCCGCCCCGCTGTTCGAGGGACTGACGCCCATCCAGCAGGAGCGGTGCCGGCGCACGACGCGCGCTATCACCATGCCGCATGACGTCGAACACCACCAAGACCCCATCCCCTTTGGCCGCAGCGCCGGCCGTAACTCGCAGGAGTAACACCCTATGCCCACCCTTCAGCAGCTTGCCGGCATCATGCCGAACATCCTCGACACCGGCATCAGCGTCGAGTTGATCTCGTCGCCCGGCATCGGCAAGTCCGACTTCGTCGAGCAGCTGGTCGCGTCGCGCACCGAGACCACCGGCATCAAGTGGGGCATGTCGCAGGCCTTCCTCGCGACCTACACCCCGCCGGACCTCATCGGCTACCAGTTCAAGGGTGAGCGCATGTGGCGCTCGCCGCACACTGGCGAGATGGAGCCGGTCGCCGTGACCGATCCGTCCATGCCGCTGTGGATGATTTCGTCCGAGGGCCGCCCGCTCTACGAGTACGAGCGCGGCATCCTGTTCCTCGACGAGTTCGGGCAGGGTGAGGCTGACGTCAAGCGCGCGGCGGCGCAATTGCTGCTCAAGCGCGAGATTGGTCCGTGGCGTCTGCCGCCCGGCTGGTCGGTCATGGCCGCGTCCAACCGCGCCAACGACCGCAGCGGCGTGACCAAGTCGTTCGACTTCGTCATCAACCGGCGCGTCGAGTACCACATCACCCCCGACCTGCTGTCGTGGGACGCATGGGCAATCTCGCGGGGTATCGACCCGCTGTTCGTGGCCTTCGCCCACCAGCACCCCGAGATTGTCTTCTCCGGCTCCGTGCCGAAGCAGCAGGGTCCGTGGTGCACGCCGCGCTCGCTCGTCATGGCGCATGACCTGCTCGTGGCGATCTCCGGCGGTGCCGGCCAGCCCATCCGCATGGATGATCTGGGTGCGGAGACCATGCGCGGCACCATTGGCGACGCGGCCACGGCGCAGCTCAAGTCGTTCATCGACGTGTCCATGCAGCTGCCCTCGCTGGACGACATCGTCGACGATCCGACGAAGTGCGCGTTGCCGACGCGTGCGGACGGTCAGATGCTCGTCGTGTTCCAGCTGGCGCACGTTGCGCACAAGGACATCATGCGGCCCGTCGGCACCTACATCAACCGGCTCGGCGCGTCGTTCGAGACCATGTTCATCAAGCGCCTCATCGGTCGGTCGCCGACGTTCGCCATGGACCCGGTCATCGACAAGATGGTCACCCGCAACGCCCACCTCATCCACGCGGTGGCGTGACGGTTACTCGCCGGAGTAACGGGGCGCGAATGCCCCACCGCCCCAACAGGAGCACGCACCAATGCGCACCACCTACACCATCACCCTGCATGCCGATCTGGCTGACGACGCCGAGAAGCAGGCAGCGCTCGACCAGTTCATCCGCGACCGCGCCATCGAGACCATTGCTCTCGTCAAGCTGCTGGGCCTGTCCCGTCCGCCGGCCATCACGGCGACGCGCCACCGCTATGGCGACGGCACGGTGGACATCGACGTCACATGACGCGCGCTATCATCGCCGACCGGCACTGGGCCTGCTGCCCCGACTGCAACAAGATGTGGCAGTCCAAACATCTGCGCGGCTACGCTCTTGGTTGCCGCACCCGGTTTGTGTGTATTTGCAGCCCACAGCCGCTCGCCCCCGGCGCCCCCCGCCTGATCGCTGTCGGTGACCTGCCGGAGCACAAGCCCGCCAAATACGTCTACGCCATGGCGAAGCTATTCGCCAGTAACTTGAAGGAGTTACCGAAATGAAGCTGCTCGAATTGACCCCCGCGCAGAAGGTGGAGTGGGAAGCCACCCGCACAGCGCTCATGTGGAGCGCCCCGGCGTTCACCCACCTGCTGTTCACCATCCTCGACTACCGGGCGCGCGACAACTACGCCAACGCGTTCTGGACGGACGAGGTGGAGATCGCCGCGACCGACGGCTGGCGTCTGCTTCTCAACCCCACGACGTTCTTGGCGATCCCGCTCAAGGACCGCGTGTTCATCGTGGCGCACGAGATCATGCACTGCATCTGGGCGCACCCCGCCACCATGAAGCACTGGCAGCAGCGTGGCTATGTGGTCGGCGCAAAGGGCGATCACATCCCCTACCACCACGAAGTGCTCAACATCGCTGCCGACCTCATCATCAACGACCTGCTGATCGACAGCAAGATCGGCACATTCCCGGCCATCGGCGGCCTGCACGACAAGAACCTCGCCACCGCTGTGGACGCCCTCAACGAGGTGTACGAGCGCGTCTACAACAAGACGCCCAAGCAGCCGCAGGGCGGCAACGGGCAGGGGCAGGGGCAGGGGCAGGGGCAGGGGCAGGGGCAGGGGCAGCCCGGTCAGGGTAACTCCCCGAGTAACGGTCAGGGTGCCGCCGGCCAGATGCCGTCCCATGGCGGCAAGAAGGCGTTCGACACCATGATGGACCCGGACGGCCATCCCGAGGATAAGCCCGCCGACGCCCATGCCAATGGCACGGCGCAGGGTGACGGTCGGTGGCGTCAGGCCATCGCCGAGGCTGCGGCTCTGGGCAAGGCGCAGGGGCAGCTGCCGGCCGGCATCGCCCGTGTCTTCGCCGAGCTGACGGAGCCCAAGGTCGACTGGTCCGGTGCCATCCGTGGCGCGGTCGCCCGCCGTGTCGGCTCGTCGGACAGCTCATGGCGTCGCCCGGACCGCCGCATGATCGTGCGCGACATCTACTCGCCCGGTCGCAGCGGTCACGGTGCCGGCACCATCGCGCTCGTCGGCGACACGTCCGGGTCCATGACCGACACCGAGATCGGCGTCATCCTGCGCGAGTTGCGGGGCATCTTGGAAGACCTCAACCCGCAGCGTGTCATCGTCATCTGGTGCGACGCCAAGGTCCATGCGGTCGAGGACGTCTACGACGCCAGCGACATCCCCTCCCTGCGGCCCAAGGGTGGCGGCGGCACCGACTTCCGTCCGCCGTTCCATTGGCTCGACGACGAGAGCATCACGCCGGACGGTATGATCTACGTGACCGACGGCTATGGCACGTTCCCGTCGAGCGCGCCCGACTACCCTGTGATCTGGGCCGACATCACCGGCCCCGGTCGCGTCGCCTACCCGTGGGGGGACGTCATTAACATCCCCCGCGACAGCCTCGCCGAGTAACTTCGCCGAGTAACCGGGGGCGCGCTATCACGGCGCGCTCCCACCACCCCAACAGGAGAACACCCATGAAATCCTACCGCCGCAATGATCGTGAAGAGACGCGCGAAATCGAGCCCATTACGCTGGACTTGCCCGCCGCGCTCATCCACAAGCCGCTGCACGTCGTCACCATGGGCGCAAAGGCCACCGCGATTGTCTACGAGACGGCCAACCGCGTCTGGAGCAGCGACCGTACCAACTATTTCGACGCTCCCGTGTTTCGTGTGGTGCTCACCGGGTTCAGCGACGCCGCGCGCAGCCGGCTGGCGTACTACAATGGGCACCGCGACGACGCCCAATGCTTCACCACTCTGCTCGACGTCGAGCTGTTCATTCGCGCGGCTGCCGTGGCGTGCGCCCCGGTCAAGAAGCGCGTCACGGTCGTCGAGGAAGACGTCTGACGGCGGTTACTCGCCGGAGTAACGGGGCGCGAATGCCCCACCACCCCAACAGGAGCACGCACCAGTGCCCATCAAGCCGCCGCTCGCCAAGCTCTTCCACGCTAACTCGCAGGAGTAACCACCATGGCTAGCCACTACTACGCTGAATGCGCCAGCGGCAAATCGCGCGCCAGCCGCACCGGCACTCTGAAGACCGGCATCCGCGCCGTCGTCGCGTCGTGGCAGGGGGCGTGCCACACCACCCTCTACGACAAGGACGGCGTCACTTATGTCCGCGTGCATCTGGCGTTGTGGGGTGGCAAGGGCACGTCCAAGCTGATCTACGACGGCCCCGTCGGGGAGTACGCGCCGTGAGCAATCCCCGCACCCACAGGCCGGGGCCGGGCTTTGCCGGCGACGCCGTCGAGCATGTGCGGCTCTACCATGGCGTCATGGACCTGCACAGCAAGAACATCCTGCGCACCATATTGCGCGGTGCGCTCGACAGCCACGCCCATATCGTCAAGGGACTGGCCGGCACCGCGACGCAGGCTTGGTTCGAGGACACGTTCAAGAACGACGTCGCGGCAGTCAACGATGCGATCTCGCTGCTGGACAGTAGCTCAGGGGAGTACGCGCCGTGAAGTATTTCGTCGCTGGCTGCCCGACATGCGGGCGGGTGTGGCAGTCCACCCATGCGCCGCTGCAACAGCTTAGCTCTCATTATGGGCTCTGTCGCGGCGGCACTGGCAGCCAAAAATACCCTATGACCGGCGACGAGATTGGACCTATCGCCGAGCATGTCACCTCGATGTATATCGTGTACATGCACGACCAGCCGCTAGCCGTCCGCAGCCATCAGTATAGGGAGGTAAACGGGCCGATCACCACCCTTTTACCCGCTGACGAACATGCTAGACTGTGGGCGCTCGCGAAGCTCTTCCACAGTAACTCCACGGAGTAACCTCCATGACCGCTGTCCAGATCGTAGGGTTGTGTGGCGTAGCGCGTGCCGGCAAGACCTCGACGGCCAACTTCATGAAGGTGGACAAGGGCTTCACCAACATCAGGTTCACCGACAGCATGGCCAAGATATGTCTCGCTGCCGGCCTGACACCCGACCACGTCGACGGACGCCTCAAGGACACCCCGGAGCCGTTACTCGGGGGAGCAACACCCCGGCAGTTCATGGTTGGCATCGGGCGCACGCTGCGCGCGTTCAACCCCGAGTTCTTCCCCGAACACTGGCGCAGGCAGGTGCGCGCTATCACGCCGACGCTGCACCCCATGCTCCGCAAGATCGTCGCTGACGACGTCCGCACGCCCGCTGAAGCCGCTGCGATCAAGGCCGAGGACGGCGTCCTCATCCGCATCATCCCCACCTATCCGGCCTATGCCAACGCCACCAGAGGCATCGACTATGACCCTGCGACTGAAGACCAGCAATTCGACGTCGACCACACCGTCCGCAACGCCGGAAGCGCGTTCGAGCTTGCCGGACAAGTCTACGCCATCCTCGCCGCGACATGGCCGCGTCCTCTCGGGTGACGTGCTCGCCATCGGGTACTGCCCGGCGTGCGACAAAGCCGTGTACCGCACGTTCAAGGCCAAGACCATTCACAAGCGCCAGTGGGGCATCGGCAGCGCTGCCTATCAGTGCGTCGGCGATGTTGTGCAGTCGCATGGGTTTCCTTACAGGGTGCGTACATGGGCGCATCCCGGCGAGTTCGTGACGTTGATCCAGATCAAACCCGTCGCCAGACAGCTGGGTCGGCGCTCCGCGCCTACGCTCCCTGTAAACCCTAACATCCTGTCTGACAAAGCGCGTGCGCTCATGGCGATCCTCGCGTCCAGCCGTCACTCGGTGGAGTAACCCATGCACGGGTTCCAGATCGAAGAGTTCCGTCGCTCCATGCTGGAAGCCACGTGGCTTCTCGTCATCATGCTGACCACGGCGTGCAGCATGCTCATCGTCGGCATGCACCACGTGTCTGAGCCATCCTCGACGGTCCTCATCGTTGCGTCTGGCGTTGTCACCGTCACCGCCATGTTCGCCATGCGTGCGGCGGCGAACGACGCTTGGCGGACGTACTGCTGGGACAACTACGACAGTGCGCTCGTCAGCCTGTACGCAGTGCTCGCTGAGGATGACGGCTCGCAGACCTACTTCGTCGCGCAGGAGCGGCACTCCGTCAAGAGCATCATGCACGCCTACAGCCCGGAGGACATCACGAAAGGCGTGAGATGGGCGCTCGCGCAGCGCAACCTCACCCATGGCTCGACGCTCGTGCGCTACTGCACCGACGACGAAGTCGCATTCTTGGAGAACGACAGATGACCAGACCCCGCACCTACGACAGCCGCGAAGCATTCATGTCCGCCCTCTCGGAGGCCATCGTTGCCGACGGCAGGACGCACGTCCAGCTCGCGCTCGCCACCAGCGTCTCGCATACAACGATCAGCCGCATTGTCAGCGGCGACACCCGCTGGCCGCGCTACACCACCATCTTTCCGCTCATCCAGACGCTGGGCCTCAAACTGTCGCTGGAACGTCGATGACGGTTACTCAGGGAGTTACCATGCGAGAGCCGTTCCGCGACTATCCCGAGGATATGCAAGAGCTTGAAAAAGTCCTTGCGGATGACGTCAAGGTGTTGTCGGTGCACCTCGCCCTGCTGCTGACTGGCGACGCTCCGGGCGTCAAGTCACCCCGCATCCCTATCGTGGCGATCATCAACGCTGCGCTTGAAGTCTACGGTAACCAGCCGTGGCTGGTCAGCGACATCAAGCGCCACTGCGAAGCGCTGGAAATACAAGCACGCATATACGCCAACAGATCAATATAGGAGCACCCAATGTCCCGTGAAACCAGACGGTACCGCGCCTGCACCAACGCCCAAGGCGAAGCGTACCTCTCCACCGTCCGCAGCGCACTTCAGCGGTACGTCAACGTGCCGGCCACGATCCCTGTCGACGTTGTCGCGCACGCCCTCATCAAGCCGGACGACGTCGAGATATGCCGCGCTGCCAGCCGCTTCTACGGCTTTCGGACAGCCCGGCGCGTGATCTCGGTCGACGTGCCGTTTCTGACCGCCAGCAACGAGCTGGTGTCGCAGCTGTTCAAGTTCGAGCTGCGCACCGGCTCGCTGCGCCTGCCCGAATACGTCCACAACGAGTTCGTCGTCGACCGCACCAACCTCTACTACGGCAACTTCCGCGAGTGCGTCGACAATCAGGTAGCGGCGCTGCTCAACGTCAAGAGCATCTATGCGGAGGTCCGGCACGTGCTGGCCGTATGGCCGGCTAACAATGCGCGCGCCGTCCTGCCGGGGTTCAAGGAGCTGGTCCCCGGTACGGTCACGGAGTACGTCCCGTGCAACCGCCTGCTTTTGCAGTGGTTCGACGTCTACGCTGCTGCCAAGATGATGCCGGAGGTCCAGTATTATGACCCGGACGAGAGCCGACCTGACGCAGTGATGATTATCTGCGAGAGCGTTACAGAATAGGTGCGCTATCATCCGGGCGTCGGGCGTGCGTTACTCGGGCAAGTAACTGTCTTGACTATGTCTTGTCTATATGTTAGCAGTATTGCACCCCGCCACCCCGATGCGACTACAACACAGGCCGCGCCATGAAGCGAATTTTTCTCGATTTCGAGAGCTACTACGACGACCTGTACTCGCTTCGCAAGATGACGCCGGCAGAGTACCTGCTGGATGCCCGGTTCGAGATGATCGGCTGCGCGGTCGCTGTCGGCGATGGGCCGTCCGACTTCATGGACGCTGCGCACTTCGACTGGTTTCTGCAACAGCACGACCCGCTCGACTGCATGGTGATCTCCCACAACGCGCTGTTCGACGCCTGTCTGCTGACGTGGCACTACAACTGGATGCCGCGCCTGTTCGTCGACACGCTGGCCATGTCCCGTGCGCTGCTGCAACACAAGCTGCGCTCGCTATCGCTGGACAGTGTCGCCCGGCACTTGGGGCTCGGCGTCAAGGGCACGCAGCTGATCCAGATGAAGGGCATGACCACCAACATGATCCGCTCGCGCGGGCTGTGGCCGGGCATGGCAGAGTATGCGCGCAACGACAACGACCTGTGCCGGGGCATCTTCAAGACGCTGCTGAAGGACTTCCCGGCGAAGGAGATCGTGCTGAATGACATGGTGATCCGCTGCGCGGCGGTGCCCATGCTGATGTTCAACCGCGAAATCCTGCACGAGCATCTTGCCGACGTACTGCTGAAGAAGCAACAGCTGCTGGCGCAGTGCGGCGTCACTGACGTCGCCGACCTGATGTCCAACGACAAGTTCGCCGAGGTGCTGTCGTCGCTGGGCGTGGAGCCACCCCGCAAGGTGTCGCAGCGCACCGGCAAGGAGACGTGGGCGTTCTCCAAGACCGACGTCGCGTTCATGGAGCTGGAAGAGCACGACGACCCCATGGTGCAGGCTGCTGTCGCCGCTCGCATGGGGTTCAAGTCGACCATCGAGCAGACCCGCACCGAGCGGTTCATCGCCATCTCCCAGCTTACTTGGCCGAGTAACCAAGGCCACGACATCCCGTGGGCGCCGATCCCACTGCGCTTCTCGGGCGCGCACACGCATCGCCTGTCGGGCGACTGGAAGCTGAACATGCAGAACCTTGGGCGCGGCAGCCGCCTCAGGTACGCGCTTGAAGCTCCGCCCGGCTACAAGGTCATGACGGTGGACGCCTCGCAGATCGAGGCGCGCGTCAATGCCACCCTGTGGGGGCAGGAGGACCTGCGGTTGATGTTCGAGCGGGGCGAGGACGTCTACTCGTCGTTCGCGGGCAACGTCTTCGGCTACCCGGTGAACAAGAAGACGCACCCCAAGGAGCGGTTCATCGGCAAGACGTCGGTGCTCGGGCTGGGGTTCGGCGTCGGGCACGTCAAGTTCTTCAACACGGTCCGGCTGAAGTCGAAGCAGGACTTGGGCGAAGAGATGATCCTGCCGGAGGGCGAGGCGCAGCGCATCGTCAACCTGTTCCGGGGCACCTATAACCGCATCTCGGCGGGGTGGGACATCCTCAACGGGCTGATCCCCGCCATGGCCGCCGGCACCGCCACCCAGACAATCGGCCCGCTCAAGTTCGGGGCGAAGGCGATCCGCCTGCCGTCCGGGCTCGACCTCAAGTACCACAACCTGCGTTACGAGACGCACGAGGTGTTCGGCAGTGGCTGGGTCTACGACTACGCCGGCAAGCCCAAGCGCCTCTATGGGGCTGCGCTGGACGAGAATGTCGTGCAGGCCATCGCCCGCTGCGTCACCATGGACGCCGCTGTCCGCATGCGCCCGTGGATGGACGCCAACGGGTGTTTCTTCGTGATGCAGGTGCACGACGAGCTGGTCTACGCCGTGCCAGACCACCTTGTCGACGACGCCGGGCAACTCATGCTGGACGAGATGCGCCGCCGCCCGACATACATGCCCATGCTGCCGCTCGACGCCGAGGTTGGTGTTGGGTACAGCTACGGCGACGCCAAGTAACTCGGGGGAGTTAATGTCAGATAAAATCTCGCGTCAGGCGGTATGCCCCCACTGTAGCTTTACTTCGTATCAACACGACTCCTTGCCGTATGAAAAAGACGGCCTTTCTTCGTGGGACTGGGCCTGTCGCGCAGTCGGCAGACGCAGGTACAGCGAGCATCTATGCAAGGATGGGCCTAACGCGGGGCAGTATAGTCACAGCTATATAGTTCACGTCTACGACCGCGAAGACGGTGGGGAAAAGCTGCCGTTGAAACAGGCCCAAGCCCGCGCCAAGCTGTTCGATGTCAACTATGTCGAGCCGCCCGAATATATTAACACTTACACGTCTACCGGCAGGCTGGTCGAAAAGTTCTACGCCAACATCGTTCGCGCCGCCATCGAAGCCGGTAACTCGGAGAAGTAACATAGGAATAGAAACCCTATTGACAGGGGGTTCTACCTTGTGTATACTTTGTCTGATCGTTGGAGCACCCCATGCAACATCATCTGACCCGCGACCATTATTGGGCCGCACTAAAGCTGCCGCCCGTCATGCTCGACACCCTGATGGCCCTCATCGAGAACGAGATCATCACGGTCGACTACCTGACGAACGTGACCCTGCACGGGCACTACGCCATCCACCGCCTGCGGCGCGTCCTCGCTGACGAGTGTCCGGCGACCGGCATCACCAGCGCTCGCGCGGTGGGGTACTGGATGACGCCCGAGCAGAAGGAAGAGCTGGCGGCCTACGTCGCTGCCAAGCTGGCTGCCAATCGCGCGCCGTTACTCGCCGAGTAACACCACCCCCGCACCCCGGAGCGATCCATGGGCCAGACGCCTGCGCCTCCCGCCAATCTGTACGCCATGGCTACCAATGCTTCGCACAGGAACGCGCTATCACCCGCGTCCCAGTCCATCCGGCAGACGTCGCTGGGCTCGAACACCTACAACGGTATCGGGCTCGGCGTCGTCAAGACGGTGCCGTGTATCGCCGACAGCGCTTGGCGCACTGAAGCTATCAACACGCGTTGTCACAGTTTTGACCACAGCGGGCTTGCCATCTTTACTATCTGGCTGGAAGGCTGGCAGCACATCCACGTCGCTATCTGTCGCCGCGCGGGTGACGGGCTTGTCGTGGTCGAAGACCCGGTCGCGTCGTTCCCATCCGACAACCTCATCGCAAAGATCGCTCTCATGGCAGCAGTGAAATGACCGGACCCGCCACAACCCAATACCGCAAGGTCGAAAAGCCGTTCTCTTGGTCCTACTCTCGGATCAAGAATTTCGAGACGTGCCCCAAGCGCTACTATGAGGTGGACGTCGCCAAGAATGTGCAGGAGGAAGACAGCGACCAGCTCGCCTTCGGCAACAAGCTGCACTCGGCGTTCGCGGCCTATCTGTCCAAGGGCACCCCGTTGCCGCCGGACCTGATCACCTATCAGGAGGACGTTGACCGCGTTGCCGGCATGAACGGCACGATGCTCGTCGAGCAGAAGCTGGCGATCACCAAGGACTTCGGGCCGTGCGATTACTTCGCGCGTAACGCTTGGTTCCGGGCGCAGGGGGACGTGCTGCGCATCGCCGGCAGGGTGGCCTATTGCGGCGACTGGAAGACCGGCAAGGTGAAGGAGGACAGCGTCCAGCTGGCACTCGTCGCCGCGTGTGTCTTCGCCCACCACCCCGCCGTGCTGGCCGTGAAGACCGAGTTCATCTGGATCAACGAGGGCGCGGCGACCCCGCAGGTGTTCCGGCGCGAGGACATGCCGACGTTCTGGGCGACGTTCCTCGGGCGCGTCCGTGACCTTGAGCAGGCCCACAAGACGACATCGTTCCCCGCCAAGCCCGGCGGGCTCTGCCGGCGCTACTGCCCGGTCCGCTCGTGCCCGCACTACGGAGGAGAGTGATATGTCGACGTACATGGACGCACTGCGGCGCAGCAACACTGTGCCGGAGCGGTTCTCGCTTAGAGACGTCATGCGCCGCACCGGCGACGAGGTGCTGCTCCGGTCGCTCTACAACGGGATGCCCCTGCCGGTCGGTGTCCTGCTCCGCGAGATTGTGGACAGCCCTATGGATCAGTCGCTCATATATACTGTTGTGACAGGCCCACGATTCAGCGTCGTCCAACTGAAGGCGGGCCTTCAGGAAGTCACCCACGGAAGTCCTAACTTCTGGCCGTTACCGGACAGCGTGCTGGCGAAGATGAAGCTGCTATCTGCCGCTGCTGGTAACTCGGGGGAGTAACAATGACCCCCGAGGGCAAAGTCAAAGCGGCAGTGAAGGCTGTTCTTGCCCGGCACACTGGGCTATACCATTTCATGCCCGTGCCATACGGCATCGGCGAGAGCAGTCTGGACTTCATCATCTGCTTTCGTGGCGTGTTTATCGCCGTCGAGACGAAGGTGCCGGGGAAGTCGATGACCCCCCGCCAGAACATACAGGCCGGCAACATCGCCGCCGCAGGCGGAGCTGTATTCGAGATCGCATCGCATTCAGACGTGGAGCGGTTCGCGGCGTGGCTCGACGAGCTGGCTGCAACCCCGGAGATAGAGAATGTCATTAGCCGAAGTGATGGTGAGCGCGACATACCGAAGCATCGTCGTGCCCCACCGCGCCGACGTGGCGAACCTATTCCCATCGAGTAAGCAGTTCGTCTTTCGGGGCAAGCCGCGCCTTGTCCTGCCGCACGACATTCAGGCGACCCTGACGCTGCGCCAGCTGGGCATGGACGTGCCGGCTCCGGTCATGTCGCAGTACGATTGGCCGCACCCCCCGTCCAAGCCGCCGTTCGAGGTGCAGAAGAAGACCGTGGCTATGCTGACCACGTGCCCGCGCGCCTACGTGCTCAACGACATGGGCACCGGCAAGACCGCGAGCGCCGTATGGGCGTTCGATTACTTGGCGAGTAACGGCTACGCCACCAAGATGCTGGTCGTGTGCCCGCTGTCCACGATGGAGGAAACGTGGCTCCGGCATGTGATCGAGTTCACGCCCGACCGCAAGGCGGTAGTGCTGTCCGGCACTGCTACGCGGCGCAAGCGCCTGCTGGCTGACCAGTCGGCGGACATCTACATCATCAACCATGACGGCGTGCAGGTGGTGCTGGACGAGCTGTACAAGCGCCCCGACATCGACTGCGTGTGCATCGACGAGCTGGCGGTCTACCGCAACGCCCGCGCCAACCGCACGAAGGCGATGACGAAGTTCGTCGCGCGCCGCCCGTGGGTCTGGGGTCTGACCGGCCGCCCGGCACCCCATGAGCCCACCGACGTGTGGGCGCAGTGCCAGATCGTCACGCCCCACACCGTGCCGACCCGCTGGACGACGTTCCGCGATGACCTGATGTTCAAGGTCGGCGCGTTCAACTGGGTGTCGAAGGACAACGCTGTCGAGACCGCCGTCATGGCCATGCGCCCCGCCGTGCGGTTCTCCATGGACGACGTCACCGAGCTGCCCGACTTGGTGTTCGAGACGGTCACGACGCCGATGGAGAGCAAGCAGGCGCAGGCGTTCGAGATGATGCGCGCCAGCGCTGTGGCCAAGATCGCGTCCCACCAGATCGACGCCATGAATGCGGGCGCGGTGCTCAACAAGCTGCTGCAAATCTCGGCAGGCTGGGTCTACACTCGCGACGGGCACATCCTCGACATGAAGGGGACCGGCAGGCTGCGGCGGGTGGAGGACGACGTCGAGGCTAACAGCGGCAAGACCATCGTGTTCGTGCCGTTCGTGTCCGCTCTGGACGGCGTTGCCGATGCACTTACTCGGGCGGGTAACCGTGTCGCCAAAATCTCTGGTGCCACCCCGTCGCGCGAGCGCACCGACATCTTCGCCGGGCTTCAGACGCATGACCTGTATGACGTGCTGGTCGCCCACCCGCAGTGCATGGCTCATGGCGTCACGCTGACGGCGGCCAACCAGATCATCTGGTACGCCCCGACGACCAGCCTTGAGATATTCGAGCAGGCCAACGCACGCATTCGCCGCGTCGGTCAGAAAAAGAAACAGATCATCCGCATGTATGTGGGCTCGACGGCCGAGCGTCGCATCTATACAATCCTACGAAGCCGGCAAAAAGTCCAAGATAAGATGTTGGAGCTATTCCAAGCCAACACGATCTAACCTACTATCGCACCCACGGAGAAGCACCATGTCATTCGAGAAGCGCATCGCGCAGTACGTAAGACTACGCGACCACATCAAGGCCGAGGACGAGGCTCACAAGGTCAAGATGCGGCCGTTTCGCGACTTGATGGGCAAGCTGGAAGCGGAGCTGCTGAAACAGCTGGAAGCCACTGGTCAGGACAGCGCCGCCACTGCCGCCGGTACCGCCTACCGCAGCAAGCGCGAGTATTGCTCGCTGGAAGACGCCAGCGAGTTCATGCGCCACGTCATCGGCAGCGAGGACTGGGACCTGCTCGACCGCAAGGCCAACACCGCTGCCTGTGTGAAATTCGCCGAAGAGAACGGTGGCAACATGCCGCCGGGCGTCAAGTACACTGCCGAGTTCGTCGCGAACGTTCGTCGGAAGTGAATTACTCCACCGAGTAACCCCTGAGAGAAGAGGACATACTATGAGCAAAGCGCTCGTCAACGTCGATCCGTTCGCAGCCATGGCTGCACAGTTCGCCCTGCCCGCCGTCTTCGCCAACCAGCCCGTGCAGGATGAGCTGGGTGCCGGTATCGAAGGCTCGTTCGGCATCGTCGGCTACAAGGGCAAGGTCTGGCGCATCCGCTATCGCGGCAACGAGGAGGTCGTCACCCGTATCGACGACGGCACCCCGGCAGCCGCGCTTGAGCTGGTCATCGTCAAGGCCAGCCCCCACAAGGCCAAGACCTATTACGCCGGCTCGTTCGTCGAGGGCACGCAGGAGCGCCCCGACTGCTGGTCGAACAACGGCGTGACGCCGGACCCCGGCGTGACCAACCCGGTTCACACCGCCTGCGCCACGTGTCCGATGAACGTGTTCGGCTCCAAGACGTCCGACAACGGCTCCAAGGCCAAGGCGTGTCAGGACCACAAGCGCGTCGCCGTCGTGCCGCTCGACGACATGATGAACGAGAGCGGCGGTGGGCCGATGCTGCTGCGCATCCCCCCGGCGTCGCTTCAGGCCGCCAAGGAGTACGGCGACAACCTCACGCGGGCGAACATCCCGATCTATGCCGTCGGCACGCGCGTGCTGTTCGACATGAACGTGGCGCACCCGCAGTTCATCTTCAAGCCGATCCGCGTGCTGACGGACGAGGAAGCCGAGTACATCAACGCCCTGCGCACCGACCCCCGCGTCGACCGCATCCTCAACGAGGGGACGGACTTCGCGGCGGCTGCGGCGTTGGAGGCTCCCCCGCTGCCCGACGAGTTCTCTGCGCTCGCCGATCAGGCCGCTGCCAAGGCTACGGCCCCCAAGGCTGCCGCCCCCAAGCCGGCGTCGGCCACGGCCGCCGTGCAGGCCGCCGCTGCCAAGGCTGCCGCTCCCGCCGCCAAGGCCCCTGTAGCGGCTCCCAAGGCCGTTGCGCCGCCTCCGAAGGCTCCGGTGGCCCCCAAGGCTGCCGCGCCCGCCCCTGCGGCTCCCAAGGCCGCTGCCGCGCCGGTTACTCCGGCGAGTAACGCTACCCCGGCCGTCAAGCCGTCTGCGGCACAGGTGCTGGCCAATGCCCGCGCCAAGCAGGCCGCTGCTGCCGCAGCCGCAGCCGCCGCTGCCGCAGCCGCCGCAGCCGCTGAAGCCGCCGCTGCCGAGGCGGAGGGTGGCGAGGTGATCGAGGGTGAGTACGCCGAAGAGGGCGAGTACACCGAAGAGGGCGCTGAGGGCGCTGAGGGCGCTGAGGGCGAAGCGACCGTCGACGATCTCGACGCCGAGCTGAAGGCGCTGATGGGCGATTGAGCCCGAGCACATGCGGGGCCGGGGGAAACTCCGGCCCTAACTACCTCTTGGGACATGGGCGGCGGCAGTGAACATCAACGAGGCGAAAAGGTATCTGGCACGTGTTCTGCCATGGCCAACCGACGGGGGTGACTGGTTCGTCAACCTCCACACCCTGCGCGACGTTGGGCGTCGCGACAAGAAGGGCAAGCCGATCCTGATGCCGGGCGGGCGTCCGTTCAAGGACGTCGGGCGCGCGGCGAACGCGATTGAGTGGTGGCTGACCAAGAGCCAGCACAACACGGACATCTACGCCTGCATGTCGGCACAGGCCACGGCTGTGACCCGGTACGACGACAACGGCAAGGCGTTCCTGACGGCGGTGCGCAACACCCAGAACACGCTGTGGTGCAAGTCGCTCTACATCGACGTCGACGTGAAGGCGCCGCCCAAGGGCTACGCAACCCGCGAGGAAGCGCTTGAGGCGATCAACGCGTTCATCGAGGCTCTTGGCATGCCGGAGCCCAGCGTCATCGTCGACAGCGGCAACGGCTTCCATGTCTACTGGACCGTCGTGGACCCGGTCACTCCGGCGCAATGGTGGCCCTATGCCTACGCGCTCGCCGAGGCTACCAAGGCGTTCGGGCTGCGCTGCGATACCCAGTGCACCGTGGACGTGGTGCGCATCCTGCGCGTGCCGGGCACCTACAACTACAAGTCCGATCCGCCGACCACGGTCTCGATCCACCACTGGCGGGACGGCGACTATTTCTGGAAGCATCTGACGGGGCCGTTGGAGCCCTACGTCGGCAGGGTGGTGATCGAGACCGATATGTCGCAGGAGTTCGCGGCGCTCGGGCGCATGTCCGGGCCGATGGTGGCTAACGAGCTGGGATCGGGCATCGAGCCGAACAAGGCACCAGAGGTGGACCTTGCGAAGGTCATCAATGATTGCGCGTTTTTCCGTGACACTGTGGTGGACGGCGGGGCGAAGAACGACAACCCCCTCTGGGTGCTGACGCTGCTGGCGGCGACGTTCTGCGGCGAGGACGGGGCGGAGCTGGCGCAGGCGATGTCCGCCGGCCATGAGACCTATGACCCCGACACCGTGGCGACGCGCTACGCCGAGAAGCTGGCCGAGAAGACCCGCCGCAATCTGGGTTGGCCGTCGTGCAAGGCGATCTCCGGTGCCGGTGCGCCGCAGTGCTCCACGTGCCCCCATCTGGCTGCCGGCAAGAGCCCGATGCGGTTCGGCATGCCGGACGATGTTACTCTCGCGAGTAACACCCCGCCACCCCGCCCGGTGCCCGCCGCCGTGCAGGCGCTGTCGCAGCAGACCGGCATCTACCAGATCGCCATGAACACTCTGCCGGACGACTACGTCCGTCGGCCGAACGGCATCATCGCTCAGGTGGTCACTCCGTCCGATGGTGGTGCCCAGTTCGAGCAGGCTGTGTGCCCCTACCCGCTGTTTGATGGCTGGCTTCAGCGTGACCCGTGGACGATCAACTTCTCGACCGTCGTGTCGGGTGGTAAGCAGGAGCGCGTCGCAGTCCGCTACGAGGACATGAGCGGGTCCGAGACGTTCCGCAAGACAGTGCTGCGGTTCGGGTTGGCGTTCGACAGCGAGAAGACGTTTGAAAGGCTGAAGGTGTTTCTCATGGCATGGATTAACAAGCTGCGCGACGGCCCCCTCGCCATTGGGTCCGGCCATACGTTTGGCTGGTCGACGAACGGCACCAAAGAGGACGGTTTCATCTACGACGGGCATCTGTATGGGATGGACCCGGAACCCCGCCCCATGGCCATTGCCGACCCGGTGATCGCCGAACAGTACCGCCCCCGTGGCGACATAGGTCCGTGGGTTGACGCGCTCGACATCGTGCTGGGGCGCGAGCGCTACGACCTTGAGGCTATCGTGGCGTCGGCGTTCGCCGCACCGCTGGTGAAGTTCACCGGGCACTCGGGCCTCATCATGGCGGCGTACTCGGAAGCCTCGGGCGTCGGCAAGACCACGGCGATGAAGATCGCGCAGGCTGTGTGGGGCGACCCCAAGCGCGCCATGCAGCAGCTCGACGACACCCAAAACTCGGTGTTCAAGAAGATCGGTCAGATCAAGAACCTGCCGATGTACTGGGACGAGATCAAGGGCGAAGAGAACCTGAAAAACTACGTGCGCATGATCTTCTCCATGGCCTCGGGCAAGGAGAAGTCCCGCATGCGCGCCGATGCCACCATGAACCTGTCCGGCACGTGGAAGACGCTTCTCGTTTCGGCGAACAATGAGAGCCTGATCGACTACATCATCCGGCAGACCAAGCAGACGAGTGCCGGCCTCATGCGCGTGTTCGAGTACCCCGTGGTGTCCCGGTCGGACGGCAGCATGAAGACATCGTCCGTGCAGGCCTCTCTGGGGCTGCTGGACGAGAATTACGGGCAGGCCGGGCTCATCTACGCCAAGTGGCTCGGAGCCAACTGGGAGCGCGTTGCCAAGGACGTGCTGGCCATGTCGTCGGCATTCGAGAAGCGGGCCAAGGCCACGACCGACGAGCGGTTCTGGATCGCCCTCATCGCCGTGCTTGTCCTCGGGGCAACCTACGCCAACAAGCTTGGGCTGGCGCAGTTCAACACGGCGAAGCTGCGGGAGTTTCTGTTCGAGCAGCTGGAAGCGATGCGGGGTGTGGGGGACGCCCAGCCGGTGGATATGTCCAAGGGCATCAACGTCGTCAACGTCCTGTCCCGGTTCCTCGCGCAGAAGCGGGCGCGCAACACCCTCATCACCAACCGCATGCACGTGTCTCGCGGCAAGCCGCCTGCCGGGATCAACACCCTCAACGAGGCGACCAAGCTGGACGAAATTCAGGTCCATATGTCGGTCGACGACAAGCTGCTGCGGATCGTCTCGTCGGCGTTCTCGGACTGGTGTCAGGAGCACGGCATCTCGCGCCACCAGTTCACCAAGGCACTGCACGACCAGTTCAACGTGCACGAGACGGTGGGCATCATCGGGGCCGGCACGCCCTACAAGTCGATGGCGCAGTACGTCATCCAGCTCGATCTTGCCGACCTCAAGATACAGCCGTTCATGGATACCTGATTACTCGGGGGAGTAACTTCATGCGCTATATCGTCTGCGCCACCTGCGGGTCGTCTAGAGCGCTCCCGGTGTCACCGGCACCGGCAAGCACGCGAGAGGACGTCATATGCAGCGTCGTTGGGGCCGGCACCCATGTCGGGACGTGCGCGCATTGCACGTCTGGCTTCGACGCGACGGTCGGCAGGAAATACGTCGTGGAGAGCGACACCCTCGACCACCACAAGCTCCATACCCTAGCGAAGCTGTTTGACTGCACCACAGGAGACACCAAGCATGGCCGCCCCTAGACCCCGCTACTACAGCCGCGACAGCATCGTCTACGACCGGGAGTGGTTCCCACAGCTGAAGGCCTCGCCGCCGCCCCCCTTCACCCTCGCACGCTGCCGCAACCCCCGCGTCGCAAGGGTGCTGGCCAAGACGCTCAACCAGACCAACGTCGAGCAGTTCGAGCGCGATCTCGCGGCAGACGCACCAGCATTCGAGGACTAGATCATGCTGACCCAAGAACAGATCGACACGCTGGGCGCAATCGCCATCACCATGACCGGCAAGCCCTCGACGGAGGCTGTCGTCGAGGCGCTGGTCTCGATCCTTCAGCAGGACGTCCACATGGTCAACAAGAGCGCCATGCTGCTTTACGCAGCCATGTCGCCGGAGATGCGTCGGACGGTCAGGGGGATCGCAGAGACGTCGCGCGACAGCGGGCTCGCCGCTGCTTACGAGTGGGCGGGGTGGGTCCACGATCACGCCGCTAAAACGTACGTGTACCCGGATAAGCCGGGCCGGCGGCGCTGACGGTCACACCCCGTCGCGCCAGCCCCGGTTCTTGCTCGCGGGCATGACGCGGAGGTTCTTCTTCCCATTGCCGCCACCGCTGCGCAGGGGCGTCTTGTGGTCGACGTCCTTGCCGTCCCCCTTCCGCACCTTGCCGGCCTTCTCCATCTCGGCGCGCGCCTGATTGCGGGCGACGCGGTTCGCCACCTGCTCGGGCCGGGCGTTGTAGCCCCGGCTCATCTCGCGCATCTGCGCAGGGGTGCGGTGTGACTTCGGATCGCGCTTGCCGCCAGTGGCCATGGTTACTTCCCCGAGTTACTGGTCGTTATAGACGTCGTTGCGGTCGTAGATGTGCTGGTTGCGGCGGTTGGTCCGCATGCCGCCCACCACCGTCTCGTCGCGGGTCTCACGCTGGCGCGTCATCACAGCTCTGTCAAGCTGCTGACGAGTGATGCGGGCGGCCTGCGCTCCAACCGGCAGCTCCCTGTTGTACCGCTCCACCTGCCCCCAGATGCGCATGCGCTCGCCCGGCGTGGCCTTGATGTAGGCCGCCGTCAGCTCGCTGCGCACCCGCTGCTCGGACCTGTTGGCCTCGCTGAAGGCCCGGCGGTGCTCCTGACGCTCGGCCTCTGCCGCCGGGGCGAAGCCCAGCGCCCGGACCGCTGCCTGATAGGGGGTGTAGGGCTCGACGATCTGACGGCCCATGCGGTCGGTCTTGCCGCCCATAGCGCCGAAGACGGACCTCTGTACGTCTCGCGCGGCCTTGAGCGGGATCATCTTGTCGGCGGCTGCCACGACGTCCTGCCGGAACAGGGCCTGCACGCCCTCGACCTGCTGGATGATCGTGCCGACCGGAGCGCCCATGGCCGTCTCGCCGAGCCACGCCATGATGTCGCGGCGCTTCTCGGAGTTGGGCTGGCCCATGGTCACCAGCGACGACAGCGACATGCGGTTCGCCACGTCGACGCCGATGGCGCGGACAAGGCCCCGCGTCGCCAGCTCTCCGCCGGTCGTGCCGAGCAGCCCGGCAGCCCCGCGCCGTATCATGTTCTCGAAATCGTCGTACGAGAACGTGGTCGCGCCGAGCGCGTTGGCGGCGATGAGGGCGATCTTCACAGGCTCAAGCGGCAGGCCAAGTGCGCCCGCCACCATTCCGTGGGTCATCATCAGGCCGGCGAACTGGCGCATGGCCTCCCTGTCGCCCTGAAGCGACTTCCGCATGGTCTTGCCCAGCAGGTAGTAAGTCTTCTGGCCGAACTTCTTGAACTGCAAGGCGACGCGGCCCAGCGGGTGCTGGAAGATCGGGGCAGCGTTACTCGACGAGTAATTGCCCATAGTGTCGTGGACGACTTCGGTCGCGTACTTGAGCGATGCGTTGTGGTCCTTGGTCTTGGCGAACTCAAGGCGGTAGGCCGCCACAGCGGTGACGCTGCGGTTGATCGCCTCGACGGCGGCACCCACCTGCCGGGACATCAGGTCAGCACGGTCCAGTGCCCGGCTCGGAGCCCAAGCGTCGGGGCGGGACTGGAATGCCACCTCCATGCCGCTCTCGCGCTCGAACAGGCCCCTGTCGTGCAGGTGCTGCAACAGCGTGCCCAGTCGCCCGGCTTCACCCGCGTCGGTGTTGCGCGCGATCTCCGCCGAGAACGTCTTGACGTAGTCGGTGAACCCCGACGAGTTGCGGTACGCCGACAGGGTGTCCTTGAACCCCGCCATCAGCCCGGACTTGGCACCGATAAGGTCATACGCCCCCACCAGCGTCTTGGACGTTGCGCCAGCGCCATGCCGCCCGCCGATGACCGGCAGGGAGGTCGTCCACGGCTCCGCCGAGTTGATGACGTGGTAGGAGACGCCGGCCAGCTTGTCGAGATGCGACAGCTGAAGCATGCGCCGGATCGCGGTGTTCGCCGCCGTCGGGGCGATCTGCGTGTCGGCGTTGGCACGCGCCTCCATGGTCGTGTAGATTTCGTCGCGGCGCAGCGCCGTGCCGTCATCCTTCGCGTTCTTGTAGTCCTCGATCACCTTGCGCATCGCAGCGAGGTTCGCGTCGATCTCAGGGCGATGCTTCTGCCCGGCGATGAAGTTGGCGGACGACACGGCGAACTCGGCCGTGTTGCGCACCATGTCGGAGCTATAGCCGGTCACCCTGCGGCGCGGCAGGCGGGAGGACGCCAGACGCCCACCGCTGAGCCGGAGGCTGGCCTGCGCCAGCGACTGGATGACCTCGTTCTTCTGCGCCTGCGTCATGTTGCGGAAGCGGTCGCGCTGCTCCATCGACTTGACGATGGTCGCCATCTCCGACGACAGAAGGCGGCGGTCACCCCCCTCATAGTCCTTGTGCTCCCGAATGCCCTGCATCTCCATGCCGTCAGCGGCCAGCTCGGCAGCCGCGCGCTCCGCTGCGCCCATCGACGTGTGGAACTCGGTGTGCTGGGTCTGCACGTAGACGTCGTAGGCCGGCACCGCGTTGGGGTCCTCGGCGTCAAGCACCTTCTTCGGGTCGGCCTTGTCCACCCACGTGATCTTGGTGTCGATGTGCAGGTCCGCATCGGGCCGGGAGACGTACGCCTCGGCGGCGCGGCGAGACTTGGCATCGGAGCCCATCGCGAAGCGGATGGCCGTGCGGCCCGACTTGTCCTCGACCAGCATCGCCCCATCGGGCGCAGTGATCTTGCGCGTGCCGGTGACGACGAACTCGCCACGGCGGCGCAGGGGCAGATACCAGCCGTCGATCTTCTTCAGCTCACGGGCGTTACTCAGGGAAGTAACCAGCGCCATGTTCTTGATCTTGGGGTCCGTACCGGCCTTCTCTTCCGGCGTCAGACCATCCTCGTGGATGCGCTTGGCGAGCCCCGGCTCGTCGATGCCGGCGATGCGCAGGATGTTCTCGACCTGCGCCAGCGCCATGGCGTCCTGCTCGCTGCGGAAGAACGCCTCGGCCTTGCGAATGCCCGCCTGAAGGTCGTCCGGCAGCGCGGCCAGACGGCTCTCGATGTCGGCGAGGCGAGACTTGCTCTGCCACCCCGCCATCTTGTCCTTGCCAAGGTGCGTGTTGTCGCCGAACGGGTTGACGTTGTAGACGGTCGCGTCGTGGGCAACGTCCACCGCCTTGGCCCACTGCCCGTCTGACACGTACTTGCGCTCAAGGTCCGCCAGCGTCCGGGTGACATCGTTGCCCCCGCCATCGCGGTTGAGGTGGGTGTCGGCAGCCACACGCAGGCGCTCGATACCCTCGGCCACAAGGCGCGGAGCCTCGCTACCCTTGAACGCCTCAATGGCCCGCTCGCCCAGCATCATGTTGGTCGAGACGCTGTCCTTGAACTTGCGCCAGCTGCGCCCCACCGTCTTGCGCCAGTCGCCGGCCGACATGGTCATGTCGCGGCGAACCGTGGACAGCATGGCCTCGGCCCCGTCGGACATGACGTTCGGCAGGGTGATGTCCTCGGGCTTGATCGGGTTGTCCTTGACCAGACGGTCGAAGAACGCCTTCAGCTCGGGCTCCGGCAGATGCTCCTTGCCGGTCAGCTTGGAGACGATCTTGCGGTACGCCTGCGCGATGCGGCTGAAGAAACGGTCCATGACCGTCATCGGCTGCTCGCTGGTCTGCGCCCACCGGGCCATGCTGTCGGCGAAGAACTCGTTGAACCCGAACCAGTAGCTTCTGTCGGACATATCCACGGCGGCGAGGTCTTCGTTGCCGTGGTTTTTCTTGATAGCCTCTCTCGCCGATTTCAACGCGCGCAGGCTACGAATGTGGCCATAGGCTGTCTTCGTCGTCGCATTGGCAAGCCAGCGCGTATACGCGTCCATGATCTGCGTCTTGAGGGCGGGGTCTTTGGCCGCCATCTCGTTGAATACGCGGTGCATGACGAGGTGGCCAAGCTCATGGCCTACCGTCTCGATGGACTGCGCCCGGCTCATCCCCTTCTTCAAAACTATAACGTTGACGTCGCTGCCGCTCCTGATCGCCCCGCCGAGGGCATCAACATCCGACGTGAGGTTAGGATACGCCGCCCGCGCCGTTACGACTACGTCAGCATACTCTCTTGGGGTCAGCCCAAGGCTCTCGGCGATCTTGGTCGCATTGTTCCCCTTCAGGTCTTCCGGGTGAAGCACCAACACGCGGCCGGGGAAGTTGACCAGCTCCTTCAGCTCGCGTGCATAGCCACCCAGATCATCGGACATGCTCTTGCCGACCGTGACGCTTTCGGAGCGAGTACGGTTGAATGCGTTCTCGGCGGCTTTGGCGGCTTCCATCTCAGCCCGGAACGCCGGGTCTTGGCCGAGAGCGTCCTCGACAGCCTTACGGCCGGCGGCACGAGCCTCTTCAACACGCGCCCGCTCGATGACGCGAGCGGCCTCATCCTTGACGCGGGCTTCTGTCTCGGCCCGACGAGCGTCGTCAGCCTTCTCTGCGATGCGTGCGCGGCGGGCAGCGCGTGCCTCTGCCAGCGCGTCCTTCGCACTTATCACATCCAGCTGCGCGTCAAACTTACGCTTGGCTGCCAACTCACGCGCACGGGCGATGGCCTCTTGACCCTTCACCCCGATCTTGCGGGACGGCAGGCGCTCCACCTTGGGGGCGGCGGTGTTACTCTCGGGAGTAACCTTGGGCGGCGGGCCTTCGGCGCGGCGGGCTGCGACACGGTCCTCTGCCGCCTTGCGGTCGGCGTCAATGTCTCCAAGGACCGTATCGCCGTCGTCGGCGTAGCGCGCCGGCCTGTCGTCGACGACATGCAGCGCTTCATCCAAGTCCACGCGGCTGTGGTACGGCAAGCCGGCGTCGTACTCGCCTTCACTCGCGCCTTTGCCGGGCGTCTTGGCGTCCTGATCCGCCGACCGCTCCATGGCGTTGCCGCCAAGGCCGGTGACAGTCTTGGACTTCGCGTCGGCTTTCTGCTCGGCGACGAGACGGGCGATCTCGGCTTCGCGGCTCTCGGCTGCACGGGCAGCCTCCTGCTCAGCCTTCTTCTTGGCGCGGACAGCCACCTTGCCGCCATCACGCTTCGGCTCCGTGTTGGGCTGCGCCTTGGCTGCGGCAGCGGTCTCGACTTGGTTCTCATGCGCACGCTGAAGCAGCGCCATGGCGGCCTTGTCTAGGCGAGCGCCGGGAGTGCGGGCCTGCTGCTCCTGAATGTTCTTGGCGAGACGCGCCCAGTCAGCCGGCTGCCGGCCTTCCTTCTCAGCCTTGGCGATCTCCTTGTTGGCGTCGCGGTAGAACTTACGACGCGCATCGGGGTTGGCTATGGACGCGGCCTTCTCAGGCACGCCCTGCGCCGAGCGGTCCGACGCTTCGTTACTCTTGGCGATCTGGCGGTCGCGGCGTGCAGTCTCTGCCGCTTCCTTCTTGGCCTGCTCGGCGTCGACCAGCACGCGCCGGCCCTCGATCACCTTGGCAGGCGGCTCCACAGCCACGGTGTTGCCGGGGGTCTTGTTGGCCTCCAATGCCGCCCTCTGCACCCCGGCGGTCTGGTCAGTACCGGCAGCAGCCTTGACCTCGATCCCATCGGGCGTGCGCTCGACGACACCAACCGGCGTCTCGCCGTCTGCAATACGCGCGGCGACTTCCTGCTTGTTGACCGGGCCAAGACCCAGCAGCTCTCCATCACGCCCCTCCTTGATGGCCGCATAGACGTCCTTCATCTTGAGGCGGGTGGGGTCGATGATGTAGATGCCCTTCTTGGTCGGCACCAGCGACAGCCCCTGCTCCTTCGCACGGGCCAGAAGCTCCGGGGGCATCGGCGTGTTCTTGGGGACCAGCGCGGCAGCGACATCGCCGTCGACCACCTTCTGCACCTGATAGCCCAGCATCACGGCGGGCTCGGGCGCAGTGCGGCCGGTGTCGTCGAACGGACGGGTCGCAGCCGGGGCGGTCTCCATGGTCGGCGGGCGCGGGTCAGCCGTAGCCGGTGCCGCCTCGGGCTCGATCCAGCGCTCCTGCACGCGGCGAACTGCGTCGCCCACCGGGTCGGGGACGGTGGCGGTGGCGGTGTCGGGCGTGGGCTCCGGGCGGCCGGGCTGCTGCGGGTCCGTCCATCCCTCCTGCACGCGGCGGGTGGCCTCCGCGACGGGGTCCGGCACAGCCGGGCCTTCCATGATGTCCTCGGGGCGGACGTTGTCGAGCGTGATGGCCTGACGACGCGTGCGGTCGGTCGCCTCCGCGACATCCGGCGGCACAGCGGTAGGGTCAGCCGGCGCAGCCTCGGGCGCGGCGGGGGTCTCTGCGGGCTTATCAGGCTGGCGCGCGGCAAGAGCTGCTTGCTGGTCAGCGGGCACAGCGTCGGTCGGGGCGGTCTCAACGGCCTTGGTGCGGCGGTTACTCCTGCGAGTAACAGGGGGAGTGACCACAGCATCGGCCGCTGTCGGTGCTGCCGGCTGGACATTGGGGGGCGCAGGCGCTGCCGCTGCGGACGCGGGGGTCTGCTCACCGGCCGGAGCTGCAAGGGCGGGCTCGGGAGCTGGGGCCTGACCGGCAATGGGGGCGTCCGGCTTCGGCTCGGGCTTCTCGGGCTGACGCGCAGCGAGAGCTGCCTGCTGGTCCGCCGGAACGTCGCGCTGGTTGTCGCCGGGGCGCTCGCGGGTCATGCGGTGCGCCGCGTAGTGCGCGCCGGAGCCGGCGAGGCCAAGCGCACCACCAAGGATACCACCCTTGATGAAGTCGTCCATGAAGCTGTCGAACGAGAACGCCTCGCCTGTCTGGGCGCGCTGGTTGGCGATTTGAGCGGACGCGTTAGTGCTGCCACCCGATGCGGCACCGGCTGCGGCATTCACACCAGTGTCGATGGCCAGTGCGCGGGCGTTGCGGCCGACCGACTGGCTCGCACCGGGAATGAACCTCTGGGCCGCTGCGAACTGGGCACCGCCGATAGCTGCCGACGTGCCAAGCTGTCGACGGTCGTACAGCGCGTTGGTGAGGGAGATGCGGGCTTCCTGCTCGGACATACCGCGCGTCCGCATCTCACGGTATGCACCGGAGGTCTTCTGAAGCTCCGCATCGTCCATGCGGTTGAAGCGGTTGAGCGCCGCGTCGATGTCCTGACCGACCTGCACCGCAGCGCCGGCAGCAGCAACGCCGGCTGGGCCGCCGAGCGCGTGCGCACCGAGCAGCACCGCGCCTTGCGGGATGACGCCCATGAAGTTGAGGACGGCTGCGCCGGCAAGGTGATTGCGGCTGTTTTCCAGAGCGTCCTTGGCCCCCGGCGACATACTGTCGTCGACCTTGGACTTGAAGTAGTTGAACAGCCGGTTCATGCCACGCGCGAAGTCGTGCGCGTTCGGGGCACCGGGCCTACCGTCTTCAGTGTTCGGGACGTTGGCAGCGGCAGCCTGCGCACTGGCAGACGCTCCGGCACCTAGAGCGAGAGTGTCGGAGATAACCTTTTTGCCGAGATCGAGAAGGCCGGGGCTCTCGTTGGCACCTTCCGGCGCACCGCCGACGCCATATCCGGGGAAAGTTACTTCCGACATAGTGCCCTCATTCCACGCCGTTCGCGCGCCCCATCATAGCAGCTCTGTCGGCGTCGTCCAGCACACGACCGCGCCCTTCGCGACGCGTCCGTTCCCGCTCGCCTACACGCTGTACACGGTCAGCCTCGGCGCGGATCGCCTGACGGCGGTTCTGGCGCATCTCAGGCGACACAATCGGAACGTGGTCGTTCCGGGCTGCGTCGCGCATGGTCCCGTTAATGGCGAGACCCAGATCGCGCATGATGCTTCCGAACTCACCCTCACCCTTGGCTCGCCGCTCTTCGCGACGCGCAATAAGCGGCATGGCATCACGGCGCGCGTTCTGGATTTGGCGCAGCGTGTTGGGGTCCATGGCGATGACACCGCCGAACTCCTGCGGCTCTCCGCCCGGCTGCTCGGGCCGGCGGACCATGACAACCTGCAAGTTGCCGGCGGCGTCCTTGTCGGGCAGGACGCGGAACGGCGGCTGACCGGGCACGGGATCGGGAGCCGTGATCATGATGTGCGCAGCGTCCGCTGCCTGCTGCGGGGCGTGGCCCCAGATAGCGAAGCGAGCGGCGACGTCGATCATGTTGTTGTAGACGCCCGACGCGATTGACCGCGACCGCTGGTCGTGGCCATAGACACTCTGGAACGTCTCGTTGCCGTTGGCACCGCTGGCGCGCGGGTCCAAGCTCTTCGTCATGGTGGCGTCGATGTCCGGCAGGACCGACCGGATGTTCTCGGCGGTGGGGCGGTGGAGGCGCGCGGCGTCAGCCCGCCTGCCATCTTCCGTACGGCGCGCGGTCAGGATGGTCTGCTGCTGCTGGTAGCGGTGCTTCGCCGCTTCCATGCGAGCGTCGCGCTCCTGCTGCTCGCGCCGGGCCAGAGCATCGCGCTCGGTCCGTCGTGCGTCTCGCGTGTCTGCTCGGTCTTCAATGTACGCCGCGCCACGCTGCTGCGCGTCCTGCGCACGGATCGCGGCAAGCTCTTCGTTGTGCACCTTCAGCTTGTCTTCATAGTCCTTGATCGCTGCCTGATTACGCTGGTTGACGGCGGCGCGCTGGGCAGCGTTCATCTCCTGCTTGATCTCGACTAGCGTCGGACGCACCGGGCGCGGCGTGACAGGCTCGCGGCTCGGGCGGGCTTCAGCCGCTTCGCGCCGGCGGGTCATCTCGGTCGGCAGGGCGCTGGACCGGGCGACAGCCGTCGGCGCACCGGGAGCCGGGGGCGCGGTCGGGGGAGCAGTCGGGGGCGGTGCCTCGGGCGCAGCGGGGGCTGGCGCAGCCGGAGCAGCCGGGGACGACGGGATCGGGGAGGCCGGAGCAGGCACGGGGGGTGTGTCCGGGGCCGGAGCGGTGGACGCAGGCGGGCTACCGGCGGGCGGAGCCGCAGCCACGTTAGGACGAGCCGCCGGAGCGGGCTCAGCCTCGGCGGGAGCCGGAGCAGCCGGGGTCGTCGGAGCCGCAGCGGGAGCGTTACTCCCCGGAGTAACCGCCGGCTCGCCGCGCATGTGGCGCTCGAACGCGTCGGGGTCCATGCCGCCACTACCCTGCGCCGACTGGTGCTGGGCAGCGGCGCGCTGAAGGGTCTCCCAGTAGAGCGCACCGTTCTGAAGGCCAAGCGCCGTCTCCATCACCTGCCGGGGGGACAGCGTGATGTTGCGGGTGCGGCCATTCGGCTCGCGGATGGTCACCGGAATTTGACCGTCGCGGGTCGGCTGGCCGGGCGTGATCTGGGCACCGGCAGGGATCGCGTTGACCGCTGCGGCGGTCGCAGCCACCATACCACCAACGTTGCCATTCTGGCCTGCCACGATGCCGATGGAGGCGATGCGGGCGGTCAGGCGCTGGCTGTACTGGATGATGCCGGCAGCGAAGCGGTTGGCTGCGTCGAGGTCGCCCTTCTGCAAGGCGAGGTCGTGGCGGGCCTGCATGACGCGGATCGCGCGCTGGCCGGCGGACAGCTCACCGCTCGGGTCGACCGCGTCACCGACCGTCTGGTACTGGGACGGCGTCGGGGTGTCGGCGTTGCGGCCAAGCGCATACGCAACCGCGCCAGCGGGCAAGCCACGGGGCGGGGGGAGGCGGCCGGCGATGTAACGCAGGGCTCCGTCGAGGATGCCAGCGATGCCCGTGTTCTGGGCAGGCTGGGCGGCGGGCTGCGCCGGGCGGCTGGCAGGCTGGTCAGCGGCAGCCGGGATCGCCTGCGCCCTCGGGGCTTCGGGGGTGGCAACGGGCTCCGGGGCCTTGTCGGCGGCGCGCTCGGGCCGCTGGCGCATGGCGTCGGCCACCTGTCGCTGCTCGATCTCCTGCTCGCTGGGACGGGCCATCGGCACGGGGGCCTGCGCCATGGATGCGGCGGTGTCGCCGGGGCGGCCGTCAGGCATGGTGGCCGGGCTCAGGACCGGAGCAGGCGTCGTCGGCAGCGCGGCGGGGCGCTCTACCGGCTGGTTGCCGTCCGGGCTCTCCTGCACGAGGCCACCTTCGACGAACTGCTGCGGGGCAACGCCGGAACGCATGGCCTGCTCGCGCGCAGGGCCAGACAGCCCACCATGCTCGGGACGAAGCTGCCCCTGCTCATCATAGGGCGACGTGGCCGCCTGCGAGGGTGCTGCGACGGTCTGCGAACGCGTGGGAGCGGCGAGGGGCGCACGCTCGACGGCGACGCTTTGGGTCGGCGCGGCGGGCATGGTGTCGTCGCCAACCCTGATGTTGCGGAAGCGACTTGTCTGTAGATCGTAGACCTGTCGCGCCGTGCGCGGCGTACCGTCGCTGTTGAAGAACACACGCCGGTTGGCGCTCGCTGCGTCCGGGTCGACAAACTGGGTCGCCGGGGCGTCGGGGTTCTCCTGCATGCGGCGCAGGAAGGACGGCCCACCGCTCGATCCGAGAAAGTGGGTCATGTAGAGATTGCCGGGGGTGGCCGGCAGGTTCGCCCTCGCCAGAACTCCGGCGTTGTCGTAGGTAAACTGGCGGGCAGCACGCATCGCCTGCTGCGGGTCGGTGCGGCCGTCGGCCGTCAGCTGAAGCTGCGGGTGCCGCTCCATCATCTCGCGCCAAGTGCCATCAGTGAACTGCGCGAGGCCAGTGGCAGACGACGTCGACGCACGCGCGTTGGGGTTGCCGCTGCTCTCGTGCGCGACCATGTGGCCAAGGTACTGGTCGACCACACGCGCGTCGAGGTTGGGCGGCGGTCCGGCGGCGGCCGGCGCGGGCGTACCACCAACTGCCGCCGTCGGGTTCGTGGTGTTGATGCGGCGCTCGGTTCGCGCGACCGCTGCGTCCACGGCATCCTGATCAGCCGTCAGCGCGCGGGTGCGCGCCTGTGTGAAGCCGGTCAGCGCGCGGGTGTACTCGCTGTCGTCGAGTGTCTTGGTGACCGTCTTGTAGGCCCCAAGGAAGTCGGACATCTCTTTGGCGAACGACATAGTTACCTCATCGGCAGGGCGGTAGCGCGCGTCTCGGGGGGCTTCTGGGCGGGAGCCTGCGTCGGGCCGGGACGCGGGCCGGGGTCGCCGTCGCGCTGCTTGCGCGCCTTGGCGATCATGTCCTCGATGGTCTTCTCGCCCATCCAGTTCACGACATCGCGCGGGATGACGTACTCGCCGGCATTGAGCTGCGCCGGCTGCCCGGTCTGGCCGATGACGGCCGGGACGTCGTCCACGGCAGCGCCGCCGGACGGCGACATCTCTTCGGGCACCGCGCCACCGCCCTCGAACAGGAGCGCCGCCGTCGCGCCGAACAGCGAGCCAAGGCCGGAGGACGACTGCTGGTTGGCGTTGTACTGCTGCATCTGGGAATTGTAGCCCGACGTCAACGCGTTGCCCCAGACGCCAAGCGCGGCGTTGGACTGACCCATCCACGAGGCGGGGTTGCCCATGGTGCCAGAGCCGGACTGGGTGCCGGCAAGCTGCGCACCGGACGCGCCCGCGCCCGCCTGAAGCGTCTGCGCGGTCTGGGTGGCCACCTGCGCCGGGTAGCCGCGCCCGACATTGATGGCCTCGGAGCGCATCGCGCGCCCCTGAGCATCGACGGCGAGATCGGACTGGTTGCCAGCGGCAGCCTGCGCGGCGGCCTGCTGGGTGCGGCTGGCGAGGTCGAGGGCGGCGGTGCGGGTCGATGTCGGGTCGACGCCATAGCTCTCAAGCTGCTGCTGGGCGGCGGCTCGGGCACCGTCGAACGCCTGCGCGACGCCGGCCATGGACCGGCCGCGCTCAAGCTCTTTCTTCTCGGGCGACGCATAGGTCTCGGCGTCACGGACAAGCTGCGTCTCAAGCGGCTGGAAGATGCCCTCGTAGCGGGCACGATCCTTGATGGCGTTATCCATGTTGATGCGCTGGGCATCCAGCGCCGTGTCCACCACCTGCTTGATGATGCCACGGTCATTGGCGTACTGCTCGCGCGCCCACGCCAACTGCTCTTTGGCGATGTCGTACGAAAGCCGAGCCTGTTCCTTGGATGCCTCGGCGATGGGAGTGTAGTCAGGGGGTGGAGGAGCCGAGCCGCCCATTAGGAACCTCGAAACGACGTGGGGTGATCCTGCTAAGACACCAACAGTTTTCACGGTGTAGCGTCATGAACACGCACGCTTCCGGGTACACGCCTGCGAGCCGCACTTCCTCGACAAACCCAAGACGCCGGGCCAAAGACAGTGAAGCCGCGTTTGTTTCCGAAATCGGGCCGATTATCTTTTTACACCCCCATCCGATAAATGGCAAGTAGAACGCGGCCCACCACATATCGCGCGGCACGAACTGTGCTTTTTGCGTGGCGACATGGACAAAGCAGGACGCGCCGGGGCGCACGCTTTCATAGAGCACGCCGGCAACCAGCTCGTTACTCACCGAGTAACACATGCTGGACGTCACGCCGGGGTAGTAGTTTGCGCCGCATATATGAGCGGTCTCGCGCGCCAGTCTGTCGTCGCCGCATCGTATCTCGCCGCTGGTGCCTATGCGAGCCGCGATCATGACGTCAGCAAGGCCGCCTGATCCACCGTGATGATGCCGGCATCGAGCAGCTTCTGCACGGACACCATGCGAGCGTTGGCCGGGCCTCTGTATCCCAGCTGCATCTCGACGGCTTCCTTCAGCGCCCGCAGGACTTCAAGGTCCGTCTGGGCGTTGCCAGTGGGCTCGGGGATCGAGGGATACCGGATCGCCATCACACACCCTGAAGCTCGCGAACGGTGTTCGCAAATTCGTACTTGGTGATCTCAACGCGGCCCTCGATCTCGAACTCCCACACCAGCCCCTTGAAGCCGGCCGGCAGGCGCATGATCTCGTTCGACGTCCGCAACTCACGGGTCCACACATGGCGGCCGTCACAGTAGGCGCGCACCAGCGCGTACTGGTCCGCCTGAAGCTGCTGGGAAAGCCCGACGACCGGCGTGGGGTTGAGGGTTGGCGTGTCCGAGTACGTGCGGAAATGCAGCCGCATCGCCCCCATGTTGGAGAGGTAGTTGAGCTGGAATTTCTTGGACCGCCACTTATACGTCCCATGTCCCTGCGTGCCGGAGATGTCCATCCACTCGATCTGCTGCCCGGAGATCATCAGGACTTCGCCGGTCCAGATGTCGGACCACACATTGTCGATGGGCTGCGACGACACGAGGACGGTGTAGCCGAGGCGCTGGTCGTTCAAGTTGACCATCATGCCGAAGTATTGGCCGTCCGACCCGTCGAACGATGTCTGCTCGAACCCGGACGTCTCGAACGCCGTCGGCTCGAACACGCCGTTGAGCGCCGAGCCCCACGCATAGTAGGCGTTGTTGAGCATCACGCCGCGCAGCGACGGGATGTAAGCAATGTCGAGCCAGTCGTCCTTGTTGAGCAGCTTCGTCGTTATGTTGGTCGCCGAGCCCGGCTGTACGTTCACGATGCCGTTCTGGGACGCGTAGAACACGCCGCTGGGGGACGACACGATGGAGCCACGGGACAGGCACGGCTCGATCTGCGGCAGCACGGACATGGCCATGGACGCGGGGGTTACACCCGTGATCGTGTAGGGCTTGCCGGTCGTGCACACGACCAGCGTCTGGCCGACGACGCCGAGGCCGACGATGTTGGACGGCACGCCAAGCGCGTAGGCAGCCGGCCATGCGTGGTAACGGTACGGCTCGCAGAACCAGACCTCATTGGTGCGGAACCCGGCGATGATGCCATTGGGCATCTCGATGATACCCTTCAGGTCCGGCGGCGGGGCCGACCAGTTGGTCGACGGTAGTTGCACGGCGGTGGCTACGGAGGCATCAGTCAGGATGTCGTTGTACGACGCCGTGCCGATGGCGACCTGCGCGACAAAGAAGAACGTCGCCACGCCCGTCGAGGACGTGATCGTCCGATAGATGTTGATGTGCGTGATGTTGCGCCCGGTCGATACAGCTCCGGGTATGGCCGGGATCGACACGCCCCATGTGACGTCGTTCGCGCCGGTCTCGATGTCGGCAGGGGACGGCGGTCCCTCTTCTCCGTACGCGGTCACCCACGTGTACACATAGGCGCGCGTGACGCCCGTGATCTGGGGTGAGACAGAGTGCGTGCCGCCACCTACAAGCGTGTGCGTACCCGAGCCTGCTGACGACGTGGCGACCGCTGCGCCGCCGCGTGTGGCCGAGACAGTGAAGGTGTCATTGTCGATGACCGTCTTGACGTAATACTGGGTGGTCACCGACAGGCCTGTCGGCAGCGCGCCCGTCGTCGCGAACTCGACGGTGTCGTCCGCCAGCAGGTTGTGTCCGGCTCGCGTGACGACACCGGGCGAAGCGTTGGAGATGGTCACCGTTGGCGCGGTCGTGATGATCGACGTGCCGCCTGCGGTCTCACTGATCTGGAACGTGTCGGTGGTCAGACCCGCCGCAGACACATAGTAGTCGCGGCCGGGCTGAAGGGGATACGGTAGCGCTCGCGTCGTCGTGAACCGGACGCGGCGACCCGCGATGAGGCCATGGCCTGCTTTGGTGACGACGGCGGGCGACGCCGTGCTGATTGTCACCGTACCCGCGCTCTGCGCCGCAGCCGTCACTGTCGGTGCCGACGTGGGCGCTGATATGCCCAGCTTGAGCCACGGGTCGCCGTTCTGGATGCGCGCCTTGGTGTTGTAGGACGGCTCGACGGTCGGTGACGCTGCGTAGTAGCGCTCGTAGCTGTCGCCGGTCAACGCCGACTTGACGACGTCGGTGTCGATGTCCGCGAATTCCATCCAGATCGCGTCGTCGAGGTTGTCCTTGTTGAACGTCGCCAAGGGAATGCGGTACGCGCGCTTGGCCGCCGTGTTGGTCAGCGCGCGTAGCACCCGCCTGTTGTGCATCGGCTGCAACGTGCCGCTCAGGAGCCAAGTGTTCTCGGCTCGCGACGCGTTGTTGTCCGGCAGAAGCGTATCATCTACCGAAGGGATCATCCCACCGAATGCGGACGAGCGGAACGCCACCATGGCTTAGCCACCGCGCCGGATAAGCGCTGCGCGACCAGCCGCCATCTCGGCCAGCGTACGCTCGCTGAGCGGCGGGGTGTAGTCGGGCTCGGCGGCGACAGTCACGACCACACTGGCCGGGACGTCTGCGGCGTTACTCTCGGGAGTAACCTTGACGATGTCCTTGGCGTCGAACACGCCGATCTCCGCCTCCATGGACGGGGGGACCGGGTGCGTGGTCGGCTCCGGCAGGGGCAGAAGCTCAATCAGCTCGTCGTCTTGGCCAGCGCCGTCTTGGTCAGCGTCGTCGGTAGCTGCGGCCTCTGCTTCGGCGGCTGCGGCGTCCGCTTCGGCGGCGGCTGCGGCGGCGGCTGCCTCAAGTCGCCGGGCTTCGGCAAGGGCGGCGGCTGCGTTGGTGGATCGTTTCGCCATCAGTTCTCTCCTGTGATGCGTGGTGTGACATTACCGGCTTTGCGGCGGCGGCGCAATCCGGGCGTTCATGCTGGCAATGTTCTCGCGAATAACGCCGAGCGTCGACAGGATTTCGCTGGACGTACGCCGCTGCTCAGAGACCAGTTCCCTGAGGTTGGTCACCTGCACGTCGTTGGAACTGAGGCGGAGCTGGATGCTCTCGATCTGCGGCATGTACTGCGCCTTGGCCTGTTCGAGGGCCTTGATCTGCCCCGCCTGCCGCTCGACGTGGGTCGATATGTACCAGACGCCAGAGCCAATCGACATGGCGATGGTGAGCGACGTCATGACGTGCCCGAAATTGAACTCCCAATTGAACTTTGGGGCGTGCATCGCATTCTCCGGGTCGTGGCGCGTGGAAGGATTGGATGGCTGCTGCATTGTGTCTATCCCGAAAAAGCGGATTGGCGTGTCTATCTGCTTCACCAGATACCGGCGGCTGCCTCTCGCGCCACCCGAATGTCGATGCGCTCCTGATCGGCGGGGGTCGCCCCGCGAACGCCTACGAGCGGCTGGCCGAGAACCCGGCTAAGGCCGCGAACATCTGTTGGCGGCGTGGTCCCACATGCCGCCAGAAGCACGGCAACTGCGCACAAGGCGCTCAGCTTCATTTGCCCGTGACGTTGCATCGTTCGTCTCCCGTTCGATCCGGCTGCGCTCTTCCTGCCGACCGCTGTCCTTCACATTGTTGTACACCACGACGCCCATCGTCAGAGCCGTCACTGCGGCGGTGGTAATGAGCGCAACACGCCAGTTCGCGAGCAGAAACAGCAGGACGTGCATCGAGCGCTCCTTAGCTGGGGTTGCGGTTCACTGTCAGACGGCCAGTGAAGTACATCCACACGCCGATGCCAACTGCGACGCCAGCAAGCGCTGCTGCGGCGAGCGCGTAGGGGTTGTCGATGCCTTGGACGATACCAAGCAGGCCGGAGCCGCCAAGGGCGGTCAGCGCCGACAGGACGCCTGTGCTCTGCTGGGCCGGCACGTCGTCGGCCTGCGCCGCGCGCTCGGGCACCTCTTCGTTGCTGGAAAGCAGCTCCGGCTTCTGCGCGTGCTCGATGGCGGCGAGGAAACTTGCGTAGTGGCTGGCGATGAGGCGTGCCTTGTCCTTGCCGTTGACCATGGCTCGGGCACCGACCGGGTCGGTCGTGTCGTCGTCGAAATACTTGCTGAAGCGCTCGCGACCGCGCGTCCACCATCCCTCGAACAGAGACGGCCAGAACACCTTGGCGTCGCCCTGCTCGGTCAGAAGGATGTCGGGGTTGGTGACGCACTGCAAGCCCGTCTTGGTCTGCACGAACTGGTAGTTGGGGAGGTGCGTCGTCTGGATACGGCCGCGCCCGAACCATCCCTCACGCCAGTACGGCGTCCTGACCTGCGGCATGCGGCCGGCAGCCCACGCCTTGTCGAGTGCGCGGATGGCATTGGCTGTCGACGTGGCGAACGCCTCGCGGATCGGGGTCATCCTCCCGCCCGTCTCGTGGAACGCCGTGGCGAGGCCGTAGGCCAGCTTGCGGTTGTCGCCGTCGCCGTATTTCTCCCATGCCGCAAGCATGGCGGTCATGCCGTCGATCTGGCTCTGGCTGAGCCTACCGCCGAACGGGGCGTTGCGAACGTACGTGTAGAAAACGGTCTTGTTCATCACGCCGGCTCCGCCACATTGAACCCGATTACGTCTTGCTTGATCTGGTTGGCCGTCGTCACGACGGTGACCTCAACCGCGTACTCGCACCTATCGTATCCGCCCGCCATGTAGAACACGCACGTGGTAAGGCCGGAGACGCTGTAGCCGTCCATAAACAGCTCGGTCCCGGTGCCCGTACCGCTGAGCCTCGTGACCACGAACGTGGCCGAGACAAGGGTCTCTCCAACCGGCAGCCACTGGCTGTAGTCGATGGTGTACCGCTTGCGCTCGTCAGGGGCTTTCAGGAACTCTGCGATCATCTCTACAGCCCCTAGTCGAAGTTTCGCGGAGCATACACAAACCGGGCTTCGTATTCAACTAGGACCGTCAGGTTTTGTCCGCCTGTGTACACGACCGTCGGCGCGTCAAGTACGTTGATCTCTGACAGCTCTCCGGCAACCCTGATGACGTCCGTCTGGTTGTCGAAGAAATAGAGCGCGTCGAGGTAGCCGTAGAGCGTGCTGTAGCCGTAGATCGACGCCGTCGTGACGTAGCCCGGCGCTTGCCAAGCGTTCGTCTGGACTGCGTTTGGCTGCGCTACGAACAGGCCCACAGGTTACTCCCCCGAGTTACCGGCTTTGACGGCGAGAGCCCGGCTGCGCACCTCTGCAAGGTCGATGCCCAGCATCGCCGCAATAGCGACGACATCCGGCTCCCTGAGGTTGAACGATGTCGCGTTGTCCCACAGCTGGAACTTGCCAGCGGCGATGGCTGCGCCGTTGACTTCGTCGAGCATATCCATCTCATGCAGCGCCTGCTTGACGTAGGCGGCGTGTATCTGGTCGTCCGGCAGTGCGGGAGCCGCCTTGAGCGCATCCAGCTCTACCCGCAGTCTGGCAGCCTCCGTTTCCGCAACTTCCTTGGCGGCTACAGCCGCTGCGGCGTCACTTACTGCAACGTCGCGTTCGCCGCGCATCGCAGCGATCTGGGCGACGAGCGCCGCACTGTCCGGTAGGAGCGTGGCAAGACTGGCTTCGTCGACATTCTCGAACAATGACGGCTCGACGCGCCCAAAGCGCCCGATGTATTCGTCGCTGTAGGAACCTCGGTTGAGTTCCTTGACCGTCCCGTCCGGGTTGAGGTCGACGACGATGTTGATGACGCGGCGGAGCGGTGTGTCAGCCATGTGGTTGTCCCTTATGTCCTGAAGGAGATCACGCGCCAACGGCTTGACGTGGCGTCATACTGAAGGATTGCGTGCTTGCAGTTCAAGTTGCCGCCACTATCGGTAAAGATGCGGTTGCCGGCCGTCGACGAGCCACTATCGTTGTCCAGCGTCATCTGGTGGGCAGTCGTGTTGATCAGTACGGCAAAAATGCCGTCAGCGCCCCCGGTGAGGCCGGTGATCTGGAAAGCCCCAGTCGGGCCGGCGATGCGCAGCGACGACGAGTTGGGACGGGCGACGTTGTGGTTGCCACCGTTTGCGAGCGTAAGGGCCGCCATGCGATGCGCGACATCGCCGTTGACGTCGAACATCGCCGCCGCACCTGTCGTATTGATGCCGACCTTACCATCGGAAGCAATGCGCATGCGCTCGGCGGCGTTCGTCCAGAACGCCATGTAGTCGCCGTTGTGGGCGTATTCGATCCTGCCGACATCATCATCGGCCGGGTCTCCGAAATGGATGCCGGAGACAAAATTCGTGTTAGCTCCGAAAAGCCAGTACGAGTTACCCTGACCATAATTGGTGATAGAGTAGCCACTCGCCGGGTTGACGCGGGCCGCCGAAGTGCCGATGGACAGCGGCATGGTCAGTGTGAGCAGCGACGTCGTCATTGTCGCCCGCGTCGTCCACGTCGCAGAGGCAAAAGACGCCCACGTCAGCGTGGTGCCTGCGCTGTCGCCGGGACGGTTGAGGCCAAACGCCCAGCCCGTCGCGCCGCCACTAATAATCATACGGTGTGTAACGTCACCCGCCGTGGCGGACATCAGATGGCTGCCAGTGCCACCAATAGTCATGCTGCCATCAGCGTCAATGAACAGATCGCGGCGCGCGTCCGTGTTCGAGTAGATGTAGAAGCCCTTGCCCCAAGAGTGCGTCGTCTTGGTGACGCCGAACTGATACTCCTGTGGAGTGCCGCCGTTATCGGCGCGTAGCAGCCACGCCATAACGTTCGCGCCGCCGCCGCGAATGCGCATGACGTTGTCGACGGTGTCGCGAACATCGAGGGCGTAACCGGGGGTCGCGCCGAGACCACCGGGACCGATTCCCACCTGCCCAGACGTGTTCACCGTCAGGCCGACGATATTGTTGGCCTTCAGGTTGATGTTGGAGCCGGCGGCCGACCCGAACTCGATACCGTAGGTTACGCTGAAAGAGATGCCAAATGTGCCATAGGTGCCATCAGACACCTGAAGCACTGTCGTGCCAGCGGGACCGCGCACGTCGAGCGGAGCTGCTGGGGCCGTCGTGTTGATGCCTACCCGCTGGTCGTAGCGGATCGTCATGACGTTGTGGCTGACGCCGAGGCCGTAGTTGTTCGACACGCCGAAGTGCAGGGACGAACCCGAACCCGTGATCTGCGCTGCGACGCGCGCAACTGAAGCACTACCTGTCGTGGCGAAATCAATAGCGTTGAACTCACCGGCACCAGCGCCGCCGCGAATGAGAAGCGCGCCAGTGTTAACGCCGGTCATCGTAGCCAGCGTCGTGCTCTGAAGCATCAGCGCACCGTCTGCGCCGAGACGCATGCGCTCAGTCCACGTCGCAGAGGCAAAGGACGACCACACCAGATTGGTGCCGGCAGAGGCCCCCGGACGGTTCAAGCCGGCAGCCCAGCCCGTCGCGCCACCAGAAACGAACATGCGGTGGGTGGCATCGGTAGCATCACTCGACAGGACATGGTGTCCTTCGGACGCAGTCGCGCCGACTGTCATGCCAGACGCAGTCAGTTGCGCCCATTCAACCTGCGCAGCTGATCGCCAGACGTGCAGCGCCGCGTCGACGTAAAGGCCGGACACAGCCGAAGCTGCCGCAATCTGCGCGTAAGGCGCACCAGAATTGGCCCACAGGTTGAACTGAAGGCTGCTGTTGGCAATCGCTCCCTCAAGAAAGAGCATCGCCGCCGCAGATGCTCCATTATTGGGGTTCTGGACCTGAACCCCGTTTTGAGAGTTGGCGTTGTGCGTAACGGTCAGCTTGTAGGCAGCTGCCCCGCCACCAATGTTTATGTTGCCGGTCGTTGGATAAAGCGAGAGCGGCGTGATTGTCGTGTTGGTAAATTCGAGCACACCCGTCGTGCCACGATTGACCAGCTGCCACTCCTGCACGCCGGTCTGGAACAGCGACAGGGTAACATTACCGCTGGACCCTCGACGCGCCTGCACAGTGGGTCCGGCGGTAATGTTACCGCTGTCGTCAATCGTCGCGGACGAGTTCTGGATCAGCTTGCCGGTCGTGGCGTCGAAGCGGGCGATGGCGTTGTCGGTGGCGGAGGCAGGGCCGACCACCGCCCCGGCTGAAGCCAGCCACGTCAGCAGCGACGCAGCGCTGATCTCTTCAGCGTCGCCTGTTCCCGCCGTAAGACGGCCGAGCACGAAGCCCGACGCCATCGTGATGTTGTGTTCCTCGTTCCAGTTGGACGGGCGGACGCGGGTCGTATCGCCGTCGTCCGGTACCGAGCTGACGAACTTGTGCTTCAGGGAGATGGTCATCAGGTCTCGTCCACAAAGCTGGCAGGGGTCAGTCGGGGCTGCACGCCGGGCTCCATCGTGATGCTATCGTTCAACGCGCCGGAATACAACACGAGCGTCGATCCCGACGCATCCGTGCCAATCGCCCAGTGCGTGTAGGTCTCTGTTCCGGCGACGCACTCGGGGAACGACGTCTTGGTGGCCAGCGTCACCCGGTTACTCGCGAGAGTAAACCCGAGCGTCGAGCGCGGCACGGCGACACGCGCGTAGCCGGTGTAGGTCGCTTCGTGCGCCGACTGCGTGTCGCCTACGCCCAGCGCCTGCTTGTGCAGCGACAGATACAGGTTGGCGTTCGGCGCGGCGGCGTTCCGCGCGAGGCCGGGAATGTCCTGCCCGAGGAAGATCAGCCCGAGCAGGTAATTCGCGTAGCTGGTCGACTTCGCCATCAGTCCCACCCACGATCAGCAACAGCGACGTACTGCCAAGACGTGCGCGTGATCGCTCCAATAGCGCCGCTTGCGCGAAGCGAGACGACGAGAAAGGTGTGGTACACGACCTCCATCGTGTTACGACCCGAGAGCATCCCCATGAGCGTCTGGTTGTTGCCGGTACTGTCGCTCAGACCCCTCGTGATCTCACCGGGATTGTACCCATACTGCGACACAGTGTTCACAAGATATATCTCATGAAACTCCGGTAGTACGCCAATGTTATGCAGAAACGTGGCGATGGTAAACGTCGTCGGAATGGTTGTTTGCGCAGACCTGTACCGACCGTTCAACGCGTACGCGATGGCCGATGTTACCGCAGACCCGGAAGTTACCGCTTCGCCGACGAAGACGACCCACACAAGGTCAGCCGTGGAGCCGTTGCCGAGATACATCTTCCGTTCGTTGATGATGTAGGTGTATTGACCCGACGTAACAGATGCGATGCCACCACGCTGGTAGATCGGCGCGAGCGCCGTCGAGCCGGCGGTGAGCGTGCCATCGGCGTTGACCGTGACAAACAGGAAATTGGTCGAGCTGGCGGCGAGCGACCCGAACGTCAGGTTCGCTGTTGTCTGCCCGACGCGCCTCGACAGGCCCTGATTGGCTGTCGCCACCAAGGGAAGCGTCGAAGACACATTGGTCGTGGTTATGGAAAGCGCGACGGCGGTTGACGGCATGAACGTCGGAATGCCGTTCGTGTCGGACGGAGCCATGTTGACCGACTGCCCGCGCAGCGTCGTGTAGGTGTTGGTCAGCGCGCCGGCAATGACATCGAGACCGCCACCAAGTGTCAGCTCCGCGCCGGCCGTGCTCGCCTCATTCGATCCGAGCAAGCGTTTTGCAGCACCGAGCGCGGCGAGGTCGGCGGCTGCCACCGAGCTTTTGGTCGCCAGCGACCCGAGCCCGAGCGCCGTACGCGCGCCGGACTGCGAATTGGCCCCGGTGCCGCCCTGTACGATGGACAGCGGCGTGGTGAGCCCGGACAACGAGGTAATGTCGGAGTTGGCCCCCGGAGCAGCGCGGTCCGACGACAGCACGCCGGAGGCGAACAGAAGGCCGCTACCGACAGTGATCTCTTCGGCCGCGCCCGTGCCCGCCGTCGTGCGGCCAATGAGGCGCGCAGTGGCCATCTGGATGGTGTGCGGCGCGTTCCAGTTGGACGGCTGCACGAGCGAGCTGTCGACACCGTCGGGCTTGGCGGAGACGAACTGGTGGACAATGCTGATCGCCATGGATCACACCCTGTATTGCTGTGGAAACCGCCAAGGGGCAGCACCCATTGTGGACATCTGGGATGCGCGCTGCTTGGCTTCGGCAGCGCCTTTGACGAAGTACCCCCAGTTGATCTTCGCCATCGGAAGGTTCGTCCACGGCTTCATGGTCTGGCGCTGCAAGAGCGCCGACGTGCCGGAGAGGATGGCGTCGTACCAACGCTCGATGACTTCGTTCGGAACGTCCGGGTAACCTTCCCGAGTAACCGGCAGGCGCACGCCCGTGGCAAACTTCGCGGTGAACACCGCGCCGTCGACGTTGGGGACGGTGGGGCAGCGGATGGTCGTGATGGACTGCATCATCCACCCTCTGGACGCATTGTCGTTCTCGTCGACGACCGACAGCAGCAGCTCGATCCGCCCTCGCGGAATAGAGACGGTGTAGAGCTGCTGGCCAGTTATCAACTCGATGGTGGCTTCGCTGACCCACGCCAGAGAGTGGGGCAGGAACCAGTGCATCGCGTTGTAAATCTCGCGCTTCAGCGTGTCGTCCACCGCGCCGGGGAACAACACGCGGAGATCGTCCATCAGCCTGTCGACGTCTTGCGTAGCCATTAGGACACCGTTGCTGCGAGCTTCTTGATGAACGCATTCAGGAACGCGGCCGACCGGGCATCCTGCGCCGGCTCTTCGTCTATGACGTGGACCGTGCCGCAGATGAAGTAGACCAGCGCCAGCCGGTAGCGTGCGTCGAGATCGACCGTATCGCCCACCACAGAGAACGTCGGCACGCCGGTCTTGAGGTACGGCCGAACGAGGTCGGGCCTCATCCGGTAGACCTCCATGTAACCCTCATTGAGCGCCGCGATGAAGTCGGCGTCGGAGTAGCGATATGGCGCGACAGTGTCCTGCACGATGGTGCGGGCTCTGGTCACATATTCCTGCACCGTGCTCAGAAAGGCCATGTTGCCCCCAGATAGACGTAAGGCCCCCGCCGTAAAACGACGAGGGCCTTCAGCGGATCACGTTGCCGGATCAGGCCTGCGTGACAATCGCCTGCGAGATGGCCTTGCCGTCGATGACCTTGTAGCCGAAGACCTGAAGGCCGCGCAGCAGATCGGAGAAGGTCCGCTCGGAACGGATGTTCTCCATCTTCGTGAACTGCGACGCGAACGTCAGACCGTGGGCGTGACCGGCGTAGCAGGCGTACTCGCCAGCCGCCAGACCGCCAGCGACGCCGGAGGGCAGGAGGTTGGACACGTAGACCATGAAGCGGTCGATCATGCCGATGCGGCCGTTGCGGAGCATGGACACGCCGTCGCCGGACAGGTAGGCCTGCCGCAGCTCGGAGCGCTTCACCAGCGTCGCCATCCACGCGGGGATGACCAGCCAGCGGCCCGTCTCGGGGATGTTCTGCTCGTCGAGCACCTGACCGAAGCGCAGGATCATGTCGACCACTTCCACCTGACCGACGGTCGGGGAGTTGGCGACGAGAGCCAGCGGCGAGGTCGTGACGCCGAGGTTGAGGTTGCCCGAGATGACACCAGCGGTCGCGCCGCGATTGGCGGCGGCGGCCTGCCCGAGGATGCCGGCGAGGACGTCCGTGTCGATCTTGATCTTCAGCTGTTCCGACGCGTCATCCGCCCAGATGGACAAGATGTTGAGATCGGACTGCTTCTCCATCACGTCGTCGAGGGCGAGGTTGAAATACTTCGCCTTGTCGATGAGCAGCTGGACCTTGTTGCCCGACGGGCGGTCGATGGTGAGGTCACCGTCGGCAAGGTAGTCGCGGATCGTGATCGTCGGCTTGGTACGGATGTTGACCGTATCGCCTTGGTTCTTGATCTCGCCCTCGTAGTCGGTGTTCGAGATCGCCGCGAGCACAGTGTTCGCGTAGAACTTCTCGACCAGCTTGCCCGACCAGATTTCGGGAATGAAGCCCGTCGACTGGAGGGTGTTGGCGGTTCCGCCGGAGGGGTAGAGCGGGGGCGTCGTGACGCCAGATGCAACGCCAAATGCCATGGCGAAAGCTCCATCAAATTGCGAAGGGGGTTACCGAACCCGGCCCTCTTTCAGCGCTTCGTTGAGGATCGCTTCCTGCTGCACCACCTGTTCGGGTGTGTACCTGCCTGCGGCGACGTCCGCATAGAAGCGGCTGATTTCAGCCGGCTTGATGATGGGCTTCTCAGCGGAGGCATATGCCTGCGCAGACTGGGCTCGTCCGGGTGCCGCCAGCGATGCCATGTCCACCTTGCCATCGGGGGCCGGTGACGTGGCTGCCTTGTGGGCGGGGGCCACAGACGCCTCGCGAGTAACGAAGCCGTTGAAGATCGCCTTCGTGCGCGCCACATTGAGCTGCTTGAAAGCGTCGTCCAATAGGTCAAAACGAATAGCACCAGAAAATGGGTCTGGCAAGCCCAGCCACGAAAGAAATTCGCGGTCCTCATTCAGAGCCCGCCAATTCGGCAGCTGGCTGTCCATTTCGCGGAAGAACTGCTCACGCGTGATGGCGTCGCCGGTCTGCTTGGTGGCGGCGACGGTCGCGCCCATCTCGGCGATCTTGCGCTCGAACTCCGCGCGGATCGGCTCGACGATCTGCTGCGCCCGGCGGCCGACAACGTCAAGGAACTCCGTCCCGAAGGTCTCGACTTCGTCCTCCGAAAACTCTGGCACGGCGACTGACGCCGGAGCGGAAACGCGTGCCTGTCGAAGCGCGGTCAGCTCGGCGCTCAGCGCGCGTTCGTTGGCGCGCGACGCATGCAGCTCGCCGCGCAGCGTCTCGACCGTTTCGGTCAGCTGGCGGATGCGGCCATCGAGAGAACGGTCGCGGTGGCGTTCGCGCTCGCGTTCCCGCTCGGCTTTGGCCTCCTGCTGGGCGCGGGCGTCCTGCGACGGCTGCTGGCCCTGCTCGTCCTGCTGGCCCTGCTCGTCCTGCGGCGGCTGCGCGTCCTGCGGCTGCTGGTCCTGCTGGTCGGTGACGAGCGTGCCTTCGGGAGTGTAGTGCTGCTTCTGAAGCTGCTCGGCGCGCTCCATCTGCTTGCGGACAGCGGCGGGCAGGACGACGTTGGGATCGTTGTGTGGTACGGCGGTATTTGCGTCGGTCATGTGGTGTGGTCCTCTGGTGGTTAGTGACAAAAAGGGCACCGCCGCTGTCCGCGAGGGTGCCCCTGTACTCAGCACTGACGCGGCGGTTACAGGCCGCGAATGGTGACAGCCGGGGTTCCGACGTTGGTCACGATGGCGAGATACCGTCGCGACGTGCCCGTGGCGATGGTCGTCGTGCCGGCGAGCGTGATGCCCGTACCGATTGCCATCGTGATCGTGCCCGACTTCGTGTTGATGATCTCGAACGTGAAGGCGTCACCGACCTCGCAGTCCGGCATGGCGTTGATGATGGCCGTGGCCGTCGGGAACACGTCGGTCGACGTCGCGCCGGCCGAACGCAGGATGAACCCGCCGAGCAGCTGCGCGGCCGTCAGCGTGACGTTGCCGTCCGTGGCGTCTGCGGCGTACTTGCGGCCAGCGAGGGTCGCGACAGCCGAGAAGAGCTTCTTCAGAAACTCGGGGATACGAGCGCTGTCGACGCTCTGCGAAAACTGTTTCAGCGCCATGTTCGATCTCCTAGATGTTCGCCTTGGCAGACTGCTTCTGCCTCAGGGCGATGATGTTGCGCCCATCTTCTCTACACGACGCCAACTGTTTGCACAACTGCACCATGCACTGCGCCTGCCCCTGCATGACCTGCATCTTGTCAGCCGGGGCGTCGACGAGCGCATCGGACAACGCCCGCGCCCGCGCCTGCATGGCCTCCGTGAACTGACGCCAGACATCCGAGTTGACCTCGGACAGACGCAACATCGCCAGCGTCAGCTCTTCGGTTACCTGCTTGCTCACGGGCGCGGACCCATGAGCGCCATCTGCGGCACGGACGGGCTGTCCTCCATGGACGGCGTTGCCTTGCCATAGTGCCCCATCGACCGCTGCGCCGGGTCACCCCGCGTCAGGGTGTTCAAGGCTCCACGATGCGGCAGTATCTGCTGGCGCGTGCCCTTGCCTTTCAGCGTGATATAGGTCGGGTGTTTCGCCATCCTACGATCTCCCAGTCATTCCGGTTCGGCCGAAAGAAATGTTGCCGTACTGCTTGGCGTCGTACGGCGCTTCGGTAGATTTCGCGTAGTTCGACGAGCGCTGTTTCGGCGCGTTGAGCTTCGTCGTCACCTGCTTGGTCTTGGGCACTGACGGCCTGAGCCGCGACACCGAAGACGTCGATACGACTTTGTTGTTGGCCATACCGACCTCCTTGGTGTCGCGGTTACTCGCGGGAGTTACTTCCCGCGCTTGCCCGCCATGAAGCCCTTGGCGAACAGGTTGCCCTTGTTGACCTTGTCGAGGGCCTTCTTGTCCGCTGCACGGTCCGCCTTGGAGCCCTCCTTCGGAGCGCCCTTGCGGCTATCCATGCGCTTGTCGATGGCCGAGCGCTCGAACTGCTTGGGGGTCATCTTCGCCATCACTGACCCGCCTTCGCCGAGTGGCCCGCGCGAGCGGTGCCGGCCGAGCCCTTGCCGAACATCTTGGTCGTGCCGCCGGACACGAACTTGCCGCCCGAGCCGCCGTTGTCGCTCTTGGCGGTGTGACCCGCCTTGGCGGTCGCTGCGCCGCCCTTGCCGAACATCTTGCCGGAACCGCCGGACATGAACTTTCCTCCGCCGGAGGATTTGCTGTTGACCTTCGCCATACCAATGGCCTCCTGCGCTATTGGGAACCACCGGAGATGTTGGTGCGCGGGCCAACGTCCCCAGATGCTTGGCCGCCCTGCGGCGTCTGACCGCCTTGGGCATCTGCTGCCTTCTCGCCGAGGCCGGCGTGGCCCGGTATGTTCTGCTGCGCGGCTTTGGCAGCTGCTGCCTTCTGCTGCGTCTCCAACTCGTCTTCCGACGGCACCACCTGAGCGCCGGAAATGCCGATGGTATCTGCCACCGACCGGAGCACCGTGGCTCGCCCCTTCGGACCCATGATCTGGGCATCCATCGGGTTGGCCGTGATGCCAAGGAACTCAAGTTGGCGAGCACGCTGCGTTTCCCGCTGCACTGCCACCTGCACGCCAAGAATGCGGACTTTCTCGTCGCCAGTCAACATCCCTGTTTCGTCGGTCATCATGATCATGTCGTAGAGCCCCATCAGGGCGGGCTCGTAGACATCGCGGTCGATGTTGGCGCAGACCGTCTGAAGCATCTTGGACGCGTTGCCCATGAGCATGGCGAGGCCGGACGCGGTGCGCCCAGCGCCGGAGCCGGCAGCGCCGCCGGCCAGATACTTCGGGATGGCCGACAGGTCATCTGCGATGGCCATCATCTCCTTGTAGACGCCAAGGTGCTCGTGCGCGTTCGACTGCGGCTGGAAGAACTCGACCGGCTTCTGGGTCGAGTTGGTCAGCGGGTCATTGGTGACGTGCCAGCGCTTCCACGGGTACATCTCGTCGGCGTCGGCCCCGATGGCGATGCGGTCATCGTTCACGACCACCTGCGGGCCGGACGACATGGACAAGTTGTTGGCCAGCGAGCGGAGCGAGGCGTTGGCCATCTCCTGCACGTCGGCGAGGATGTCCGGCAAGGCGTTGCCCACTGGCGTTCCGGGCACCTTCTCGAACGACGTGATGTAGTAGGGGTGGCGCTTGCGCGGGCTCGGCGACAGCTGAACCTTCAGCACATGGCGGTCGATGATCCACGCCTGCACCATGTAGTCGCGCAGCGGGTCGGTCACGCCGGGTAGGTTATACCCGGCCAGCATGCTGCCCTGCACGTTGCCGTGGAACTCCAACATGGAGATCAGGCCGGAGCGGTTGAGGTGCGGGTTCTCGCGGCGCTCAAGGATCGCACGCGCGGCGTCGGTCTGGTCCCAGTTGTCGTACAGGCCGCCCGAGCCGTAGTCGGCGAGGCACTGGCGCACTGCTTCGGTGTTGTAGCCGGGGATGTCCAGCAGGTCGTTGAGATCGGCACGGGTGACGCGCGAGCGCTCGATGATCTCCGCGTCCTCGATGCGCGAGATGCCGGGCGTCCAGAACAGGTCGAACGGCGACACGCGCGACCAGATGAGGCGCGGCACATTGGTGATGACCGGCTGTCCCTGCTTCCACTTCACCGTCTGCACGATGCGGACTGTCGGCCCTTTGAGGCACGCGAACGGGAACAGCGGCAGGTCTTGGATGAACTCGCTGATCGCCCGGTAGAAGTCACCCTCGTTGAGGATTTCGTCGATCTTGTCCTGCGCAACCTTGGCCTGATCCTTGGCCCGCTTCTTGGAAGCGTCGCGAGCCGCCTTCATCAGCCCGAAGATGCGGTCGCGGATCATCGTGGGGTCGACGGGCATCCCCTGCTGCTGAAGCGCCGCCATTTCGGAGTTGGCCAGCGAGATGATGGCCTGCACGATGTTCGGCGGCACATCCGGGTCGGGAGCCGGGTCGATGCCCCATGCCCGCTCGTTCGTCAGGTAGACGTCTCGCAGCAGCGACGACGCGCCACGGCACTTCATGGCGGTCATGCGGGCGTAGATTTCGGAGCCGCCGAACTGCCGGACCTCCGCGAGCTTCTGCGGGTCGTACTCGCCGTTGAACGCCCGCATGGCGGCGAGCAGGCGGTGGTCCCAGCCCGACTGGGTGTTGGCGCGGTGAACGCGCATGACGTCGTAGCGCGACCGGATATAGCCCACCAGACCCTGAAGCTGCGCACTTCGCGCCGCCTCGTCTGCGTCCCGTTTGACCTTGCGCTCTTCCTCTTCGCGAGCCGCTAGCTGCGAATTGCTCGCTATACGAATGACGCCGCGCTGTGGGAGAGTGTTGGACATGGCGGTTGTTTACCGTATATTCCGATGCCTTGGCAATAGGGATCATACACCATGGATAGCCCGCCTAACAAGCCCGCCACCGAAGTAACATCAGACAAGCTCGACACGACCATGCTTCAACTGGCGCGTGAGATCGCCATGGACATCTACCCGTTGTCCGACATCCTGTCGAACGCAGGGGTGTCGCACGACCAGTGGGAGGTGATCCAGCGCAGCCCGCGCTTCGTCGCCTACCTGAGCGCCAATGTCGCGGAATGGTCGAGCGCCAAGAACTCAAGCGAGCGGCTGAAGCTCAAGTCGGCCATCCTTCTGGAAGAATGGCTGCCGACGCTCAACAACGAGCTGCACGGCAAGGACGCGTCGCTCAATGCCAAGGTAGAGGCCGCCAAACTGCTTGCCAAAGTCGCTGGCGTCGACCGGATGCCCAGCGAAGGCGGCGACAGCTCCAACGGCTTTCAGGTCGTCATCAACCTCGGCGACCGCCGTATCGACCACACGATTACTCTTCCGAGTAACCAGTATTCCACCGTAACCAATGAGCTTGACTGATGACCTCTGTTCGCTTCGACGCCCCACCCACCATTGCGCGGTTCATGTCATCCGAGGCGTTCGGCAGGCTCATCGCGGGGCCTGTAGGCTCCGCCAAGACCACCGGCTGCATCTTTGAGCTGTTCCGACGCGCCGCCGAGCAGATCAAGGCCCCTGACGGCTACCGCTACACCCGGTTCGCCATCGTCCGCCAGACGCTGAAGCAGCTCAAGGACACCGTCCTCAAGGACATTCTGGCGTGGCTCGGCCAGATCAGCACCTACAAGGTCTCCGACAACACCATCTACATCGAGGCCGGCGACATCCGGTCGGAATGGCTCCTGATCCCGCTCGACGACCCCGAGGACCAGCGCCGGTTGCTGTCCATGCAGCTCACAGGCGCGTGGATGTCGGAGTGCATCGAGATGGACATCCAGATCATCGACCCGCTCTCCGGCCGTCTTGGACGCTACCCGTCGGCAGCGCAAGGTGGTGCATCGTGGTTCGGGCTCATCGCGGATACCAACTTCCCGACGGAGGGTTCCGACTGGCACAAGTTCATGGAGAACCCGCCCAAGGACTGGCAAATCTTCAAGCAGCCGGGTGGCATGGCCGACAACGCCGAGAACCTGAACTGGCTGACACAGACGCCGGAGACCCTGAAGCTCCCGATCAACCACCCGGAGCGCATCGCACAGGGCCGCAAATACTACGAGCGCATGACCGAAAACAGCTCACCGGACTGGGTGCGCCGCTACGTCCACGCGCAGTACGGCGCTGACCCGTCTGGCACCGTCGTGTTCCGCGACAGCTTCAGCATGTCGAAGCACGTCGTCGACGAGATCATCCCGCTGTCGACCATGCCGCTCTACATCGGACAGGACTTCGGTCGCGACCCCTGCTCGATCATCGTCCAGCCCGACCATCGCGGCTGTCTGCTGGTTCTGGAAGAAGTCATCGCGAAAGACGTTGGCCTTGAGGTGCATGTGCGCACTTCGCTGAAGCCGGCCCTCAAGCAGGAGCGTTACCTCGGCAGGGGGACGGCGGTCATCGGAGACCCATCAGGCGCGGCGCGCGGGTCCATCTTTGAAGAGACCACGTTCGACTTCATGAAGAACGCCGGTTTCTCCGCCTTCCCCGCCCCCACCAACGACATCGAGCCCCGTATCCGGGCCGTGGAGGGGTGGTTGATGTCCATGGTCAACGGCGAGCCGGCGGTGAAGATCGACCGTAAGCGGTGCCCGACGCTCATTCAGGCGCTGTCGATTGGCTACCGCTACTCCAAGCTGCGTTCGGGGCAGACCAAGCCCATGCCCGACAAGAACGAGTTCTCGCACATCATGGACGCGTTCCAGTACGCGTGCCTTGCAGCGGGCAGCGGGCTCCACGGCCATATCCAGAACCGTCTGACCCGTCGCCCTGCTGCACCGCCCCGGCGCTACTCGGCGGCGGGGTGGACCTGATCGGTCAGCTTACGGATGGCAGTCGCCAGCGTATCCCTCTCTGCCGTAACGGCGGCGAGAGAGGCTTCGGCGGCGGCCAGACGCTCGGACAGCGATCCGTCCGGGGGTCCGTTCTGCTCGGCCTTTTGCTCGTCAAGCCAGCGTTGGACCTCGCCACCGCTCCACATTTTCCGCAGCATCGTCGGGA
>Ga0315903_10000503_pt1 | contig 59248 bp, 80 predicted proteins | sample LakEriMetagenome_7_FD_203524 | JGI IMG/M metagenome (GOLD analysis project Ga0315903, IMG submission 203524) | Freshwater fungal communities from buoy surface, Lake Erie, Ohio, United States - Buoy 2 MA119 | ecosystem: Environmental > Aquatic > Freshwater > Lake | place: USA: Lake Erie, Ohio... | reverse complement strand
TTGTTCCCTACACACTCTCGCCCTTCGCCATAAAGCAGCCGGACTGCCCTTGTCCCTGGGCGGGGAAGTGTTCTCTGACACGCTAGGCAATCGGGCATTTCTCGCCCTTTGGATGGTTATTCGCGGGCGCAATTCTCCGCGCATTCGCTGGACAGGATACGGCCCTCAAGATCCGTTGTCGATCTGCCTTGAAGATAACCACCGTCCGAGAGAGAACGCCAGGGAAGCAATTTACCACCTGCGTCAGTTTTATCACGCTTGAAACCGTCCGAAACCGGGCGCCACCGTGCGCCCCCATTCTTTCCCAAAGGAAAACGATATGCAAAAAACCCATCCAAAAAACATCCCAGTCCTGAAGACTGGATGCAAAGCATACTATGACTCCCTGCGCGGACTTGTTCCTGTTGTCGTTCGGTCAGTTACTCGCCCGCCCGGTTCCGTTGGTCCAGAGTTTTTCTTTCAAAATGGAACGGGAGATTCCCGGGTGAGAGTTTCCGCCATGGTTAGTTCAGACGCCGCAGGCTATAGGAAAGGGGAAATTTTTTCATATGATTCTATTAAAATTGTGCCGCAAGATGCAGTGTATTGCCAGCAGCACCACCCGCGAATAGCGGCATACTCAGTAGCATTTGACGCGTAACCACCCGAAACCGGGGCGCCTCCGTGCGCCCCCCTCTTTCCCGAAAGGAAAAAACCCATGAAAAAAACGCACACAATCCCCCCCGGCCCCCGTGTCGTTCCCCAGGCGGAATATGAACGCCACGGCTTGGACCAGCCTCCGGCTTTGGCTTTCGCGGCATTCTCCGCCACTTTTGACAACCTGCGGAAAGCCTTGACCACCCCGCGCCCAAAGGTTTTCCGTTGCTCCTTTATCGATCTACAGGGGCGCCGTAGGAGCCTCGGCGACCATAGCGGGGCCCTCTTGGAAATCGCGAACAAAATGCAGACTGGGTCCTCCAATGAAGATGCCATTTTTGACCACGAAACCGGGCGGATTTTTGTCCATGTTTTTTCTACCCTCAGCGGAGAAAAACGTTTCCCCGTTGTCATGGAAGAAGTCAACGAATGCGGCGCCGATTTTCGCAACATGAACCCGCACCCCATCCCCTTGGCTTTGACTCCGGCGCCAACGTGCCCGAAACCGGCGCCGATTGTGCAAGAGATTCCCGAAGGGTGCGAGTGTCGCCCGCTATCGTTCTTTATCGGTTGGGTTGCCAAGGATTCTCGCGCTAAGGTGGAAAAAGCCCTTTCCAAGGAAGTCCCGCGCAATATTTGGACGCGCACAGGCTACGAACACAAGGGGACTCCCGATGAGCGCGCCAGCCTCGACATTTTCACGCCATCGGCCCATTTTAACGTCCCATTAAATACTGAGGTTGTACCATGAGCATGAAACTTACGCGAAAAGACCGCAAGCACCTAGAGTTTATCCTTGGCCGGGTGCAAGCGGCCAGGAAAGACCTAGACCGATTCGCCATAGCCGTGCCCAACTATGGGCCAGGGCCAAACATTCACACACTCGGGACGCTGGACAAAGACCGCCGCGCCGCCATCGGCAACAGTAAAGACCCCGAGCATTTGCAAATTGTTATGAAAGACCACACCTTATTGCTGTGCGGTCTGGAAGATGCTGAACAAGGGCTGATGCACGCCCTCTACGATCCACCAGAACGAAAGCACCAGGAGGCGCCGCAATGATCCGCTCCGCATCCCGCGCCCTCTTTCTTGCACTCGGCTTTCGTCGTCCACCTCTGCCCCCAATCTACCGGCGGGCCGATTGGCGCACTCTGGCCAAGATGAATGCCCTCCTCTGCCAAGATCGCCGCCAATTTCCCACCCGTTACCATTGAAAGGATCAAAACCATGGAAACCAAGCACACTCCCGGCCCCTGGGCCGTTTCTGACAACGGCTTTTTTATCATGGCCGCCGATGGAAGCGCCAGCATCGTCGAAACCGGGCTTCACAAGGACGAAGAATATAAGCCGGGCGAGCCACGCGAAACCATGCGGTCCGTTTGCCTTGCGAATGCGGTATTGATTGCGGAAGCCCCCGCCCTTCTCGACTGCCTCCGTCGAGTCATGCGCCATATCCCTGCCGATGCTGGCGGCGCCAGTCTCGGGCACGACATGTATCTCGCCTCCGAAGCTATCGCCCGCGCAACTCGTTACCATTGACCCTCCGGCCAAAATCGAAAACACCCGAAACCGGGGCCAATGCGCCCCAAAGGATCCAACCATGTCCCGCCACGCCATCACCTCACAAAAAGCCCTCCGCGCTACATTCTGGCGCGAGAATCCGCAAGCCCTGATCCGCGAAGGCGGCAAACGGAAACCCCAAAACCGCTGCAAGACCGACACGCGCCAAGACTTTTGTGCTTGGCTTGACTCGGCGGCAAATTGCGGGCGCATCACGGGCCGCATGGTCCAGACGGCCACCCTCTGACCCAAGCGCCAACACTCCGAAACCACCCGAAACCGGGGCCACCCTGCGCCCCAAAGGATACACCATGTCCACCGAAACCGACAACCGCACCCGCCTACATTGCCACTTTCGCCGCGTCGTTCTCAGCAACGCACACGGCACGCAATACCTGGACCCCGCGCATGCTCGCGCCCTCGCCCGTGAAATGCTCGCCTTCGCGAAGGCCATCGACGCCGGACGATACCCAGGGGCGCGAGTCGTCACCGATGGCCGCGCCGTTTCTGAATCTACCGGCAAGCGCGCCCGCGTTTTCGTCTGACCCCCTCAAAAACCCACAAAACCGGGGCCGCCATGCGCCCCCACACTTTCCCGAAAGGATCCTCCCATGACGACATGGAAAATAACGAAACACCTCATCCCCGGCGAGTTTGGGTGGGACATGCGATTGACCGATGATCGCGGCACGGTGATTGCCAATCTCGGCATGTCTGCCGGACCTAAAACTGAAGCCCTCATTGCTGCCGCGCCTGACCTTTTGGCGGCATGCCGCGCATGTGTGGTAGTGGTGGCCAATGCTTGCCCCGAAGGCAGCATCATGGCGGACCTACTCGCCGCGATTAAGAAAGCCGAAGGCGCGGCATCCTAAGTCCAATCGAAAACACCCGAAACCGGGGCCATTGCGCCCCATCACTGCCCAAGAAAGGCAACCCCATGGAACCCATCGAAACCACCGCCCCCCAATCCTCAACCCAAGCCCAAGCCGCTCCCGTGGCGCCAACGGTTGAAACGCGCAAGGAATACACCGCCCGCGTTGTCGTCCCTGCCCAAGCGCGGGCAGACGCCGCCCTCGGCAACCTGCGGGCAATCTTGCAAAACTATGTCGCCGCCCTGCCCCTCGAAACCGTAGCGGAACCAAAAGTCTTGACTGTCTTGCGCCACCTCTGCCAGCCCTGGGACTACCTCTTCCACGACGGCGACAGCACGCCGTGCCTGCCATATTCGCCCGAGTGGGACGACGCCGAAACCGAGGCCATCAATGCGTGCAAGATGCTCGCCCGCGCCCAAAACCGGGCGGACCTGTTGCCAGAGTAAGACCGCCATAGAAAACGCGCCAAAAAACCCTCCGAAACCGGGGCCACCAAGCGCCCCCAAGGATACCACCATGGACAATTGCACCGAAGCAACCGCAATCATCGCCAAACGCGACAAGATGGCATCCCAGGTGCGCCCAGGTTGCCACTGGCACCGCGATGGCGTTGGGATTCTTGCGATCCAAAACAAGAAGGGCAAAAGCCTCTTTATTCACTACCGGGCGGGCGGATTCACCGTAGGCGCCCGAATGTCCCACGCGGAATGCCTCGCCCTTGAGAATGAAGCCAAAGCACTTTGGCAAACGTTGCCAGAGTAGACCCTCGAAACCGTCCCACCACTGACGCCACAGGCGTCCCCCTTTATCCTGAAAGGATGAAAACCATGGAAACCCTCGACCAATCCAGCCCCGTTGACACTCCCGAAACCCAAGAAACCCCCGAAACCGGGGCACCCCAGGAAAAAACCTTCGACCATTCCGCAACCTACAGCCCAGAGGACAACAAACTGCGCATTTATCCCGCGTATCGTCTGCCCCGTGCGGAATATGAGACGATAAAATCAGCAGGATTCAAATGGGCGCCAAAACAAGAACTGTTTGTCTGCCCCCGTTGGACCCCCCAGGCCGAAGACGCCGCCCTTGACCTCTGCGGCGACATTGGCGACGAGGAGCAACCTGCCGCCGAGCGCGCCGCCGAACGTGCCGAACGCTTCGACGGCTACCGCGAGAACCGCTTGGGCGAGGCCCTGGACGCCGCCAGTCGTTTTGACTCCACGGGATGGCGAATCGCCCACGCTCGCCGGCAGTCCAATCGGCGCCGCGAACAGGCCCGAAGCCGTGGCGTTTCCCGCTGGGAGTGCGCGGAATACTGGCGGCACCGTGTGTCAGGCGTTTTGAGCAATTCGGAATACAAAGACCGCGCAGACGTTCGGCATCGGCGAATCCAGGGCCTTGAGTCCGATCGGCGCAAGATGCTGGCCGACTACAAAGAGCGGCAGGACGAATGGGACCGCTTCGCCAATATCTTGCGAAACTGGGCGACCTGGGAGAAAACTGAGGAGGAGTTTTCTACCGCTGTCCATGCGGCACTCGGGCGAATGTCCGGCCTTGACCATTACGACTATCCCCGCCCGGCAGGGTCCAAGAAAATGCCGTCAAGCCTTTACAGTTTGACCGATCCAGACCAAGCGCCAGAAGACAAGATTGACGGCTTGACCGCTCTTTGCCTTTGGTTCCAACGCCACCCCACGCGCCCAGACGAAACCAAGTCCCGATGGCTCGACCATTACAATTTACGCATCGATTTTGAGCGGGCGCTATTGGCGGCACAAGGCGGCACCGCTGCCCAGAATCTTGCGGACACTTTGACGCCGGGCGCGATCGTTGGAACCTCGGGCAAGTTCGTTGTCTATCGTGTGACAAAGACCAAGGCGGGCGATTTGTCCCGTATCTCTTTGCTCGATACCGACAAGGGGAACGTCTGCCACTTTTCTGCCGAGCGGTTCAAGTGGGCCGATGCTGTAAAACCCGCAACCGATGAAAGCAAAGCGAAACTTGCGGCATTTTGCGCAAAACTGAAACAATCGAAACCGAAGACGCCGCCACTGGTCAATTTGTCGAAGGAAGACGCCGCCGCCGTTCTCGCGTGCCCCGAATGGAAAAACTTGTCCTCGTCCTACCAAGTGCGAGAGATGACCTCCGCCGAATACGCCGCCTTGCCGTCATGGGCCAAAGATGTGGAAGGCTTCGACCTCGGCGGGCAGCGGTCGTACCTGCCGCACGTCTGCCGCTTGCGTTTTGTCCATCGCTACGGCCCCCTGGGCATCGTTGTCTTGACCGATAAACCGACGAAACCGATGCCTTTTGACTTGGTGGCAGACCTGAAGCAGGCGCGCCAAATCGCCCGAGCGGTACACAGTCACTGCTTCGGCACCTGCGAGGTTCTGACCATGGCCCGCGAAGTAGCCGGCGTTCTGGTGCGTTCTCACTCTGACGCATGCGCCGCGCTGCGCGAATACGCCCGCAAAACCTGGCCCGCCGCTTTCGGTGTTTCACATGAAACCGTGGCCGATGGTGCCGACGGGGAAGAAACCGCCGACACTGCCGACACTGCCGAAACCGTGGAAACTCTGGAAACTGAGGAGGCCAACTCATGAAAGACTTTTTTCTTCCAGGCGATACGTTCGCCCCTCGCATCCCGTGCGGATTCGTGTCCCTCATGATGCACGAAGCCCGCCGCCAATTCGCTGCCCCCGGCGACGAACCTAACCCATGGCAGAAGTATGGCGAAGCCGAACGGATCCTCGTGGAGTTTTTCGAGGGTCGTTCTTTCTTTGCGTCTCAATTTATGCGGGAGGGCCATTTGTTCCGCGAAGACTCAGGCCCGCGATGGTACGCTGGCCCCCTGTGGTGCCGGGCAGGCGGGCGTCAATACCGCATCACCTACGACGAAACCGAGCGCCAATTTTACGCCGAGCGGATCTTGCCGACTTCGCCAGACCACAAGTGCATCAGATACGAAACCGGGGACCATCCGATATGCCTCGCCAAATAACCGCCCAACTCTCTCTCGCCTTTCTCCAAAGGCGGGGCACCGCTGCCGCCGAAGTCGCCGCCCTCGCTATCCGAAACCGCACGACAGTGGCGGCCATTCATGCCAACGCCGCCCCAACGTTCGCCCGCTTGGCCAACGAAACCGCCCCCGCCCAGGTTGTCCAGGTTGACCAACTCTTCCCCACGCCTCCAGCGTTGGCGGCGCGCATGGCGGCACTCATCCCCCCGGCTGGTGGCGTCGGCCCCGTGCGCATCCTCGAACCCTCCGCAGGCACAGGGCGCCTCTTGGACGCCCTGGCCGACACTGGCCGCGCTTTTGACATCGTTGCCGTTGAAGTGTCGCAACCATTGGCCCCGTATTTGTTCAACAAGTACCAAGCGGCCCGCCTCTTTGTCCGTGACTTCCTCACCTGCACCGCTGACAACCTGGGCGGGCCGTTTGATTGCGTTCTGATGAATCCGCCCTTTAGACGTGGGACCGACATTCGCCACGTCTTGCACGCCCAAAAACTCACGAAACCGGGCGGACTCGTCGTGTCTCTGTGTTATGACGGCGTGGAACAAAACCGGCACCTTCGCCCCCTTTGCAAAACGTGGGAAGTGTTGCCTGCTGGTTCTTTTGCATCCGAAGGCACCGGCGCCGGGTGCGTTTTGTTGACTTTGGCGGCATGATTTGACGATTTGAGCGAATAATTCACCGAAAACGAATGGAAAACACTGAAAACACCAAAAACCCTCGAAACCGGGGGAGAAACGAGAGACGACCATGATCAACTATCCCAAAAAACTTATGACATTGCGAGACGTTCGCGATGCCGCGCTTGCAACGGACCTGAATCAGACACGATCTGACTCCTGGTTAGCGGTCGGCCCACTGTCGTACGACGGCCACCCGATTCGCCCCGCCTGGGTCAAAAAACACGACGCCGATGAGATTCTTGCCGAGCGCCTCGCAGCGTTTGACGCCGGACTCAGCGCGGACATGACCGTGGAAGACGCGCAGTGCCTCTTTCATGAGTGCATGGCCTGACACGAACCGAAAGACCCCTCGAAACCGGGGCCATCCTGGAGAAAGTAAGGTCCACATGATCCGCACGCGCACGCTTACCCGCCCTCCGGCCCCGACAACCGACGCCGGCCTAGCCCTCGGTTTCCAGGTAAAAGCCGTCCCGTTTCCGAAGCCGCGCACGCGCTTTGATTGCATGCGCTTCGCTTCAATCGATCGGCTGCCATTGTCGGAATTGTTGAAGATTTATCCACCTAAGACACAGAAAACATCAAAAACCCTCGAAACCGGGGCCGCCCCCTAAACCACCCACCACGTTCTCAAAAGGATTTAGCCAATGAATATCTACTTACTCACGCCCGGAAAATGGAAGGGCCGCCGGCCCAAGTTGGATTTTTATGATTCGGCGGTTGTCATCGCTTCCAGCGAAACCGACGCGTTGACCATCCATCCGGGATTTAACAACGAAACCGGACTGAACCCCAGCTTTGACGACGGATCGTGGCCGAGCGCGGGCCACGTCTTCGTGAAACTCTTGGGCAAAGCCGAGTCGAACTGTCTTCGCGGTGTTGTCTGCGCATCTTTCAACGCGGCCTAGAGCGCGGGCACATCTTCACTACTTTTCCACAAAGGACAAAAACATGATTGACACGCAACTGGCGGCACCAAAGCGCCGCCGCTATCGCGCCACTGGACTGCGGCTCCCGAGTGGCATACTGGTCCGCCCGGAGCCGAAAGGGAAAAGCGTCGGATACACGGCCACGATCGGCCAAAACACCGTCCGTGGCATCGGTCTCCGAGAGTTTTGGGAAAACGTTGGCAAATTGTTCCGAAACCGGGCGATTTGGGCCAACCGCAACAAGCGGCCTCTTGCGCTTCAGAGTGAATACCTTTTGGATGCGTTCGAGGCCGAAGACTACGCTATGACTTTTGAGAAACCGAAAGGATCCGCTGGGGGCGCACATGCGAGTGGGAAGAAAGATTGAACATCACGAGGACTACTGGGCTGAACGTCAAGACGCAGACAAAAAGTTGTATTTGAGAATCGTTGAGCATTTGCGGGCCGTGGGGGCGAACACCATCATTTCGATTGCTCGCGCACTCAAGTCGAACAACTGCACCGTGGAAAGAGTCGTGGACTATCACCGCCGTTCGTTCCGAACCGAAATCATCGACACCAGAGGGCAACGGCGCGGCACTTTGGTTGAATTGAACCCCTGCTTACAAACTGAGAAAAGGAAAACATCATGAACACCTCCGAGTTTTTAACCTGGATCCATAATCGCCTCGCGGATATGTACAACGAAAATCCTCGGTGCGAATACATGCAACGGCTGTACGCGATTGCGAACCACCGAGAACCCACCGGTCCCGACGTGTTCTTTGTGCTTGACGGAGTGAATTTACGCCCTGTGGCCGACTATGCGGAGGCGATTAAGCGCGCGAGAGCAAGCGCGGCGGCCACGCCCGGCTGCGAAGTCCATGTCGTGAACCTTGTTAAAACGTATAAATCCGAAATCGTCGTTTCCGAAGTTTCTGAAAGGAAAACACCATGCCCGAAGTAGATAAAAACGAAGCGCCGGACGGCTTTTGCGCAGTGAGCATTCACGACATCAAAGGCCCCGCATTATTCCTAGACACTCGGTGCAACGGATGCGCGCTACAGTACGGATCCAGGGAGTGCGACAATGCCCCATGCGGAAGGCAATACCGCCACGACGGGTGTGATGTCGTTTTCCAGCCGAAAAAGCCAAAAGACGGAATTGACTACCGCATGCTCCTGCGAAAGTACATCTCCCACGTCGGAATCTGCGAAGGAGTGGATTTTATCGACCCAGACGACCATTCCACCGCATTCACCCCCGAAGAGTGGGCCGAATTACGAAAACTATCGAAAGAAGCTGACGAAATCGCAGGTCGATAAAATGCCAGCAGTTCACCCCCGCCCCAGAGTCTGGTTTCTCACCGGCACCCCCGCACCCAACGGGCGGCCAATCGAGATCGAACCGCTCCTAGACTCAATCGGCCATCCAGCCGTTCGCGACCTCGAAGCCTACCGAACCCGCCACTGTCTCCGATGGAATCCTACGAAAATGACAAACGATTTACTCGGTGCGAACAATCTGGGAGAATTGCGAAAAGCCCTCGAAACCGGGGGCGGATGGCTGCGGCGCACTGCTAAAGACGTTCCCGGTGAATTGCCGGAGTTCATTTTGGAAGTTGTCTCGCTGGCGGGCGTGTTGGCCCCGCTCATCCCCGACGCCGAAGGAATCGCCCCCGCCGACGACCAAGACGCCGCCCGCGCCGCACTGTTCGCCGCCGCCCAAGACCTCGGAATGAGCGGATACGACCCCGCCCGTTCCGATCAGATCCCAGGCCAAGAAAGATTGTCAGCGTACTGCCGCGATTGCGGACTCGCCAAGGTTCCATCGGTTGCGGCATGGTATAAAGATTTTCAAACGGATCATGCGAACATGCCAATGGTTCTGTTTGCGAAGCATCGGATTGTGATTGAAACCCTTGCAAAAGAAATCGGCGCACCATTCGTTCACGGCGGGCACTCTGCCGGGAAACGTCAAAAGATCATAGACGAATGGTTGGCCTCAGCGGATCAGCCAGCCCTAGTCGCCAGCATAGGCGCATGCGGAACCGGACTCGATGGGCTCCAGCATAAAGCCGTGGCCGGCGCATTCGTCGAACTCGTGTGGAATCCGTCCGACATCGTCCAGGCGACGGGGCGGATCGTGCGGAAAGGATCGGTTTCAAAGTCGCCGGTTCTGATCTTTGAACTCGACGCGGAATCGACTTTGGAAGATCGATTGCGTTCCACACTTCGGAGAAAAACCAACAACACCCTCAGAATGATCGGAGGATGACGACATGACCCTTGAGACATTTGAAAACCTTATGCGCGTGATTGAAAAACGGATCCGCCACGCAACTCGGTGCGGACGCTGGGCGGATGCTGCCGCTGCGGTCACAGAAAAACACGCGCTGATCGAACGTTACCACGCCGAGCAACAAGGAGAATCCAAATGATCTGGCCATTCAAGAAACGTGCCGCGCACTATTTCGTAGCTTATACTACTGGAAACGACGGCGGATCGATGACCAAAGGGCACCGCGTTTTTACGTCAAACCAAGACCCCGGCGCCGCCTGCCGCTGGATAACGGAGAAGATCGAAGAAACCACAGGTCGCGCCATCACGCTCACTCAATTCAACCGCATTAAATAGGAGAATCCAAATGACCCCAGAACAAAAAACCGCACTCATCGACGCTTGCGAGCGTCAAGATGAAGTACGCGCCGTCACTATTGCGCTCCAGATCGCAGCCAAAGCGGCACGCGATAAAAAGAACGATGCCGCCGTCGCCATTCGGGATCTCATCGACGCCCATAAATCGCGAGACCAAGTCGCGAAAGAGTACCGCCAGCTTCGTTTGACGGTGGCTACTCAGATCGCAAGCGGAATGATGGCGAACGGAAATTGCCGTGCTCCTACCACCAGCGCAGGACATGAGAATCTTTCCGAGTACGCAGTGGGAATGGCGGACGCGCTGATCCACGTCAACGCCGAGTGCGTTGTTCCTGGCGTGCGAGGAGCACGACATGCCGATTGATCCGAATGACGTTCCAGTCGGAAGACTTGATTTATATGCATCTGCACTTGAAGGACGAGGATGCTTGTCCTGTGCGTGTTACGTCAAGGGAGAGGAGTGCGCAATCAACGAGTGTCTTAGCACAGAAAGAAAAGACGGGTATTCTGTCATTTTCAAGAAAAAACCGCAACCAACGGAGACGAAACCGATGGAAGACGAGTATGAAATCAGCACCGCAGACACCGCAGAAGAAGCAAAGAAAGTAATCGACTGGATATTTTCGGGCAGAAGAGTCGAGGTCCAATTTCCTACATATTGGCAACCAGTCATACATGTTACCTGCGGCGCACTCATGACTTACAGGGTGAAGAAAAATAAAACGAAACGAGGAATCTAGACATGCAAAGGAAATATAGTTTTTCGACAGAGCAAGGGGAATACTGCACGGACACGAACCCACAACCAACGGAGACGAAGACCATGGAATACGAATATGAAACGCTTTGCGCTGACAGCGTGGAGAACTGCAAGGCCATTGTCGATTGGATGTTTTCTGGTCCGATTTACGTTCAGAGTCAATTGCCGCCAGGAGACTATTCGAGATCGGCTGTAGGAGAGATTCATCGAGGGAGAACGTACCGCCGCAAGAAACCTGCCGCCGATGTTTTATTGACTGACATTGACGATATACCTCGCGGAATAATTGCCGGAGTTGTTGAATTCCGTTACCCAAAAAGCAAAGATAAAAAAAACTGGTCTATTGCTTGCGCATTTGGTGAAGAATGGATCCGCTCAAATTTAAAAGAAGACATTCAATATCGAATTAAACCAGGCCACACCTTGCCACCGAAGAAGGTCAAAAAGTTGGTTGATCGTAAGCAAGAGGATTTCTGGCCGTTAATTGGTCGGTATTGGGCGAGAAATAAAGACGGTCGGCGTTATATTATTGCGTGCGATCACTGGAACAATGCCGCCGATTCTCAGGCGAACTGGCAGATCGCACCGCTTGGGTCTGAGGAGTGGGGGCCTATGCAAAAGAGTGTGGAGGTGGACGCATGAGTTCCACATTTGACATCTGCCCAACATGTAAAAAACCAATGAGCGGCTTCGATTCGCTCATTCTCCTCGGTAGCGTTTGGCAGCACGTCGATTGCGCTCGGGACAGTTCTGGCGAGATGCCTGCTGCTGTAGTCGCAGGCGTCCTTGAGCAAACGCCAGAACCAACGGCTAAGTGATGTCAGACGATCCCGCCCCGATCAAACCGAAGCCGTACCAAGCCGCCGGAGCCGAGTTCCTCGCGGCCCACGAGCGGGCAGTTTTAGCCGATGCTCCCGGCCTTGGCAAAACGCTCCAAACGCTTCTTGCGTTAGACCTCGCCGGCATCGGTCCACTCGACAACGTCCTGGTCGTCGCCCCGCTATCAGTCCTCCCCGGCTGGCAAAAGGACGCAATCAAATGGACCGAATGGCGCAGGTTTTCGATTTACCGGCGGAAAGATGCGCTCCCGAAAAACCCCGGACACGCACTTGTCCCTTGGACTGATCTTGTTGTAATGCGAGACAAATTGCTGACGATTCCCTGGCGTGTTATAGTTGTCGATGAAGCCCACCGGCTGAAGCAAATGGCCTCGGATGGACAACCTGGCTGGGGCGAAGTTATCCGCGACATCATCGGCCCCCCGGCCCCGCTTGACACCTTGTATCCACCCATTAGACTGTTCGCGCACACGAACACACCACCCACCACTTGTGCGAAAGGAAACCCTGTGAATCCCACTAAGACCCCATCCACTCCAAACGTCCCGACCTTATCCGACGCATGGCGTGCAGTCGCTGCGGCCATCGTAACCCTCGCGGACCGCCTCGACGGAGACTTTTCCTATTCGGTCCGCCCGGAAGACGCAACGGTGTCCTTGGTTGTCGCCCCCGCGACCGAAACCAAGACGGCCTCGACCCAAACAACGGTTAAAACGAAACCCGAGGCGAAAGTCGAAGTCAAGGCGGAGCCAAAGATCGAAACCAAAGTGGAAGCGCAACCTGCCGAATCTGCCCCGGCGCCTGCCGCCGCTATCGTTACGGCCTCCCCCATGACCAACGAACAGTTCCTTCCGCTCCAGGTCCAGTACCTCGGCGACCGCATCACGGACCCAAAGGGCTATGACGAGCGCCGTGACAAGATCGTCGCTGGTAAGGCCGCCGTCTCGGGCGTCCCTAACTCCAAGATAAAAGAACTAACCGATCAGCAGCGCGGCGAATTGGCCGTCCGCCTTGGTATCGTCAAATGAGCCGCAGCGTACTCCCGCCAACCTTGGCGCCCACGCGGCATTGGCCCTTCGGCGGGTCAACGTGCGAGCAATGGCTGCGCTGCCCTGGCTGGTACGCCACCACTCGCAAGGCTGAAACCATCGTCACCAAGGCGATGGAAGACGGCACCGCAAACCACGCCATCTGCCACGAGTACGCTATTGGCTCGCGGAAAGCCGAAGATGTCCCCCTGTGGTTGCTTCCGCTCGCCAACGCCTGGAAATCGGTTGTTGACGTTCGGCTTGGCTGGCGGATCGAAGTCCCTTGCGAACTCCTGAAAGACACCGCCGGGACCACGCTCGACGCCGTTTGGTACGACGAATTGACGGACACTCTGCACGTCGCCGACCTCAAAACCGGTGACATGCCGGTGCAGGCGTTCCAGAACGACCAGCTTTTATTCGGGGCCGTTGCGTACTGCGTGGCAAACGACATTGGTCCATCGGCGTTCCAGTTGACAATTGTTCACTACGACGAAGTGGAAGGCGCAAAAGTGCGGCAATGGGCGCCGACCGTCGGCGAAGTTGATTTGTTTCAGCAAGAATCATTCGATTCTATTCAATCAAACAAAGTCAACATGACCTCGACACTCGACAACACGCTTCCAGGCGACCACTGCGGATTCTGCAAAGGTCGCGACGTTTGCCGTTCGCACCACAAGAAACTGGCCGAAGTCATCGCAGTCGCTACACCCGTGGGCATGAGCCTTCGCGATCTGCCGGACGTAAAAGACGTTGCGGGCGCTCTCACTCCTGCCCAGATGGCCCAAGTGTTAGATGCGAAATCGTATGTCACCAAACTGTTCACAGCGATTGAAAAGCGGGCCTTGGCATGCGGCGGCGTCCCCGGATGGTCAGTCGGCGCAACGAAACCGCACGACCAATGGAAACTCCCCGTCAAGGATACCATCGCCGCCTTGGAAGAACTCGGTATCGATGCGGTAGATGTGATTACGCCCGCCGCCGCCCGCAAGGCCCTGGCAAAAGTTCATGGCAAGGCGGTTGCCTCGGCGGCAGTATCTCGATTGTCTGAAAAGCCTGAAGGCACGCCGAAACTTGTTTCTGATTCTGGTTCTGAAGACTGACACGGTCCAAACGCTTACCACCAAATGCGACGCCTGACGCAAACAAAAGATGGCAGAAAGAATCCCATGGCTACCGGAAACACTCCTTTCTGGATACCCTGTGCAACAGGACTTGTCCAGTTTATCCACCCGCGACTCTTGGTCCCGTGCGAACGCTCGGAATACCAGAACTCCATCGGTAAGTTTTCCACCTGCGTAGTGTGGCCTAAAACCGACACACTGAACGCCACGGAGCCAAATCTCCTGAAGGCCGCGCAGGAGTTCTTGCGCCAACTGGGGATCGTTCATATCAAAAACGAGGATATCAGTCTGAACATCGCCGACGGAGATTCGGACGAATACAAGTCAAAAGGTCGGGCTGGCACTTGGTCCAAAAACTTCCAAACGTCGCTCAGTAAAGTCGAAAGCGTTTCAAAGCCTCCGAAGGTTTTCCAACTTCCTGCCGTTGCAGGAGGCGATCTTATTCTGGACGAAAGCCGCCAGATCATCAAGCACGGAGACTTTGGCTACTGCCAGATTACGGTTGGCGTCAAGTTTATCCCGTTGAAAAAGGATATGATCGACGTATTCAAGGCCAAAGGTAAATACCTGCATGAAGGAAATAAAGAAGTCGTCATGTCAACGTCGTTGAAGTCTTGCATCCGTTCCCACGCGGGCGACGGCAGCAAGTTCCTCGGCGGCGACCATGTTGTTTCCCAAGTCAAGTCGATGTTTGGCGGAATGGCGGCCCCGATTCCACCTGCACCCGAAGAACTCTGAGCGGACTGGTGCGCTCCCCCGTCAAGGGTGTTCCTTGGCGGGGCTTTTTATCTCTCGACAGCATCGCGCCCAATGTTGCAAAGGAAACTCCTGTGGCCAAGAAACCCACGCCCTCCCCGGCCCAAACCGAACCCATTACGCCTTCGGTCCCCTCCGCTGACACTCAGGCCCTCATAACCGCCACAACCGAAAAGATGCAATCGGCCATCATTTCCGCTGGCATCGACCCCGTCACGACCGTTGGCATGCAAGAGGTCAAAGTCATCCGCGCGGTGTTCGACAAGCACATGGCGGATCTGGCCGAAATCATTCCCGCGTGTGCCGCCGTTGATCCCAGCGATGCCGCCACTGCAAAAACGTTGGCCCTCAAAGTCAAGCGGATCCGAACGGCAGCGGAGAAAAACCGCCTCGAACTCAACAAAGATTCCCGCTCGCGCATCGCCGCCGTGGATGGGACCAATAGGGTTCTGCTCCACGTTTTGAGTCCAGTCGAAGCGCACCTCAATAAGATCGTGGACGATGCAGCCGCTGCGGAGCGCAAAGTCGCCGAAGATAGCGCTCGGTTCCGTGAGGCCGAAATCAAACAGTACGCCAGCACCGAAGGCTACGACTTCCTGGCGATGTCGGAAGACATGTACCAGCGTTTGCTGCTGCGAGTACGAGAAGAAAAAGACAGTTCCGACCGTGCCGAACTCGCTCGCAGAATCGAACGGGAAGCCGTCGACAAAGCGTTGAAAGAGGCCGCGCGGATTGCGGACGAAGCCGCTGAGAAAGCCCGTCAGGAACGCCAAGCAGCGGAGGCCGAAGCAGCAAAACTGCGCGAGGAATTGGCCGCGAAGCAACGGGCCGAAGACCAGGCCAAGCGTGCTGCCGAAGAAAAGGCTCGCAAAGATGCGGAAGAAAAAGCCCGCAAGGATCGTTTGGAATCTCTCCGCATTCTGCTGCTACAAGACCGCCTCAACGAAATCCGCGACATGACTTCGCACACTGTCACGGCATCGTCTGGCGAAACTTTGTACCGCATGGGCGCCAGACTGGACGAGTTCGCCGGGATGCAGTGGGACGAAATGGACATGGAAGCCGAAGGCCGCATCGACATGGCGCGGGCATGGTTGGCCGGAGCGAAAGCGAAAGCCGCCGATCTGCACAAGGCTGAAGTTGAGCGCATCGCCGCCGAAGAGAAAGCGTTGGCCTTGTCGAAAGCGAGCGATAGTGTTCTGTTGGCGGCGTTACTTTCGGGACTTGATGATTTTGTGAAGAAGACCGCATCCGTTCGTGGCGATCTGAAACTGAGCGAAAACCAGCACCTTGTCGCTAGTCTGATGAGCGGGATTGAAACGCATCGTGAAATGATTTTTGGCCGTGCGGCTTGCGGCGCTTCGGCTGTCCAGGATTCATGAGGTTTTGGTTTTTGTGCCCAACGCAAACGATCAGACGGAGGGCGCAAGTGACGCCAGCCAAGCACCATAAACGACCAGTCGCCCGCTCGGCCTGAATCGTCTTGTTTGGCGGTAATTTTAACTATTCATCCAAGGAGATATATAATGACCGATAACAATCCTGATTCTATTATTGATAGATTGCATTTTTTGGAAAAAGAAAATGAAATGATGCGAACTAGACTAGAAGCATTTAAGAATGAAATGCTTGATTGGCAAAGAGAATTTCCAGAAATATGCAGTAATTTTTTACGAATTGGCGCGTACAAGGAGGCTTCAGAGTGTGCAATGCGTGCAGAGGCGATAAAATTCGCGATTGGGCGCATTCCACTATTTGATCCGCCCAACGTCTAAGATAACCGGGCCGAAGGCTCCGGTTCATTGACTGGTTGGGCTTAACCTTTCTTCTTTAGGAGTTTTTATGCGATTCACTGACCAACAAGTACAAGAACTAAACAAGGCCGCAATGCCGTTGATGGAGTGGCTAAACACAAACTGCCATCCGCACTGTAAGGCAATCGTTGACAGCGAGCGATGCGAGATAGTAGAAGGGCAGGCGCTGGTTATGCGACGAGATAACGTTATTGCTTGTCCGAGTACCCATTCTTAACGTCCGCATTTGTATTTATGTAGGCATTTAATCCATCACCAGACTCTGCCAGTTTTTTCATTCTCGTAATGTGTGTCATTCCGATTCTTGCTGCACGGTACACGTAGGTTCCGCCGTGCTTAAACTGTATGGCGATCCAATCATCACCGTATTCGTAGGACGAAATGCCGGAGTCTCTGTTTATGTCTTTGTATGGTTTCATGTCTTTATGCCTTTCGTGTATTTGCCCAACGCCACAGATCAGCCGGCGGGCGCGTTGCCCGTCCGTGAAGCATAGAAAACACCCAGTCGCCCGCTCGTGCTGAATCGCGCTTGTTGGGAGGCATTTAATGAGCTACAAAAACCAGGAGATACAAAATGGAACCATCACAAGCACAAAAAGAAAAATGCCCACAATGTGGCGCATCAATACTCTCTCCGTTTAGAAAAAAGATTATTTATAGGACGCATGATAATAAAATAAAAACAGATGATATGGTTTTTTGTTCCCTACAGTGCGCGAGCAATCACCAGATGGCGCTTGAGTGGTAACTATTTTTGCCCGCCCAACGTCTAAGATGACCGGGCCGAAGGCTCCGGTCCATTGCCGTGTTAGGCATCTTTTTCTTAACCCCGTATCTAAGGAGATACATTGTGATTACATTACCAGTGAGTACATACCCAGTGATCATATGCGTGAGAATAGGACTGTGCTTACTCATGGTTTATTTTTTAGTAATTCTTGTGATGTTACTAAAAATATTACGCGAACTTTACCAAGAGAAGCGTGAGTATCAAAAGACCCGTTGTCAGCACAAAGAGGCCCATGGTCAGCCAAACGATTGCCCAAGTAAGAAAAATCAGTTTGTTTGTTTGTCGCTCCATCTTTTCCGCAGACTTCGCCCGTTCTTCAGCAATGCGGGCGATAAGTTTCGCAAAAACCGGAATTTGTAAAGGCACTCTCGCCACTGGAGGTGCGCATCCATTCTCAGAAATCTGTTTCAATTCGGTAAGCAAGTTAGATATTTCATCGTCCATTTTTTGTCTTTCTGCCTAACGCCCGGATAACCGGGCCGAAGGCACCGGTTCATTGACTTGTTGGGCGATAATTTTCAACACTATTTCGAGAAAGTGAATACAATGATAAGAACCAATCAATGCGACTGCATTAAAAAAAACGGTGAACGATGCAAAAGGAAATCGTCTTGGGAAATTCCCTGCGCGGTCTCTGGTGGCTGTAATGGAATGAAACATGTGATGGGCCGTCCTGTTTTTATGTGCAATCAGCACGCATCACAGCACCATGAAAACACCAAAAACAAAAAGCGTACTGCGGTAATTGAGGGAGGGTTTCTTGGTCCATGGGGTCCGCACGATTATGGGAATATGGTTTTGAACGTCCCTGAAGTCAAAGACTGGAACGAAACCCAAAAAATACCAATTTACTGGTATTTCAATCCGCCCAACAGTCTTGTTATGCGGCCAGCCATGCTAACTGGGTTAGACGGACAGCCGTCTAACCAGGAACTCCCTGCGGGCCATGTGTAGCCGTCGATCCGTCTATCCCAGACTTTGACCCACCTCCGAAAGAAAAATCACACAGTGCCCCGATACGTTAGTTTCGATGTCGAAAGCCGATCCGAACTCGACCTGAAAGAGTGCGGAGCCTGGACGTACTCCAAGCACTCCTCCACTCGCGGCATCTGCGCCGCCTTGGTCGATGGGCCACAAGTTCTGACGTGGACCATCTTGGAACCGATGTTCCCCGAGTTCCGAGCAGTCTTAGCGGATCCTGATGTTATTTTTCGTGGGATGAACGTGATGGCTTTCGATCGCCTCATGTGGAAGCATTGTTTCACCGTTCACCATGGATGGCCTGCGTGTCCGCCCGTTGAACGGTGGGACGATACGATGCACCGCTGCTACACAGCAAACATTCCCGGCAGTCTCGAAGCCGCCGGGCGTGTCCTTCGTGTCAAAATCCAAAAGGACATGGAGGGACACGATCTGATGCTGAAAATGTGCAAGCCCGCACGGATCACAAAGAACCTCAAAGATCCCTGGCGGCACCACACGCCCGAGAACGTTGCCAGATTGCTAGAGTATTGCGTTACAGACACGAAGTCAGAAAACGAAATCTCGTGTCTTCTCCCGCCTGCAACTCCGGTCGAAACCGAAATCATTCGTACCGATGCCTCAGTGAACGACCGTGGGCTGATGATCGACCGCCCGTTCGTTCAGAAACTCATCGACGTGCGCGAAGTGAACATGGCGCACCTTCGCAAAGAGTTGCGGGATCTGACGGATGGCCAAGTCTCAGGCGGCACCGATCTGCGCGGGATGGCCACGTGGTTGTCGTCCAGGGGCATCGTAGCCGTCTATGAAAAAGGCGGCATGGACAAGAAAGCCATGGCCGAAAAGATCATCCCGCAGATCGTGGAAAAGGGAGACGAGGAAGCCGGACGAGTCGTAGAACTTCGCCAAATGTTGGGAAAAACCTCGCTGTCAAAACTCGACCGCATCCTTCTGTTTGCAGACCCCGAAACAGATCGAGTCCATTGGGTCTATCAGTATGGCGGTGCTCACACCACGATGCGTTGGGCGGGGCGAGGCGTACAGACTCAAAACTTACCACGCGGAGTGCTGAAAGAAAAAGACGTTATCCTTGTCCGCCAACTGATTGCGGAAGGAAAAGACCCGCAATCGACCTACGACAACCTGGCGCTCTACTACGGCGCCAAATCAATCTTTGACATTTTATCCGGCATGATCCGTTGCTGTTTCATCGCCAAACCTGGCCATACGTTTGTCATCGCTGACCTCTCCAGTATCGAACCGCTGACAACCGCCTGGATGTCAGGGTGCGACAAACTACTGACGGTGTTGATCGAGAAGTTCCCTGGTTTCTACCGGCACCAAGCGGCTATGATCCTTGGGCGCCCCGCCGAAACCATCACCGCCGAAGAACGCGGCGACCTCGGCAAGAAGTTCGGTATCGGCTGGACCTATGGTACCGGGCCGAAGAAATTGCACGGGGTAACAAAGTTACCTCTTGAAATCTGCGAGATGCTCATTCCAAAAGTGCGGGCCGAATACCACGAAGTCGTCGAATACTGGCGCCTGATAGACCGCCAAATGTTGGCGGCCATGCGGTCCCCTGGGCGGGACTTCGTCGCCGGCCCCTGCGCCTTCCGCTTTGAAGCCCCCGCCCTTCGCCTCCGTTTGCCATCGGGCCGTTGGCTGACTTACAACCACGCTTTCGTCGCCCCCAATCGTTTCGATAATCCGTCGGTTCATTACTGGTTCGAGGATGGCGAGTCGCATCAGTGGGTTTCCGATAGCGTCTGGGGCGGATCCGTCCTTGAAAACCTGGTCCAAGCGGCTGACCGCGATGTCCAGGCGAACAACATGTGCGCGGCGGAGAAAATGGGCCTAAACCCCGTTCTCCACTCGCACGATGAGATCGGCTGCGAGGTTCCGCTTGCCGATGCGGAGGCTTGCCTGAAGAAATTGCAGGCCATCATGGCAACCCCCGTGCCCAGTATGCCGGGATTGCCAGTACGTTCAGAAGGTTTCATTTCTCCCTTTTACCGGAAGTAACATGCCGATTACCCCGCAATCCCATCGTCAAAAGGCCCGTTTGGCGCGTGATGCAGCCGAAGGCCGCGCCGCACTCGAAGGCGCCCGGCAGTCATTGGACGCCATAAAGCCGCCGGTCTTTGTCCCACGTGGCAGCACGGATCCGCTGTGGCTGGCGCAACTGAAGCATCAGATTCGTACTCGTGGTGTCGTCACCCCATGACCGCCTACTACAACGAAATCGACCCATTCGCAGCGCAATGGTTGCGAGAACTCATCAAAGCCGGACACATTGCGGACGGCATCGTTGACGAACGGAGTATTGAAGATGTCTTGCCCTCAGACCTCAGCGGATTCACTCAATGCCATTTCTTCGCCGGTATCGGAGTCTGGTCCTACGCCTTGCGAAAAGCCGGATGGTCTGACGACCGCCCCGTCTGGACCGGATCCTGCCCATGCCAACCTTTCAGCACGGCAGGCAAAGGCGCTGGGTTTGATGACGAGCGGCATCTTTGGCCGGCGTTCCACTGGCTCATATCACAGTGCCACCCTGACTGTGTATTTGGGGAGCAAGTTGCGGGCAAGGACGGAATCGATTGGCTCGACCTTGTATGCAATGACTTGGAAGGATCGTTATACACCGTTGGGGCGACTGTTACCGCAGCTTGTGGTTTCGGTGCGCCGCACCAACGAAAGCGACTGTACTGGGTGGCCGACTCCGATGGCCGGAACTCCTGCGCAGAAGGGATACAACGCGGCTGGAAACACAGACTCCAGCCGAAAAACAGTATTTCTGTCATCCTGGCCGACTCCGACAGTCGGGAACGCGGACGGCAGTCAGATGGCGAAAGGCGCGAGTGCAACAGGCCGCCGGGCGGACGGATCGAAGGCAACAGTCAGCCTTCCGCAAGTAGCAAGTTTTGCTGGATGGCCGACACCGAATGCGGCCAATGCGGATCGCGGGGGATACAAGGATCTGACTGCGATGGAAAAACGGTTCTTCCAGAATCGCCAGAAAAACTTGCAGGAGACGGTCTGTTTTGCGGGATGGCCGACTCCACGATCCTCGGACGGGGAGAAGGGTTCGCGCACGATGGAGGGTTGTGCGGCGGAGATAGCGCGGAAGGGCGGGCTGGACGATCTGCCGTCAATGTCGAAGTGGACACTATCGGACGGTCCGGCCCGACTAACGGTTTCTGGAGAGATGCTGACTGGCTCGGATGCCGGGATGGAAAGTGGCGGCCAGTTGAACCCGGCACATTCCCGTTGGCTAATGGCGCTCCCTCCCGCGTGGGACGTTTGCGCGGGTATGGTAACGCTATCGTCGCCACGCAAGCGGAAGAGTTCATAAAAGCCTTCATGTCCGTTTGACAACTAAAATCCGAAAGAATGTAACCATGCTCTTCCTCACTCCCGCGAGCGGTCAGTTCACAGGCAAACACATTTCGCCGACTGGCCCGCTTCCTCGCGCTTCTGTCTTCTGGTGGCACTTCTCCCGCCAGCCCAACGCAACCAACCTTCCCGACTTGCTCAAGAATCTGACGGATCATTCGGACGCCATCTACGTCCATGGCGACATCCCTGCGGACGTTGACCCAGGCAAACGAATCACGCGCCGCCTGAAGAACTCACCGTTGAACAAAGCAGATACTCCTGAAGAGTGCGGCGCCATCGTTGACACCAATCTGACAGCGTTCTGTCTCGACTTCGATGGATCGCCCGTTGACGTGATCTTGCCGCCCTTTCTCCAGGAAGTCTCCTGCGTCCGCCAGTGGACCAGCCGCGACGATCCCGCCCAAGACGTTCGCTTCTTTCGCCTTTGGTTCCTGCTGACCCCCCACGACCGCCAGAACATTCGCCGCGATCTGCTCCACGCCTACGATTGGTCACAGATTCCCGGTCTCGATGTTTCTCCCTGGGCAGCGGCTTGTCACCCCGTGTTCCTCGCGGATCCGATCTTCGTCGATGGCGCCGTTGATCCACACGCCGGCCAATCGCGTTGGGAGATTCTGGATGGAATCGTTGCGGACACGGTCGATGTCAACTTGATCCCCGAATGGGTGCCGCCGGTTAAATCTACGTCAACCGCCAAGGGATCAGCGGGCGAGATAAGGGCCGCTGTCATCGACGTTCTGGCCCAACGCGCCAAAGGATCCCGCCATCACCATGCGGTTGCGTGCGTTTGCGATCTAGTCAGCGTTGGTGCCGACGACGACACCATCGTTGAAACCATCACCGAACTGTTCATCGAGCAAGGCCGCGAACCTGGTTCCCGCGAAATCGAGCGGATGATCCAGTCCGCACGGAGCAAAGAAGACCAAGGGACTCTGCACGGACCCGTGACGACATCGGCCCTGCTCGCTCCGATCCTCCAGGCTCAGATTGCTGCTCAGGGCCAAATGCCTCCAGTCGCGTTGGCGCCCGCCCAAGCGGACCAGCAAGACCAAACGCCGGCCAATGCCGCCACAGGCCAAGTCAGCGCCGTGATCCTCGGTGAAAACGACACGCAAGACGCAGTCACATACCTTGCCCTGTACTACCCCGAGGGCGGTCTGATCCGCATGCACAAGATGTTTTACGAATGGCGCAGCGGAAAATACTACATCATTTCAGACGAAGAGATGGAAAGTCGAATCACATTCCGCTGTGGCCACCTGCCCCAACGGAAAATCAAAGGCATCCTGTCAGCGGTCAAGAGTTACACCCAAGTCTATTGCTTGCCGAAAGTGATGCCACCCCAGTTTGAACTCACCGAAGGCCCTGGCCGGCGCAAAGAATACCTACGGCCTGCGCCAAATCTGATCGCGTTCAAGAATGGCGTCCTCAACGTCACCGAATGGTTGTCGAACAGTAAGACGGTTGCTCTCGCCAAAAACACGCCGAATCTGTTCTGCCAAAGTGTGCTCCCCTACGACTACGACCCGTCCGCCACTGCGCCCTCGCTCCGTAAGTTTTTCTCGGAAGCCTTGCCAGACGCGGACCAGCAGCGGCTCGCCCACAAGATGATGGGCGCAAGTCTCCTGGCTGAGAATCGGTTTCAAGTGATCTTTGTTCTCTGCGGCGCCCCCGGCTCCGGTAAATCGACCTTCGCCAAAGTCATGAGCGGAATCGTTGGCGAAGATTCCCTGGCCAGCGCAACGATGCAATCGGTTCAGGGCGAGTTCGGAACCTTCCCGCTCTTGTCCGCTCGGATCATTCTGATGCCAGAAGCGAACTCGTCCGAAGGACACGGCAAGGCGATCACGGACAAGATCAAAGCGTGGTCAGGCGGCGACCAAATCCCCGTGCGTAAAATCTACGGCGACGGATTCACCGCGCAGATGCCAGGACGAATCCTGTTGGTTGCGAACGAATTGCCCACCTTCCCCGATCCAAGCGGAGCCATTCTGCGCCGTTTGACTGCGTTACACTTCAAGGTTTCATTCGTTGGCTCTGAAGACCGCGACTTACCAGCCCGCATCGAATCCGAAATGCCGGGTGTTATGAACGAGGCACTTCGCGGCCTTCGGATTCTGTTACAGGAAGACCAAGGGTTCGGCACGAAAACCATGGCAGAATCCGTGCTTTTGGAAGAGTACCGTGATGAAGTTATGCCCGTGTTAGCGTTTATCAAAGAGTGCTGCGCCCCCTCCGTCGGCGGGCGTTTATCCGCACGCGACTTGTTTCAGTCGTACCGCAGGTGGGCAGAAGACACCGGGCGCAAATACTCTTGCCAACAAACGACGTTCTCGCGCCGCATTGATCCCGCGCTACGGTCGCTCGGCATCGCAACGGAAAAGACTCGCGTCGGCGCGGGGACCGCATGGGTAGGAATATCCTGGAGTGAACATGGCGCTCGCTTCGCGCCCGCTGGATCCATCTGACCACTTGACAGGTTGGCGGCGCTTGTTACTATGTTCGCAGACACGAACGGAACGCACTTTAGAAAAGGGAAAACATGGACGACAAAGCCAAAGCGTTTTTTGATGATCTCCGGCGAGTGATGGTCGCGCATAACGCATGGTTCGATTCACACGATGAATACGACGGTCGCGAAGAATACTGCGGCACCCGGTGGCAAATATGCCTCAAAGGTAGCGCCACGGACCTTGCGGAAGTTGACCGCATCATTGGTCGCAACGACAGCACGCCGCCAAACGAACAGGTCGAAAAAGTCAATGCCACTGCGCACGCCATGACAACGCTGAAAGAGTCCATGCGCAAAGATCCCGACTACGCCTGGACGTGGCACTGCAATCTCGCGTGCTGCGCATTCGATGAAGGCGTGAACATCGTTACGGCCAACGACATCGCCGCCCGATTCATGAGTCTGGCGTTCAGCCTGCTACGAGTTCAGTACGATCCCAAAATGAAAAAGGAAAATCCTCAGTGACTTGCAAGAAAATGATGATCGGAGGAACACGAACGATCCTCTGTTCTCCCACTGTTTCCGCCCGCACAAAAGAAACCGTCCATTGCCGCGACTGTAAAAAACTGGCGAAGCACGTTGTCGAAGTTCTCGCTCGGTACGGCCTGGCGCGTTGCTGCCTCAAGTGCGGGCGAGTGCAGACGAACGAGGGCGATGGGTGGCGTTACGAATCTTTGCCTGGCGGATATGACGCGAAGAAACAACGGGAGCACAACATCAAAACTTGGTCTGAGAAACCGCTTTTTGGAGAGGGGCTGAAATGAGTTTTATTATCACTGAATCTGACTGCTATAAAAAGCGCAAAGTGCGGTTACGCAACGGCACATACGCCCGCCTCTCGTCGTGGCATCCTGCGCCCTGGTCTGTGCTGGCGACATGGGAGGGCAACTTCCATGGCCACAGTTACCATAGCGACGGCAAAATACAAAGTGATCACATTACTCCGTTCGACATCGTTGGATTCGTCGATGAAGCATCTCCGCAGGCCCCGCAAGTTCTGCCAGAAACACCCGCACTCGAAGCCGGCGTAACCGTCGTGCCCATCTATAAAACTGCGGACGGGAATACGTTCGAGTCCGCAGAGGCCGCCAACGAATACGCTCGGCGTAAATCGGCCCACCAGGACCTTGTGTCCGCGATGGAGCGCGGAAAGATTCTCGGCCTCGGATACTTCTGTGGGCTCCCGTTCCACGTCGATTTCTCCCGCTACGCCACCGACCGCGAAATCGTTGACGCAAAACTGCGCATCGAAAAAATCATGAAGAACCGCAACGAAGAGATCCTGACGGCAGTAGATCAACTCCTCGGCGAAGGCGGAACCTATAAACTGATAAGGAGCGACACATGAGTTTTATTATCACCAAAGACGACGTAGGCCGCATGGTCCGCTTGCGCAACGGCGCGTCCGGTACGATTACCAGTTGGGACACAGGCGAAGCCGACTATCCCGCAACGATAGAGTCCGCGTCTGCTGGCGGGACGCTCCGGTACGCGGCATCGGGCAGGCTTTACCTGAGTTTTACCCATCCGTTCGACGCCGTTGGGTTCATCGATGAAGAAGAAGAAGAAGAAGCCGATGAAAAAACGCAAACTCAAAGTCCCTTCATGTCCGTACTCAACCAACGGTGCCGAGACTTTGCCTCCGCGAACGGCTTAGACATCGTCTGGGACAGGCCCCAGGGGCTCAAGTCTTGCGGCGTTTGCGCGTTGCTTGGGCATGGTTTGTGCGCATTGGCTCCGTGCGGCGGCATTGGGCACTTCGTGAAGGCGTTGGAAAAACCGCAACCGTCCGTAGCCGCCTCGCCACAAACTGAATCCGATCCAACCGGACGCGCACCAGGGAGCCCAGGGGCAAAACTCGATGCCGGCAAGGCTCCTGTCCTGCGCGGAGTGATTCAGTATTTCCCGCGTGCAATCCTCGCCGTCGCTGAAGTCTCGGCCCATGGCGCGTCCAAGTACACCTGGAACGGATGGGAAACGGTGCCGGACGGACCAGCCAGATATGGTGACGCGCTGGTCCGCCATTTGTGCAAGGAGGCGATCGAGGGGCCGACGGACAAGGACTCGCATTTGGATCACGCAGCCCATTGTGCTTGGAATGCGCTTGCTCGCTTGGAACTGCTGCTGCGGGAGAAAGAATCGAAAGAGAAGGTGGCCAATGTCAAATGAACATGTCCGCTTGGATTTAGCCATCGAAGGCATGAGACGTCTCGACCCGCACGATGCGTTTGACGATAACGAGAGTTGCAACACCTGCGGCTCTGGGCCAGAATACCGCGCAGCAGAACGCATGCGCGACATGTGCATTCGGCACACAAAAGCGTGCAAGATTACCGCCGAGCCCGCTGTCGTCGCAAAAGAGGCAAACGAGTCCCACCTCGACGCAATCGACGCGATCATGTCCGCCGTTGCCGATTGCTCCGAAGATTTCACAGTATCCATCTGCTACGATTCCATGGCGGCCCAGTGGTACGTCACAGTCGCGGAGCATGACGGTATCGAGGCGAAGACGAAAAATCTTCGGAAATTGACCGTGCCGGGCGAAGACCTAGAAGACGTATCGGCTTCGTTCGTGAAAGCCTTGCACGCACTGAATCCTCCGAGAAAGACCTGCGAATGAACGCGCCCCGCCGCCCTACTTCCCTTGAAAGGAAAACCAAATGGCTAAGTTACGCCTCCCTCCGAAACCCCTCGACTCCTACCCTTGCGTCTGGATCGTGGTAACGGTCCCGCCAAGGCGCAGCGGAATAAAACCGGAAGTACTGTCTTACGGCTTTCCAGGGCAACCCTTCCCTGATGAATTACTCTCCCGTGGTGCGGGAATGGCTTTTTCATCGAAAGCCCAGGCCCAGGCTCACCTGCGCCAAAGTCTTGGGCGTTGCGCAGGAACTCCGTTTTCAAAATGGGGATTCCGTATCATCCCTATTTTCTTGGCGTACAAAGGGGTCAAAGTTCCAAAACGCGCCGACTCTTGACTGTTTGCGAATACGATCATACTGTCATCCGTCGGAGAAAATGAAAATGCTTGTAACCACCGAAGACGTAGCGAAAGCGACCGGAATCACGCGGGCCTCTGTGGTCCTTCGTCTCCGTGCGTCAGGCGGAAAAGTCGAGTGCGCTAAGATCGGCGGTAAATATCTGCTCTCGTCTGAAACCTTTCCGCCGGTTCTCCGCACCGTCATCGAAGGCCATGCAATGGCCCGCAAGAAAATGGAAGACGCAGCACGGAACGTCAAATTGATGAAGCGGCGCATGTATCATTGGTTGTATCGGCACCCAGGCAAAACCGCAGACGATTGGCGCAAGATTACGCACGCTCAAAACGGAAAGATTCGCGGCAGTGAGCAAGTCGCCGAACTCGTGAAACTCGCCCGCATTGGGCGCAAAGCAAAAGCCTCCAGGGCCGCCGCACGGAAAGAGGCGCAGAATGAAGCCGTCCAAAACCGATCCTACGCCGTTGTCATTGCAAACGCTACTGAACGGAGTAACCAAGGCTCAGATTGCAGCAGCGGGAATGTACGGCCATCTGCACCCGGGTGTGCTGGTGGTCAAGAAGGGGCATAAGCGTCCGCTCGCCCACGTCGTTTTAGAATGGTTCACCGAGTACCCAATCCCACGTCTTGCAGTCGCACCGCTCAGTCGAACCGGACATCTCATCGGACCAACCGTAGCCGTCCCCGCGACGGCAGCCACCAGGATACACTACCAGGATCTCTATGCCTACTGCGCCGAGCAATACCAAAAAAGCCACAGTCACCGTCGTCGAAAGCGCCGAGGACGTGCGCAGGACGATGATTTTCTGCCAGGCGGTATCGGGCTTATCGTACCGTGCGCTACAAAAGAACTCCGGCGTGAGTTTAGCGACCTTATCTCAGATATTAGGGGGCTCCCACGTCGTTGGACGTACCGTGCTTCGACAGATTACAGTCGTGCTCCGATTGTGCCACTCGCTAGGGATCGAGGTCCAACTGCACTCGAAGTGTTCCCCAATGCCGAAGTTATCCACGTCCGCCCCGAAGACAACGAATACCCTGACATCGTTGGGGATCCAAGTCGGTGCGGATGGTAAGATTTCTATTGTCCGTGCAAAACCCGCACGGGGGAAAGTGAAAGACAAAGGCAATTTTGCAGTCTGCCTCGCATGCGGCACGATGCTGGAATCCCTCGTATCCGATAAACGGGTGGCATGTGGATGCGAAAACCGTACGTCCGTCCAAGGCGGAAAGTATTATCAACTCGTCGGTGGTTTTGACATGTCTAAAGTGTTTGCCACAAAGTCTCGGAAAGCCGCGCTCGCAGCTTTGGCGAAAGCGAATAAAAATGAAACTCTGTAGAAAGTGTGAATACGGCGACAGGGCTCCGAGTACGCGCCAGGCTTGCTGGGCACTCACGGTAAAGGCGTTTTTTCCAGAAGTTATCGACAAAGACGCTAGACGTTTGCCCCTCGCCCAGTGCGAGAGTTTTAAGCCTCGGTCCACTCCCACGAAGCGCAAATGACTTCAACGCCCCCCTCGTTCGCAATCGGCATGGACATCGGCATGTCGGGTTCCATCAGTTTCCTTCCGCGAAACGGGACGCCTATTTTCGTTGATATGCCTTACGACGGTAAGCATCTGGTTCTGAGAAAAGCGATAGACGCCATCCTATGCTACTGGCCGACAATCGACATCGAATGTGTTCCACCGATTGCGTTTGAATCATTATGCTCTTTCAAACAAGGCCGTCAGTCTGCCTTCAACTTTGGTGGATCTTACCATTGCGCATGGAACGTCGCCAACCTGCTCGGCCTGCCTGCGTGTGAAGTCCGCCCGGGAGAATGGAAAGACGTTATCCTGCCAGGGCTGCCGCACGATGGCGACGAGGGAAAAGCGGCAGCGATCGCCTACGTTTCTCACCGCTGGCCCCACGCGGAACTTATCCGCCCTGGGTGCCGAGTGGAAGATCACAACCGAGCGGATGCGGCATGCCTCGCTGAATACGCACTGAGAACCTGGGGCCAGCCTCACAAACCTGTGAAACCAAAAGCGAAAGGGAGAAAAAAGAAATGACTGACGCCGTTGTCCCCGACCAAACGATCTGCCTCGTTGACGGAAAAGTCAACGTAGGCGAACCCTGCACTCTCTTGGACCTGAAGCGGATGATGGACTCGTATCCTCGCACCGCTCACCGAGAAATGCAGGCTGGCATCGACGAACTCCTGGACGGTCTCGGTATCGAGGATCCGAAGTGGAAGCCGCCTGCAATGGGTGCGTTCGTCTTCACGTTCTTGTGCGAAAAGGCCCCGGCGGAACAAAACGAAGCACTTGTCCAAACGATTCTACGGACGCTCTGCTCTGGCGTTCCCGATCTGCTCCTGAGTGCAATGTTCGTGTCCATCGCCAAAGGGACGCTCTGGGCGGACAATTCGTTCTACGATGAAACACAGTCTTCAGATGGTGAAATGGTCCTCCGATTCCCGAAAGATCCGCGCTTCTCCAAAGAAGGCGCATGGATCGGCGGGCCTCCGCGTGAAACAAAAGCAAGTCCTGAAATGAACTAACCCGTCTCCGTGGGTCTGCGTGTGCGGACCCATTGCAGAAAACCCCGTTTCCTAGAAAGGGAACACCATGGCCTCCAGTAAAACCAAGTCCGCCCCAGTCAAAGCCGCCGCCAAGTGCGGCATGAAGCCAGTCGGCAAACCTGTCGCCAAAGTGAGCGGCAAGGCTCCAGTCACCCAGGCGAAGAAGGCGGCCCCGAAGAAATGATTACGCGCCGGCAGTGCGGGCAACCGGCAGAACAACCGCACACCAAAGCGAAAAGGATTCACCATGACTTGCGCAAAAAGAAAAGTCTCAGCCGTTCTCGTCGTTGACGATAGGCACTTTGTTGGCGAAAACCGGTGTGCCGCTCCCCAACGAGTGTGCCCTCGGAAACCCGGCGAAGGCTACGACGCATGTAAATCCATCTGCGGCCAATCGGATCATGCCGAAGTCGCAGCGATCAAGGCCGCACTCGCCGCCAAGGTCGATCTCAAACGGACGCGAAAGTGCCCACCGAGAATGTTTCTCTTCGGGCACACTGCGGCCTGCGAGAACTGCGCGGGCTGGTTGGTGAAGTACGGAATCGTTTTGATCGTGCAACACGCCGGGGCCGAAACGCCCACGACGAAACGTGGAATCTAAAACCAAAAGGAGCCTCTCATGTCCGACTACTACCGCCAAGTCCCCGACGCGGAAACCCTCGAAATCATGCGTAAAGCGCAAGAGGTGAACAGCACAGCCATGCTTTTCCAGGCGATCTGGATGCTCTATCTCATCGTGCAAGTGCTTGCGCTGATGATTACGCCCGCGATCTGCGCGAAGATCATCGCGTGCGCTCGTGGCCGTAATGAAGTCGTTTGGTTCTGGGTGACGCTTGCGTGCCCACTGGCGATCCTGGTTCTGTTGGCCCTGGGCAAAGCGGAACCGAAAGTCGCCGGTTGGGGCAAATACGAAAACCGTCAGGTGCGCAAGGCGCCATCGGCTGCGTCTGATCCCAACTGACCTGACGCAGGCCATTACGCCCCGCCCGGTGGTCGATAAGTTCCTCGAATATCGGAATGGGAAATTGGCTACAGGCTGACATGAAACTCCAGCATGATACAATAATATGTGTCAACGATTTGAAGATACCAGTCGCCTGTAAATGCCGCAGGTATATTGACTTGGCTATTTACTGGCCGTGGAAGTTCAAACGCTCCAGGTGATGGAAGCCTACCTGATGGCGTCGATCCTGCGGTGTCTGGACGGGACGCCATAACTTTCGCTTCATTTCCTGGAAAGCCAGCGTCGTCATACTTGTCATACCAAAAGGTGTGTGAATATCCGAAGCGTGTCGCAGCGGACGGATCATCGACCATCGGCGCAAATCGTGAGTTGCCGCTAGGCCCTTCTCCGATGTGGTTATCGACATTCGCAGAGGGTCCGCTGCGATAACGTCTGGATAAGTACGCTATCCACCCTTGCGGAAGATCACACGTTATTGTCCGCCCTGTAACCGTCGGCGTCACAAGTGTTGGATTCGGCGATTGTCCGCCAAGGGTCCATGTCACGGTAACGTATTCTCCTCCGCCAGTCGGAGAATCCGCCGGTAACTTGTTGACCACATATCTTGCAGAAGAATTGCTACTTGTTGTAGAAAACGGCCAATGATATACCGACGCAACGATTGCGTAATCGATGTAGTGCAATGTTCCGCTGTTTGGATTTAGTAATTTTTCTGGAGACCTGTAAGTCGGAAAACTGACCGACCCGATTTCATCGTGAAATGTCAAAACGTCAATTTTATACTCGCCATCAGTTCTTGTGTACAGCGCGGCGCCATGGGCGTTAATACTTACTGCGCTTTGGTACTGTTGCGATGTGCATGACGTAAAGTCTTCCCCTCCAGGTATGAAAGTAGCCTCAGTACCAGTCGGAACTATTACCGCCCGAGTAGGCCCAACTACTGGAACAAGAGTATCATTTACGACCATCGTTACAAACGGTATGTATTGGTCCTGTCCAGTGGTTAGCGACGGATAACCCGACCAATGGATTCTTAAGCATCTTTCCGCGATATTGATTCCGTGTGTATCTGCCGTATGGGAGAATGCCACCGAATACGGTATTTGAGCCTCAAGAACTGACGCACTAGTTTGCCGAAATATATGATTCGCTGCTGGGTCTGTATTCAGTAGGCATTGGTGTCTTGCACCGGCTTCATAGGAGTTACCGCTGGACACAAAAACACCCTTTCGGCAATTAACCATCTCCGCAAGTCTGTGCTGAAGTCCCCAAGACGTTCCCGTCAACAAAAAATCGCCTGAAAGTTTTCTGCCATCAACGCCACGAATGTACGACTTATGAAAATGCGCGTCGGATTGGATGAGACTTACGGGTCCGCACGGGGCAGTTCCAACAGAGTCCGCCGTGACCCCAGAGGGCCATATCACTCCAGACTGGTACAGCGCCAATCCAATTCCCAGTTCAGAATAGTAATATATGGCGTTTCCGTCGCAAAATTGTTCGCCGAACGCAACGATGTCTTGCCCAAATGAGATGCCGCTAACTAGGACTCGCCAATCGGTTCGCCGAGACCTTCGGTAACGCAGCAAATACTCATCAATACCATTGTAGCCTCGTGTGTAGTCAGTTTCAGGGTGCGGGTCTGGTTGCGCCCGTGCGGTCTGCAACAGCGTAACTACGTCTAACATGTCTTTTACTGACCATTCGTCATATATCGGAACTACCCACGGAAAGGTAATGTCATCCTGAGTTGCACCTGTAGCGATAAGGTATCTTTGTCGCTGAACGGTCCTGGCGCATTCGACCGTATAGGTTGTCCCATTCGCCGGGAATGCTCCGGTCAGATCGTACCGTATCCCGCCGATGAAAACCCCACCGCCGCCCTGTATCCTTCCAGAGTTGTAGCCGTCGGAGGATAACCACTGCTCAGATACAGCATACTTATTCTCACCCTCTGGTATAAAACCGTATGGTCCATCTGGGAACGTAAAATGCGTATAGGTTTTAATGTCTTTGTTTTGTACTTCTTTGTGAACTGCTTTTTCATACGGGCGCACGGTCGGATAATGCCCGTTGTAATTTCGGACTTGCGCCGGGACTAGAGTAGTCGTGAATCCAAACGAATATCCGAGCATATTGTCGCTAGGTATCCGCCCTGTGGATAGTCTATCGTCGTCTTTACCGATGAAATACTGCACTTTTGAGAAAGTACGCACAGGATCGCCGGTGGCACCTTTTTGGTACGTTATGTTGTACAACCCTTCTAGTGCTTGAACGTAGTATTGCCTTGCCGTTTTTACCGCCTCTATTTCAGCGATTTTATCCTGGCGGATCTTGTCAGGATGGCGCAAGTCCACGAAATGACCATCGTGTGACATCAAGTATCCGCTTCGACGGATTTTTGCATCCATGTAGTGGAACATTATGAGAATCCTAAGAACGCCGCGCCTTGACCACTTGCGCCGTATGTGCCATGACTGTGTAGTATCGCCGCCGAGGCTGGTCCAAGGATTCGATATACACTTCGAGAAACCCCGTTTGCATCCGTGAGGGAAATTGCTGACGTATCTACAATGACATAGTCACCGTCGCCGAACCCCTGCGCGCCAACGTTGTTCAGCAAGAACACAGTGGTGTATTTGTCCCCGAGTTTGGTGGCAGTCAATGTACCTGCGGGCACTGTCGTAGGTGTTCCGCTCGGGTCGGTAAATGACGTAGCGTCCCATGTGACAACGATTGCGCTCGCCGTGTCCGCTACCGCTGCGGAAAGGGTCAATTCGGCACCTGCGGTAATCGCCGCATACGACGAAATCGTGGCGGGCGTCCCGTCAACGGTCACCGTGAACACAGGTGGCCCCGGAGGTGCGGGCGTGGCTGGCGTCATCACGATTGTTTTTGATGAGCCGGTTAAATTGATCTTCGTCCGAGCGGCGTTGAGCTGCGCCCGGTTCATGACAGGTGCGCCTGCCGCGTATCTTGGTGCAGCGGTTCCGTTGTCCCACGATGCGGTTCCGAGCGAATACGGACGCACGAGTTGACCGATACCAACTCCGTCAGGGAATCCAACGATTCTTGTCACCCCGTATTCCCACGTCGAAGGAAGGTCCAACGCGGTCCAGTCGGGAATAGTTGGCAGTTCTTGAAGTTCGCTGTCGTCGTTCCAGAACGGCGTCGCACGGATGAATGGTCGGCCAAATGGGTGGTCCGTACCAGAGATTGGGTTGCCTCCGATCACGCGAACCATGACCAATCCGGTTCCACCCCCTCCGCCGCCAGAGATCGGAGTCGCAGGAACCACGGGCGCCGCTGATGCCTGCGCAGTCTGGAGGTCTCTGACCGATGACTGCAATTTGCCAACGGCCTGCGCCATGGTTCCGCCCAGGGACGGCGACACCGGGCCGCCCAGCGATGGCGACATGGTGCCGTTATTGTAAAACACCGGATGCGTTGGGGCGGCGGTCATTACCACCATGCGGCCTGTGGCGAAGTTGCGGGAAACGCTTTCAACGAGTGCGTTGATCGTTTTGTTTCGTCCGGTTGCGGAGTCGGGGTCTTTGAGAACGAGTTGGCTGAGCCACTGGCCTGGCGCAAGCGGAATGTCCTCGCCGCCGACCGATACTTTTTCATCTGGGCGTGGCGTTTGGATCGTGTACGCAGACTGCTCACGGAAGTACCGCCGGGCGAGACGCTTCGCGTATGCGTGTGCAGAATCGTAATCGTTGCGAGTGAACGTGTGCGTATTCGAGGGGGTCGTGGTGAACGGAGCGATGTCGAGCGGTAACCCCTCTCCTTGGTCGTATCTAACCGCCAAGACCGTCCCTGGAGCAACGTACCACGTTTGGAGCCGATCTTCTTCGACCGTCAACTTTCTGACGACGTTTAGGCTCCGCTCTGTCTCCGCACGGAGCGCAGGCGGCATCCAGCCGTAGTCGATCCAGTCATCAGTGTTTGCGTTCGGATCCGTTCGCCCATCGCGATAGAAAAGCACTCGGAGCCGTTGCTGGTGCGGGTACGCCACCGTGAGAAGCAAGTCTTCCCACGAGTACGCGGACGCCGGCTGCGTGATGTTCGCCGGCAAATGGTATTCTCTGAACTCGCCTTCCTTAGAAACGCGATCTCCGTCCCTGTCAAACGCAAAATAATCAGGAGGAGAAACCGAAAGCATGACTGACTCTGTAACGGTGTCTGGCGTCAGGCCAATGCCAGGACGAGGATTGCCCGTGTTATTCGGCGCAAGCACCATGTTTTCTGCACTGGAGTCGTCGTAGAAATGCAGTTGCGGTTTCAGCAATTGCTCTGCCGCGACTTGCTGATACGTCAAGTCCTCAACCGCCCCGACTCGCAACGGGATCCACGGTAGCGCCCGCAGTGTGACCGCAGGGGGCGGGGCGAAAGCGTAGGACTCCTCCGCGAGAAATCCAACCGATGACGTTTTGCCACTCAGGCTCGGCGCCGCCCAGACCGTGGGGTTTCCGCCTAGGACGAAATTGAACGTAGGAAATAGCGGATTTCGTAGGTCTGGATTCTCAATGTTTTCTGGGCGAGAACCTTCGCGCCCCGTCGTCCCTAGCAGGGAACAGTCGCCCGCCCAGTAAATCCCTTCAAAAATGTTTGGCCGAAACGCCTTGTACACCCGCGCCATGTTCCCTTGGCCACGGAACGTACTGAGGTACTCATCGTGCAGCGCAGCCTCAAGGTCTCCCTCAAGTATCGACAGTTCCGCCTTAACGTACTTTGTTTCCGCTGCGCTCGTCCAACCGCGTGCGCCTAGGACGAAATCGTATTGATACTCCGGCGTGGGCTGACGAAACGGGATCGTCCCGCAGCAAACGATTGGCGCACCTACGACTTCGACGGCATCGTATGACGGAGTGTTGTCTTTGTTGACCAACGAAATCACAGGTTGCGTGATGTTCGCGGTCAACGTCGTTTCCGCTGCGTCCGTGCGGACCACAACGATTTTCCATTTGATCGGGTCCAAGATGCCGGGTTTGGAAACGCCGATGGTCCAAGCGAGTCCGCCCGCACGGGGGAACACCATGTCGAGTAATCCACGAAATTTCAAGCCGTTTGGATCCACCACTTCCACGTTGCGGTCCAGCGAGTCGATGATGGCGGTCGTGCCTGGGGCGAGTTCGAGTTCCAACTCTGGCCAAGACGCGGGACGGCCAAACGTGATCGCATGGCGGATAAGATCGGCTTTTGTTCCGCGAAGCAGCGTTCCGTCGGCGACCAGGTCCAACATATCAGTATAAAAGATTTTCAACCCCGGATACGTGGTCTGGTCCGGGTGCAGAATGAGATTCGGCTGGGACTTTGTCTGCGCCAGGTCCGTTCCGTATGACAACGGCGGCAAGTTCCATGTGGCAGCAGTTTCTTGGATTGTTGTCGAAGTTGGCGTTACGTTCCGGTTGATAAACGCCCAGCCTGACGGAGCCTTGTCGTCAAAACACGCCCCGAGTTCTACCGCAGTGACCGAGCCGGGGGCATCGTCAAAAAGGACTTCGGTTCTCTGGACGTTGACGACGGTGCCGATCCAAACGATGTCGGAGGCTACCATCGAATCCGGCGAGTTGATTCCCGCAGTCACACAAATGAAATCGCCTGAATCGAGCGGAGCCTCTACGTCGAACGAAAACTCACTGCCTTGAACGATGGTCTTCGGGTCGGCGGGATCGACTTCTACTCTCGCCCGCCGCAGCATTTTGAAACTTGCGGAGCCCATGCCGCCCAGTTGCGAGACGAGATCGCCGTCAGGGATCAGCCCCGCCTCTTTCCAAACTTGGTCCGCCCAAGTGCCCGTAAGGCGCCACACGTTGATGAGCCCTTCGGCTCCAGCGATCCAGCCGTTGCGTGTGCTTGCGTCGGGAGTTGTCATCAGTTCAGCGCCTCAAGGACCAGTGTGACCGTCTGGAGAACACTGCAACATCCTGACCCGGCCCTGGGCGCATCTGCAATGATGTCGATGACCAGAACGTCCACCTCGGAATTGTAGCCATTGATCCGTAGGCGCTGATTGGTTCCAATGGTGTTGTAGAGCCCTTTGACCGCAAGTTCCGCGTCGTAGATCCGCTCGAAAAACATGTGCGCTTGGACTCGGCTGGTCTCGGCGCGGTAGTCCACGATCTGAGCGCCAGAGCGTGGCATACGGTTTTGTCCGCTGCCGCCACCGATGGGCGCAAAGATGTCGCCTGCGCCATACGTCTGATTGTTCGTCGCGCCCAAACGGTGGAAAACGTCTGCGATCGGCTTCGGACGGTTGAGCGGACCAGTCCAGGTGTAGAACTGGAAGCCGCCTGTCATTTCTGCTTGGATTACGGGGGAACTCATTGGCGGTCTCCAAGCGGCATCGATAACAGTCCGATCTGCGTGGAAAACTCGCGGACCATTTTACTCGCAGCGGACCCTTCGCCACCAAGCAAGATGCCCATGTCTTGCATGAACATGACGAAGCCGTTCGTAGCCTCCATTTCCGCCGCTAAAACTCGCATTTTCGCTTTGGACGCTTCGACTGCATCCGCAATCGCCTTGCTGCCGGGGGCGATGATTTCTTGCAAATTACGCAAAGCCCCACGTCTCAACTCACTTGCATATCGGCCTCCGGCCACTTCTGCCCCGCGACGGTCTGTATTCTGGGCGAAGCGTAGCGCGTCTCCGACTGAACCCGCTGCGGGAGCGCCCGCCCCTCCTGCCGCCGCGAAGTCTTTACGCATGAACCGTGACATGTCACCTTTGGCGACCAACATCCGCCCGGCGAAAGAGTATTGCTGCTCTGCGGACGTTTTACTCAGGTTCCTGCCGCCTTCAGTTGCGGCGGCCAAGATCGCATCTGCGGATACGCCGATGCCGGACGCCTCTGCGGCCTCTGCCTTGGCAATCAAGCCTGACACCTGGTCCTTCGACATGCCGCGCTGCAAAAGTTTCAGCGCCGAGCCCTGGAAGCGTTCAGGCGTGGACAACATTCCATATTTTTCAAGAGCGGCTTTTCTCGCCCCAGCCGGCATGTCCCCTGCGGCCTTCTCTTGCAGGCCGAGGCGGGCAGAACGGGATGCGGCTCTGGCGGATTCGGTTGCCTCTTGCAGTTGAACCGCGAAGCCGGCGAGAAACTTTTCGACGTTGTACCCTGCAATGGCGATTGCGCCCAGCCCCGCAGCGGCGCCAAGCGCCACGCTGCTAACGCCGCCCAGTTCACCAACCTTGGCGCCGAACGCCCGCATTCCTTTTCCGCCCAATTGCCCCGACTCAAACATCTCAATGTTACGCCCCAAACGCCCACGAACGCGCCCAGCGGACATGATGTCCACCTGGGCCATCCGCTTCTCACGTTCCTCCGGCGTCAAGGCCGCGTTGTTCCGCAGGGCCGCGAGTGCGTGTCCAGCGGTCGCGATCTGCCCCGTGTCGCCAACACCAGCCGCTTTGGCCAGATCGGACCCAGCGCCCAAGTCGAACCCACGATTGCGCCGCTGTCTCTTCAGGGAGTAGTTCTGGTACAACGCCATCGGGGCGAAAGACATTGGGCCGAGAATGTCGCCGGTCGCAAACAATGATTGCCACGCCAGCCCTTGCATGATCGGTGACGTACCGGCTGCGAACATTCCTTCGGATCCGTAGCCTTTGCCGACTTTGGGTTTTATCTGCTTAGTCGCGGCGGATGTAACGGCCCCTTTCACAGATTTTGACAGCACTTTTGATACCGCATCTTTTGCGTCAGCAACCGCAGCTTCGACAAAAGGTTTTAATTGTTCATCAAACTGTTGTTGAAACTCTGGCCCTAGTTTAGCGATCCTGTTTCGGATAATCGCAGAGCGCCGTTGTGCGGAGGATAGGTCAACACGACTGACAGAAAGACCCTGCGCCATGCGTTCGTTTGCCAACGCTTCGGCTTTCAAAAGCGGCACCATTTGGCCAACAGACTGCTGTAGTTGCAGCAGGCGCTTTGCGTGCAATGCCGCTAGGGGATCCATTGCTGCACCCTGCGGACCGGTACTTGTCTTCGCCGCCCGTGCGGCTTTCGCTTGCGCTCTCTCCAGTCCTCTAGCGACGCCAGCCTGCGCGTCTTTCAGCGTAGTCTCTGCGAACCCAGCAGTGAACTCCGCGAATAGTTTCTGAACTTCGGGGTTCGCACGACTCAACTGTTCCGTCACCAATTTCATCTGGAACATTGATTTTTTCAGCGCGGTTGCACTGAACGGCAGGTTGTTCAACTGCCTCTGATATTCCCTTTGGTACGCCTGCATAGCAGGAACGTACAGGTTCATCCCCTGTCGGGCTTCTCTAAAATACTTCGCATGTAACTCTTCAGGGCTTGCCTCCGCTCCGTTTCTGCGGCGGGAACTCCGTGGTGCGCCCGAACCACCAAGCGGGACTCCGCCAGGGGCGCTTCCTCCAGTACCGCCATGGGATCCACCAGCCCCGCCAGATCCGCCCCCCGACAACGCCGCCTGTAGATCCTTGGGATCCACTACGAACTTGACCTTTACCTGAAGATCGACGTTCTGCGTCATGTTATCGTTTCCTGGCGTATGTCCTCAAGTCTGGAGCCCGACCATTCGCAATCAAAAATCTCGCAAGTACATCGGCCTCGAATGGAGTCATTTCAGCGTCTAAGCATCCGCCAGCCGCCAGGGCTAAGTAGGTTGCCCTGGCGTCGAGGCTTTTGGGTCTTGGCCGAGGCTCGCGAAGTAAATCGTGTAAAAGTCGTCAGTCGTCAAAATATCCATTGCGTCCAAAATCTCTGCGGTGATTCGGTAACACGGTTGCAGTGCGGCCAACATGAACGCGCCCATCAATTCGATTGACAATCCGTCACCGTCTTTCAACGAGTAAATCTTATTCGCAAGTTCCGGCAGTTCCGAGGCCCATGCGTCTGCTTTTGGTCCGCCGCTGAATCGCATCTTGCGAGGGGACTCTAACGCCAGCGCAACGCTGACAGTGTGCCCGCACTTCAGGCGAACGTCAACGGCAGGCGGAATGCTTGCGCGTGCAACGTCCTTCCACGTTGGTTTCACACTGTCGCAACGGAACAGCATCGTCTGCCCAGGGATCGCAGTCCAAGGAAGCGATTGCTCCGGGCGGGGTGCGCCGGCCAACGTGACTTCAACGCCCCGCTCAGAATTGGCAAGGGTGCCGTATCCTGTCACGTCGCCGAGTGTCCGCAGCGGGGCCGCACAAGGGTTGTCAAAAACGCCTTGCGTTAGCGATACTGCGGCACCTGGTAAAAAGTATGAAAAAGCCATGTGAACGAGTTCTCCTTTCGTTCAGGGTGATGTGCGACCAACTCAGGTTCAGGAAATGGCGATGGCGTCGGTGTCACCGCTGGGAACCGAGCAGCGAAAAGCGATCTGCGCCCCGCCGATTCCGTCCGTGGCGCCAGAGGCCGAGTTGCTGCTGACGGTCGCCTGGGCGGCAGTATAAGTGACGTTGCCGCTGACCGCAGCACCGGAACCTTCGGCGCGTTTTTCAGCGACGATCACGAGGCTGCCGGTGGCGCCGATGACGAAGTTCACCCCGCCCGCACCCGTAAGGTCCGTGGTGGAAACGGTCACGTCGGCAGCGATGCCGTCAACGAAGACGGCGGTAACGCCCACGCTTGCGTCTGTGCGCAGGTCATTAACGGAACCAGATTGGTTGATGGATACGTCGGTCATGCCCAAGAGAGCAGTTGACTTGAACGTGACGCTTTTAGCGCGGAATGCGTTGGCAGCCATGGCGGGGCTCCTGTTTTTAGAGAGTGGCGGGTTAGACGGTCAGGATACGAGATTTGCAGTTTGCGCAACCGAGGCTACTTACGGCCCTTGAGGCGGCGAACGATTCCATCGACTAGGGCTTTTGCATCGGATTTATTGGGTTCGACGGGGGGCCGGCGCGGCAAGTTGCCCGCGCCTTCGTCATGCTCGGCGGCATAGACCGGCAGGGAAAACGTAATGGTGACGACCCCCTGGTTGACTTTGCTTTTTCCTTGTTTTACCGCACGGAACAGATTTCCCTCTCGGACAAGAATCGGCAGATCGCCATACTCTTTCTTTTTCTCTTTGGCGTACCCTGGGTCCAACTTCGGAAAGCGTTTGTTTTCTTTTTGGTCGGTGTATCGCCGCGTGACAACTTCTTCGACATAGACCTCGCCCGCGACTTTCGCCAACATGTCAGCGATCTCATTCGCCAACCTCTTGGCCTCCTCCGCAGCAAAAGCCTTGTCGATTTTCACCGAGACCGTCCGAACCGAACGCTACCGGCCTGGGCGCCCGCACCACCGGCTGGCGCGACTTCCGACCAGAACCGGAGTCGCCGGACTTCCTCTGGAATGAGCCGACCCTCTTGAAGTGCCTTGAGGTCCGCATCGAAACCCTCCGCGTATTTGGTGACCAATAGCCACTCTTGCTGGCCTTCTGAAAACAGGCGTGCGCCTACTTCCGCTGCGGCGCCTCTCGCTGCCAACCGTGCGAGAGACTCAATCGCAAAGTTTGCTGCTTCGACATCGGTTTCATACGAAATCAACGCTTGCATTTGTGATTCGAGAGCGGTGCCAAGCGTTACAAGTCCGGTCGAGTAATTGATGGTCCAGTCTTCAACTGGAAGTTCCATGCGGCCAGACGGACCCGTCCGCATCTCGTATTCCATGACCGGTTTCGGGTACGTCAGTTCCGCAGGGTAGCCAGTCCACACATGGACCGTACCGGATAGTGCCGCGCCAAAAGGAACAGAGAAAGTGAGTTGCCCGCTTGTCGCTTTCGTGACCGCGTACACCATTTCCGGTTGGGCGATTGCTTTGTAGAGCCGCTCGGGGAAGTTGTTGACGATGCGGTCGGACGCACGAGCGAGCGCGTCCTCCAATACCGCTTCGGGATCGTTTTCGTCGTAGTCCGCTGGTGGAGTCCCAGGGTATAACGCGACGACTGCGGCGGGGAGCGCACCAAAGTTATTCCAGATTTTTGCCATGTTATGGAACCTCGTAAGTTGTGCGGTCGTAGGTCTGCGTCACGGCAAAGGTGATCGTGCGGCGATGGCCCCATGGGCCTTGTTCTAGGTCGCCAAGTGTTTCGTCTCCCAAGGCCAGCAGGTTGTCGGAGCCGTTGCGAATGGCTGCCATCGAAGCCAACAGCACCCGCTCGGCCAGTAGTCCTGCCGCACCTGGATCTTTGCCGCCGAGGTGGATGGTCAACTGGGCGGTCTGGGTGATCGCTCCAGCACCGTAGGACTCGTGGTCAAATGCCTGCCCAGAGACATGGATCTCAAAGAACGGGAGGCGCCCACGGTTGCGCCCGCACAAGAATGTCCGTGCTTGGCCGGTGAAGATTCGCGGGCGTGCGGAGTTGCCCAGGGCGCCGAGTGTCAAGCCAAGCAGATCGTGGACCTTTTGTGATGCGGTCAAAACCGCCTTGACCCGGTTGGTCAGCACGGACGCCGGACTGATGATCTCGCCGACAACCGCAGCAGATTCGACCGCCAAGGCCAAGAGCGTTTCTGTCAGAGCGTCCGCGAAGACTGCCTGGGCCGCCTGTGACGAACCGGCCAAAATCGCCTCGTTGATAACATCCGCCAGGATCGCTGTGACGGATTGAGAATCCGCAGTGGTCGCACTTTCCGTAAAGGAAACATTGCTCAAAATGCTAGCCGCGAGGGCCTCTGCGAGCCCAGCGGATTCCGTGAGCGATTCGCCGAAAACGTTGCCTTCCGTCACAGCGAACAGGGACGCAAGCGATTCTGCCAACGTCGCGGCCATCGTTTGCGCAGAGGTCTGGTCGTCGCCCGCCGCCAATGATTCCAGGATGGCATTGACTGACGCGAGCGTCGTGGCGTGGGCATCTGCTGCGGTGGACGCTTCAGACAGCGCAGAGGCCATGCCCATCAACGCAGATTTGGTCGCATCGGCTGCTGCGGATTCGTCGAGAGTATCGGAGTATATGGAGCCGGTTGTCACCGCAAATATCGCGGCCAAGGATTCTGCCAAAGCAGCGGCCAGCGTTTGGGTCGCGGAGAGACTCTCGCTTGCCGCCGAGGCTTCAAGGAGTGCGTTGACCGCCGTTAGGGCTACCGCATGGGAGTCTGCCGCAGACGAGGATTCTGTGATCGCCGCGACCATCGCCATCAGCGCGGACTTGGTTGCTTCGGCGGCAGCGGATTCCGCGATGGTATCCGAAAATACCGACCCTGTTGTAGCAGCGTCAAGCGCGGATAAGATTTCTGACAGGACTACCGCCAACGTGGCAGTCGATGAAAGATCGTCGCTAGAGGCCGCAGATTCCGCCAGCGCGGCTTGGAGACTTAGGGCGGCGTCGATGACATCGGCTGCGGTTGCGCTTTCGGTGAAGGCGGATAGTGCGGTCAGAACGGTTGCGGTTGCGTCGGCGGAAGCGGTCGATTCCGCAACGGTGTCGTTGTAGGTTGTTCCTCCGCCGCTCGGAAACTTATTCCCAAGAATACGTTTTCCAGGTCTGCTCAGCGCTTGAATTTGTGAATACGTTAGAGCATCTTTACAGACCGCCACCCAGGCAATACGTCCACCACAGCGAGCACTGCCTGCCTGATCTCGTGCCCCAATTGATGGCAATTGGGCGACGCTGGTGAACGAAATCGCCGGCCCTTTTCCATACGCCTGCGCAGTTAAAACGCCGTCCACATACAGTGACATAGCGCCGTTGTTTAATGTACCTACAACTAATTGCCATTTTCCAAACTGTATTTTTCCGCCATTTAGCGTGAAATCGATGGAATTATGCCGCCCGAACAAAGTAAAACGACCACCGTTCGTATTTTGAGCGCCAAGCCCAAACGCGGGGGTTGCTCCGGTGACACCACGGCCCTGGTTAAAAAAGAACTGAGGCGATGTTGCTACGGAGTTTATATTGACCAGTGCGGCAATAGTGTAAGTCGATGAACTAGAAAGTGCGTCTACGCATCCGTCTGGAAGGGTACACACCTGCCCGGTAGTGTTAAAGTTCCATGATTTATCTATAAAACCATCACTAGGCCAATTAAGCAACTGCCCAACGTTTCCGTTTATTATGTCAACGAATCCATCTGTTGTATCGCATGGGGCACACGGGCACAGAATAAGCGTCTGTGCATTTTTTGGGAGCCTGATGATTGGCGAACAACAAGGCATGCTGCGTACCTACGATTGAGCGACGGTATTATATACGCCAACCCATCTTGCAAGATGGTTTCCTTCCGTCGCGTGTATCGTTTGGCCAGAGTTGTTTTTGATTGCGATACCCCAACTCTTGCCAAGTGGTCCCAGTGCTGTAGTGCTGAACACTCCGATAAATGCTTTGTTGGCCGAGGCCGTTACGATAATAACGCCAAGCGGAGTCGCGTTTTCGATAGTGATCGCCGCATCTGATCCGCCCGCGCTGTCTTCTGATATATTTGGTGATGCGTGATCGTCGCGGCGCAGAAGATAAACTGAGTACACCGATCCGGCAGTCGGGGCGCTTGATCCGCTCGTGATCTTGACAAAGATGTTTGCACTTGAATACAAGTTCGACGAGTTGTCGATCATGCTGGACTGCTGCGCAGTGGCATTGGCAAGCGAGGCGAGCGTGATCGTGAATGCTGCCGACGCTGCGAAAGCGTCTTTGATATCACCAGCGGCCATGGGCTACCCTTTCTATGTGGGTACAAATACAGTTTATTTTTGTCTGGGCGCTTAGGCTATCCGAGTTCCGCGCACTTATCAGATCCAAGATAGGTTCGGAATAGTGTTTTCGCGGAAACGTTTGCAGATATGCGTGCCTCCGCTTCAATTCGCGCATTATTCAAGCCGTTTGTTGTGCTGCCTGTTCGCGTGACTGACCCAGTTCCGCCAGTTGGTACGGGCAAAACTTCGGAGGCGTTCATGGTGGTCAGAAACAAAGTCGAGTTTTGCGAATGGATAGCACTTAGGCGCTGAGCGATTCGGTGTACCTCCATCGTCGCTTCATAAAACTCGCGGGCAGTCTTATCGTATATAGATACGATTTCTTTCTGTTCTGTAGTAAGGTCTGCGTATGGGGTGGTCATGGTATAACTCCTGTGTTTGTTTGATTGGCCTTTAGATCGCATGATCCTAAGGAGAGGTTGCGGATGTCGATCAGTGACATGATGTGTCTCCTTTAAGTTGCGTTGCCAGAACCGACTTTGGTTGCGGCGGTGGTGGACCAGGTATTGCCAGCCGTAACGGCCTGCGATGCCGACAATCCCAGTCAGAACCAGAATCAGGTAAAGGAAACCGTCAACGTAACGTTCAAAGTGTCTCCGTCCTGAACCGATCGACTCGCACTGAAATCACCAGCACTATAGAGGGTGCCGCTGGTTCCGGTATTTGCAGATGCAACGAATGCGCCGGCGACGGTAGCGGAGCCCGTGATCGAGTACGAGACTGCGGTGGCCGTGTTGCTGCCGGCAGACGACGTGCCGAACGTAATGGCTGGACGGTTGCCGGAATATGGGTTGACTTCAGACCAACCTGAATGACTTGCCAACGTGTCGCCCACGACCGCAGTCCCCGTGCCCTTCAGGCCAAGATACCATGCCGCAGTGTAAGCCGAGCCTTTGAAATACTTATCGAGCAGGTCATTCTTGCCGACAGTGGTGACGACGTTGCGGAACCCTTCGGTCCATTTGACCGCACCATCAGATCCAACGCAAGTGACATCGTATCTGAAGAAGGGGGCGACGAAGGTCTCGTGCAAGCACGCACGGGCGACCAAGGCGACCGCTGCGGTTGCAGTGGCGGCGCATGCGCTGCGAATGCCTTTGGCGGCCTTGGAGACGGCCATAAGCACGCGGGCGAGGAATGAGATGGGATTCATGGCTGGACTCCTGTAGGCTTTTTGGCCTTGACTTTGACCTTGTTGACAAGGTCACTGGTTGATTTTGACTGTGAACTTGCCAACGTGGCATTTACCCTATCACGATATTGCGCAGGTAAAGCGTCCTTGACCGCTTGGACTGATCCGATCACGTTCGCAAACGCTGCGCGGTATTGGAGGAATCCGCGAACGAACGGGACCGCTGCGGGAAATAGGATCGCAACGGCGCCGATCAGAATGGTCTGCAACCAGCCGCCTCCCTCTGGCGCAGGCTGCGGCTCCGGCAATGGGCCAACCTTAGCCGGATCCATCACCCTGGGGTTCATAATCGCAATCGCTGGCTGGGTGGCGGTGGCCGGCACCATTTCCACTGTTCCGACGGGAGCAACGACAACGGGCTGATCTGAAGGAACCTGGACGACCTGGACAGGAACGCGATAGCCGAAGCACCCGGCCAGGACCGCAAGGGCGATCGCCCACCCAAGGAAAAGACTGATGAAGGTTGCTCGCATATTATCTCCTCTTACGAAGTCGTTGGCTGTTGGGATCGGTGTGGAAAAACGAAATCTTCCGCAAGCGCCTGCGGTGCAAAATGTGCAAACATCGAAGGAGCCTTACAAACCACACGCTTTGTCTCGAAATCGTTCTACCGCAGGGGCGCTACAGGTTGACACGTCGCAATCCATCGGAGGTGTGAAAAAATCGGATTCGGTCGGACCCTTTGGCGGATCACCATGACGGCCATTTTTACACCAGGTTCCCATCTGGACGACGCTGACCAACACGTCCGACAGACGTTCTTGGACTTCCAGCGTGCGATGGAACCACTTATCTTTATCTTCCCGCAGCTTTCGCACTTCGCGAGTGAGTTCGACGATCTGGCATTGTTGGCTGTCGATCTGCCGTTGGAGCATGTCGAATAAGTCCTTGCGGTCTGCGTTCGCGTTCAGCAGGAACTTGCGGAACAGCAGGACCAAAAGGAAGATAACGACGGCACCGCACACGACGGTGAAGCCAACGTCGAATATGGTTTTTGCGAGAAGAGGATCCACTACTCGGCTCCTTCGAGTACGATTGGTTGCTCCGCCAATGCGTCACGTTCGAGTTGGCAGTCGCGGATAAAACTGTAGTAAAACGCCATTGCTTGGTTTCCGTCAACCGTCTGGCCGAGCAGAGAATCGTCCACAGGGTTTCTCAGTGGGAATGTTTTTGCCAGTCTTGTCGGAGTGAGGTTCACTGAAAATGCAGGGGTTTCGCGCAAGACCACTTCGCCATTTCCGGCGATTTTTACCATTTCTTGCTCGCAGATTTCGATAGACGGAATGCCGCCGGAGGGGGTGACCGCCGTTTGCTTTTGGCTACGCGTGCGGGTCTGCCCATCGGCTTCGATTTGGTCGTATTTTCCGCGCATGGTTGTTCCTTACCACGTTGCTATTGCAACGCGCTTCCAGGTGTTTGTTGCTGTGCAGATATAGATGTAGTTTTCGTCCCAGCAGATTTCACCGGCGACTCCTGCGGCAGTTGCGCTCGCTGGAGTTATTAGCGGGACGATAACCCCGTCACCAAAATATGACTTGCCAGCAGCAACGTCTGCATAGAACGCCCATTTCGTTGTCGCTGCATTTGACACAGCCCTGAAAACATATCCTGTGGTTACAGCTACAGAGTTTGCAACCTGGATACTAGCATTGATGCACGATCCAATCGCAATGGTTCCTGCCGATCCACCACCACCGGCTGTTCCAGCACGGAGTGCAATCTCAAAAACATTCATTTCGTTAGACGAAGAGAAAACGGTTGGAGTAGTCATCCACCAATACGCGCACTGACAAAATGATGAAATACTTGATGAGCCAAGCGTACGATTAGCCGTGACGAAACGTCCAAACGTGCCGGTGGCACCACCCGTAATGTCGAGTGCTTTTTCGCCGTCAATCGATACAGTTTGAGTTGATGTGAACGTGTTTGCACCGCGAAGGGCATACGTTCCATCTTCGTCGGGTTCCGAGCGGTTTCGATTTGCGGATAATGCCAACGGTGTGATCGTGACAGCATATGAAGACGTTCCGCCTGTGCGTCCTGCGATTTTGATTGCGTCTTGGGTTGCTGCGGCCTGGACGGTTTGGATGCCGGTGAAGGTATTGGCGGTGTTGAGCCCAGGAACATCCAAGGTCGCCCTTTGCGCTGCGGCATTCGTATCGTCCAAAATTGCTCGGCCTGCGGCAGTGATGTCCGTGAGCGATGCCGTTCCTGCCCCTGTGAAATACGGTAGTTTGTCTGCCGCGCTGGTTAAACCTGCGATTGCCTGAAGTTCTGCATCCTGGGCCTGGACGTTGGTGCCGATAACCAGACCCAGGGTCGTGCGGACCTGCGCTGCCGATAGGTCTTGTGGGTCGCCGGCACCCGCGCTGGCCGCACGACCCTTGATCGTCGCTTCAGCCATGTCGGCGAGTTTAGAGTTTGTGACCGCTCCGTCTGGGATCGTGCCGTTGTCCGCAGACACAGGAATTAGGCTCATGCGGCACCTACGTTCGCCTGGAGGTTCAATGCGCCAGCGACAACCGTGCGGGACTTGGAAGACGTGGCCGCCTCGTCACCGACCAGATCGTACACCAACGCCAACTGCGACTGCCCTGCGGTTACAACGGCATCGATGCGAGAAAAGAATGCTGCGTTTTCTGGGATGACGACGGAGAATGTGGAAACTCCATTGACGGGTGCAGACGGAGTGGATACCGCCAAGGTGTAAATGCTGCCCGTGCGCCGAGCGTCCCACACGTTGAATCTGAAGTTGTTCCAGGCGCTAAAGTCTGTGGTCGAGGAAAACACAATGGAAAGGGGGGTGTACCGATACGCGGTCATTACCAAGTTTTGTACCGCATACTGCGACGCAGGGTCAATGACTGACACCGTAGGTCTGATGACTGCGGAGGCGATCGTATCAAAATCGTTCGACTCAATTTCACCGACATACATCGGAGGAGTCATGGTCCGCGTTGAACTGAAAAGCCGAATGCAAAGTTGGCCGGGTGTTGCCGGGGCGGTAGCGGTCAGAATGTAGTCGCCATTGGATCCCACTTCGACAACTGCCGAAAAGGTCATGGTGACTACGTTCGGACCCTGAGTGGTCACGTTTGAAAACGACCCCACAGTCAGACCCGTCACTGCCGCGCCGTTGGCGTCCGTGACTCTGACCGCGAGATAAAGAGTTTCCCCTGGGATCATGCGCACTCCAAAGTGGGCTTATCAGCCGATCCAGTCCGCGACGAATGAGAAAGGAGGAAAACCATCCGCTCGATCTCTGGCGCAACCAACAAGCCCACAAAAGGCGAGGGTACGAATCGGGTTGTCGGTGGCGCTGACCCGCGAGGGCCAACGCCACCTCCGAACCTTTAAGATCAACCCATGATCTTGATGACGCCGAATGGGTTGGGCACGAACGCGCCGTAGGCAACGCGCATGTACCAACTAGCCATCTGGTCGCCAACAACGCGGATCAGGTTGCAACTCCAGCCCTTTTCATCGGACAGCACGATCTGCTCGACAGCGGGTGACTGGGGTTGAGCCAAGGGGCGAGCGATGATCTTGGTGGACCAGGGCGTGGCAACGATGTTGGCGACATGCGAAGCGGTAACGGTGATAGCATTGTCGTCCGCGATGGCAACGCGCAGACCAGGTTCCTGGATGACGATGTTACCAGATGTGGCGGTCGCACCAGTCTTGACAACGTACTTGTAGGTCGTGTCGCCAGCGAAGGTGATCACGTCGCCGGCTTTAATGCCGGTGGTGTTCACGGTCATGGTGTCGTAGGGGATAGTGGTTGTGCCGATGGCCAAACCGGATCCCGCGTTGACCAAGGTGCCAGTGGCGGCGCCTTTGGTGTGCGAGGTGATGTTGGCGGATTCCAACAGGGTCGTACCGGCCAAACGGCCAATCGTGCCGCTGCGGACCAGGTCGCCGCCCGATTCGTTCATCTTCTGGAGTTGAGCGATACTGCGGAGATTGTACCCGGCATTGAAGTCGAGGATGCCGACGCGAGCGGAGTCGCCCGCACCGTTCACCTGGAGTTGGCGAATGGCTTCGTTCAGCAGAGTGATGTCACTGGCGAAAGGCGCGGTTGCAGCGGTGCCGATTGCGCGACTGGCTGCCGCGTTGAGGGCGACGCCAACAGCGGCTTCGATGGTGTTGCGGATGACGCGCTTGCCTTGCTCCATGTTCAAGCGGAGCATTTCCATCGCGTTGGTGTTTTCAGGAATGGAGAGGTATTTCTCTTCCTCAGCGGTCATGTTGAAACTGTACTGGGCGACGCCAGACAGAGTGAACTCGCGAGTGGAAGTGGTGGAATCCGAGCCGGCTGTCCAGGTCATGCCCGCAGTGGGAACTGACTCAACGGCACGGGGAGTGATGACGGGAACGCGGACGGAAGCGCCGACGCCGACGGCTTCAGCATTCCAGTTAGCGCCCAAGGAATCCAAGAAGCCAGTGGCTTCCATCGGAACTTCGAGATAGGCGCGGTAAAGGGTTTGGGCGAGGGAAGTGAGAGTATTGGCCATGGGATGGGACTCCAAGAGGAAGGTGGTTAGCCACCATCCCATGAACCCCTAATACTCTTAGGTTTTCTTGAGAGAGGCGGCGCGTTGAGTCGGAGACATCGCCAGGAACGCTTCCTGAGAAGGTGTCTGTCCAACCTGCGTTCCGCCTGCTCCTGACGCGCCACCAGATCCAGTGGTTGCAGTCGCTTTTCGGAAGTGGGGACGGGCAGCCAACGTGTTTGCAATGAACGTGTCCACGTTCACAGGTTGACCGTCATCGCCAATTTTCGGCGAAGACCCATCCATCACACGCACAACCTTAGCGTCTAAATCAAACGTGCAAGCCCCTCGGATGAGCGAGACAACGTCCTCGACCGCACTGGGTACGATCTCAGGATTCGACGCAACTTTGGACTTGAGTTCCGCGTGGAGAAAAGATTCGGCCAAGGTCTTCAATTTGGTTTCGGTCGAAGACTTGACTGTGGCAAGGGCCTCGTCGAACTTCTTCTTTTCCGTGAGCGACTTGACCTTTTCCGCTTCGAGTTGATCGGCCTTCTCTTTGTCGATGGCCGCCAATTTTTCACGGATGGTTGCGAGTTCTGCCGCTTGGTTTCGGATTTGCTCCTTGGCCTCTTGGCGTTTGGCGATCAACTTCTCCGCTACGGCATCGTCCGCAACTTCGATAGTGACGCCGTCGATGTCAACGGTCTTCATAAAATCCTTCCTTTCAAGGGTTGGTGGGGAGTCGAAAACTTATTTTCAAGTTTGATGCTGGCTGCCGTCCGAGAACGATCGGATACCTATGCGGCCTGTCTTGGGCGCGGTTTTCCGCTTTTTACCTTTTGCCGCAGTGGCCGGCGCAGGTTCATCCGATTTGTCGTCAGGGTCGTCTCCGTCTTCGGGATCTTTAGGATCGTCCTGGCCGTCCATGTCGTCATCTGCGGGCAGCCGATTGACGGGAACAGTCTGGAGTTCCTTCTCCATCTTCGCCGTTTCTTCAGGTGACAGGAGGGGCCGCCGAGCCGACATGTACCGCCTGGCAGCGTCTCTCCGCAGGGTGTCGGGCAGATTGCTTTCCCAGACGCGCAAGACTGCTTCGAGTTCTTGGATGAGTGAAGGAGAATCGAAGGTTTCTGGCCAACGCGCTTTTCCTGGAAATGAAAAGGCTTTTGCGTTGGCAAGCAGTTTGGTGGCGCGGTTTTCCGCATCGCCTCCGCACGAAGAAATGGTCGCCAAGATGGCATCGACTTCATCGACACGGAACGCCTTCGCAATGCCTGACTCTGGGGTGCCCGCGTCGGTGGGATTCCCCGGACTCAGGCCGGCAGCGCGGTAAAGTTCTTTGACTTCTTTGTCGTAGGCCGAACGGAGGCTGGCCGACTGGGCCGGATCAGCTCCGAGTTTCGCCATCTCGGGAATGTCATTGGTCCCCGCACTAGGCGGGATTGCGATAGCGATGCCCGCGCCGACTTCCTGAATCTGCTTCAACTGTTCAGGGTCAACACCCAAGAATGCCCAGGTCGTGAACGTCGCGTGAGCGTACTCCAAGTATTCCATCGATTCCAGACCGCAAATACGCTTCTGGCTTTCCGCCACGGAACCGGATTGGGAATATCCTTCAAGCGGTTCCAATTTGATGAGCGGGCATGCGCCATACTTGTGGAGGACAATCGGACCTATGCTGGTTACCAAAAACTCTGGGGAAGATTTTTTGAATTCTTCCTGATCGACTTCGACACGCTGGGTGTAGGTGGGCGTGACAACAAACAGAAACTTCACGCCCTTGATGTCTTCCATCAGAATCACAGCATTTTGCACGACGCCACGGTAAAGGTTGTACTCCAGCACGCAATCCGCATCGATGGCGACCAAAACCAATCTTGCGCCTATGGCTTGCTGATCCGCAACGGTTACGACCTGCACCCGAGGGTCAACGGTGGAGTCGCAAAGGATAAACTCTTTTCCGCGAATCTGAGACTTCTTCAACGCTTTATGCATGAAAGTTGTCAACGTGGTGCCCAGGCCATCACAGTCGGACACAAACGCTTCGTAGTCCGCACTGCCCACTTGGCGAACGATTGGCGCCCTGGCCACCCGGTTGTAATACGCACCAATCACCGACCGGGTGAACGGACGGCTGATAGAGGTTCTCGTGCGGAAAATGTAATCTGGTTCCCGCTCTTTTTCGTACTTCGGCAGGATGGGGTGATTGTCCGCATCGAGCCCGCGTGCAAACGTATGCTTCGAGTCGTAGGCCGCCTGCCAGAATGCGCGTTCACGAACGCCGACGAGGTACTCTTCGGAAAGTTTGATCTTTTTGCCTGGATCGATTTCCATGGGCGCAATGCCTCCGTAATGAGTGCGGTGACTCTATTTGGTTTGGCCGTTGGGCAAGGGACCGTCACAGGTGCGCCACCCCTATTCGCCGTTTGGCAATCTCAAAATAGCCTGGGTCCAATTCGATCCCAATGAAGTTCCGCCCGGTGTTCATGCATGCAACTCCGGTCGTTCCGCTGCCCATCGTAAAGTCCAGCACTGTGTCGCCAGGGTTGGTATAGGTCTTGATGAGGTATTCCATCAGGGCGACAGGCTTTTGAGTGGGGTGTACTGTCCTTCCCTGCGAATCAAAACGCACAAGTCGGCGTGGATAGTTTGTGAACTCTTGAAAGTTCTCAGCGCCAGACTTGCCATAGCACCCGCCATTGCCTCCGCGCCTAGTTGTCTTGTTGCATTTAACAAGACCCTGCGGGTTATATGTTGGCTGCGACTCATAAAAAACCAGCACGTCCTCGCAGTCTGACATCGGCATGCGCTTGGCGTTTAGGTGACCAGTTGCCGCCGACTTATTCCATACCCATGCGTAACGAAGATTGCTGATATTGGAAAACCCTAGTGCGGAGGTGAACGGTTGCGATGCCGTCATAACAATCGCGGCGTTCTTCTTCGCCGCGTGTTTGATTCCGGCCCACATTGGTTCAAACGGCAATACACTGTCCCACTTGCACGCTGTCGTTCCATATGGCGGATCCGCAAGCACCATGTCAACCGAGCCAGCCGGGAGCGTCGGCATGACGTCCAGGCAGTTGCCGAGATGCAATTCGTACCAGTCCGCATCAGGCATGGTACTTCTCCGACACTTCCCGCCCGTCCCAAGCGTTGTGAACGACCGTGTACCCGAAGCCATGAACGCTCCGCACTGCCGGCATGCACAGACACGTCGAACTCATTTCGTGCAGTTTGGTATCGTCCACGGGTAGGACGTGCATGACGGTTCCGGTTTTGTCTTGGACGACTTTCCAGAGTTTGTTCACTTTGACGCCCTTGTGTTCCACAGTTCGATGAATGTCGCTGCGTCTACGGCCTGCGAACCGTGGCAAACATTCAGGATTGCTACGATGACGCATTTTGCAGAAGGGTGCCCAAGGTGTCCAGATTCGTTGACGTGCATTTGCGCCCCGCAGAACGGACACGGAAGAACCGTTTGGGTTAGCGGAGTCGTGTCGTCCGTGATGCGCACTGACTCTGGCGGTGGGCTGGCGAATTGATCGTCAAAATCGGTTGAACTTGCCTGCGTGCTCATGCCTTTACCTCACCGCCGAACTTCGCCACGATTGCCTCGCGCAGCGCAACGGTCGCCCGTTTGATTGAATCCTCTCGGACTATGTACGCCAGATACGTCCCGTTTTCCACTCCGCTCTGCTCGCCCCAACGTGCAAGAAAGTCCCCTCGATCCCGAACGGCTTCGTCCAGGAACGTCTGCATCTTCATCGCAGTGTTCAACGCTTGTTGAAGGGACATACCTTCGACATAAGATTCGACGTATGGCGCGATGTCTTTTTCGAGACTCATACTTTTTCCTTCAATACTTAAACGCAAACGTGCCAGCAGCGTTGGGAATGTCCGGCATCACGTCATACACAACGTAGCCGAGCGCATCCAAACCGTGACCCTTGTCTCCATCGCGGCCTGGATCATACGCGCCATCAGACTTCCGTCCAGTCGTGCGCATCTCCAGAATCACGCGAGGGCATTTGTTCTCATTGACTTTCAATCGCCGCTGCCCGTCGGCAGACAGAATCGCTCGACTCAGTTTGCCGATGCGCGAAAGAACGGGAGGATTCTGGCCCATGGCGGACCCGGTGAATGGGACGCCCAGTTTCCTGGTCAACGCCTGGACCGTAGCGAACTCGCCTTCACCCGTCGTACTACGCGCCTTCGATGACTTGTCCGGGTGATAGATGACGCGAGGGCACTTGAACCAGCCTTTGTCAACCGCCTGGGTGAAGGCCACGTCAACCACAGTCCCATTAGTGATATGTATTTCATCGACCACATGCACCTGGTCGTCGTGAAGTTGGACCGCCACCCAACACATGGGGTCCACGTTGAAATCGAGTCCGATATGCAACGGCAGACGAGGATCCATTTCGATTGGACTGTGATTTTCCAGGGTGAAAGTCTTGTGCGCCCGATCCGCAACGAAGTCAACCGCATGGCCTTCCAAATACTGATCCACAAGATCCGCTGGGATCGTTGACATCAGATCCTTGAAGTAGTCCTCGTGCAGCGCAGTGTTTCCAACCGTCTTCAGAAAATACACCCGATGATTCGGCTTCTTCGTCTTGTCGTCAATCCAATCCCGCTGGACCCAGGTGCCGACGCCTTCCGGCGTTGTCGTCACAATCAACTGAAGAATCTTCGCTTTCTTACACCGCAGGCGCCCGCGAATCTGAGTCGGCGCGTCGTCCAACGGATCAGTCTTTGACTCTCGGACACGAGCGGCTTCATCGACCCACCCGTGGCCAACGGTAAATGCAGAGATGCGCCGTGGTTCTTCCGCCGACATGCAATGGATCGTTCGGCCCAGGACGTTCAACCGGAGCGGTTGCTCCTTTCGGGTAACGGTCCAATTCAATTCGTTGCAAAAATCAATGAACTTCGGCACGATGTCGCGCACCAAGTCTTCACGAGTGGGGGCGATAATCATACCTTCGGACTCAGTGTTGAGTGCGTGAAGAAATGCGAACTTGCGCGCCCCGCTCCAACTCTTTCCACTGTTATGGTTCCACACGCCTTCTGCGGCGTAGTGGTGAACGTCGGGTACGTGGAGATCGTAGTATTCGTGGACGCCAGCGGACGTGATGGATGCAATCTTTCGGAATGCCTTGTGATAAAACAAATTTTTACTGTTCGCGTACTGAACGCTAGTACCCAGCGGACCCCATTCTTCAGCGGTTTGGTGCTCGCGCTTTCGACCGATACCGTCGAGACGGTCCAGCGCATTCAACGCCATGCACGTCAATTGGTTGATAGGTGCGTTCGGTACCGGCTGCTCCGACGGATGCGAGTCGTGCTTTTTTGCGAATTTCTCGTGGCAAGAACTGATGTAATCCCCGACTTCCATCTCACGTAGCGGCTTCCAGCCCCAGGGTGCGAAAAACTTATGGTCTGGGTGGACGGTGATTTCCGACCCATTCGTGAACTTCACAGTGAACAGTTCCGCCGGGGGCAGTTTGATGGGTGGCGGGCAGACTTTCGGACCCAGCCCTGTGACAACGGTAAAAGGATATCCGGCTTCAAACAAGTCTGCGATCGGCGTCGAGGTTCCATCTGGGTGATCTATTCTCGTCCATCCAGCCACACACCCCCAGCCGCCCTGGGCCAACACCGCCCCCGGCTCCATGTCTCTGAGAAAAGCGGTCTGAGCCGGCTGGTTCCCTTCGATCTTGACAACCTCACGCACTTCGCCGTCGTCAGTGTGCGCATCGGGATCGTCAGAGAGTGCCACCGAGGCCGCCCTCTTCAGCGCCTCCAACTTCTCAGGATCGTGACCTTCGGCTTCAAACTCTTTAATCAGACCGTCCATCAATGTTTTTTGCGCCGCCTTGTCCGCTGCGGCAGCCGCCTCGGCCAACCGTTTCTCCTCTTCGACAAACGCCGATATGCGACCGCTGGTCAACCCGCGCATCCGCTTCAGTTTTTGATCTAAGGTTTCGGTAGGAGCATTTCGGTTCTGCGCCAGAGATCGGGCGATAGCGGCTTTCATGTGATCGATGGGAACGCCGGCATCGTACTCGCCCAAACTGCTGCAGTCGGAACTGGCAGGGAGGTCGGTGATCTTGCTTATGTTGGCGGGCAGGTCGATCTTCCCGTGTGCCTTGTCTCGGATCTTTACTGGGCGGACGCCTTTTCCTGGTGAGGAAGGTCGGCCCACTCTCCGCCGCTCAGTCTGCCCCGGTGCCTTCGCACTCTGGGCCGACGGCATCATGCGGAGGTCTGGCGCTCGCCTGGTGGCCTCGGGGGATGTCGCTGTCGGCACTGACGAAGTGTCGGACCCGTGGCCCTGACTGTCGGACGCCTCCGCGCCCCCAGTTTTCAGGGACGCAAGAATCCGCTCCATCAGAGTCTCACTCTCGGCTGAGAGTTTTCCGCAGGAAACACCGTTGGATGGCAGATTCATGAAATTGCCAATCTCTTCGGTACTGCTTCCTTCTCTGCCGCCGGTGCATCCGACCAAGCCGTCCCGCCGCGCCGGGAAAGGAAGAACTGAATCAGTCGAGGATCGCCAGTCTCCATAATGACATCATGAAGTTTCTGAACGACCGCGATCGTACACCTCGCCTGTCCCGCAGTGAACTCTTCGGAAAAGAGCGCCTGGATGACCGGCACGGGATATTTGTTTCCGAGGAGTTCCGCCACGTCCAACGCGCTGGCCCCTTTGGCTGCAAGTGCGGCGACTATAGGCCGCACAGTCTTGAGATTGTCCGGCCCCAACTTCAGAGTCGGAACCAGATTCAACCCATCGACACCGTAGCCTGATGCGTTACCGGACTGACCGGACATGCCGCTCCCTGACCCTTCGTCACTTTTCGCCATCGGATTCCCCCCTTTAGAAATCTTGACGGATTTTCGCAGATTTTTTACCTTTTCGAGAGAAAAACGCACACCGATTTTGTTTTAGTGTACGGGACGGTTCTTTCGCGCAAGTAGCGAATGGTGCCCCCTCAGGCAACGGCGCCTCCAGAGCCGTGTCAGAATGCGTCGAAACTTACTATTTTCTGGTCAAAATAGGGCGGCTCCCGCTTTCTGGTAGTACCATTGGTATAGACTTTTGGCGGTATCGCCTGCACCGGCCTGCCTCGTGCCCGCTCGGTGCAGTCGAAATCGAGTTTTGAGGGCTCGCCCCCGGACGGAAACGACCTTTTTGAAAACGTTCGTTTCCTGGTGATGTGGGGGGTCCGCTCTTACCCCGCCACTGGCCGCTCGGCTTCGCCTGGAGCCTTCGTTTCCAGCCCGCCACCGAGGCAAAGGCAGGGGAGACGTGGTCGATCGTGGTCGAAAGGGGTCATCGGAATCATTCTGTAAGTGCTTGTGGTAGAACGGGATCAGCGAAATCGTATTTTGGCCGTGCGTGTACGAACGGATAGTATGAAAATGCCCCCTTCATTCTTTTTGGATGTTGGGGGTTGGCTATCTGGATATCTGGATGTTGGGGCCCCATGCGCAAACTTTGAGCAAGTGCGCAAACAATGGGCACGAAAGGGCTTATGTTGCATTGATTGCGTCTGATTGCGCTACGATTGCGCTACGATTGCGCGCTTGCTCGATCGTTTGCGATAGGATGCGAGGATGCGCTCAGACTACCAAAAACGCTCGAAATTGACATAATATACATTATCGGACACGATGGAACGCGGATTCTGGTGATTTCGTGCTTTCGCGTTTTTGGCGAACGGAGTCCCTCGGCGCTTGCGTGTCCATTTTTGATCGATTGTTAGCGATCGGTTGCGTTCGGCTTCGGTCGATTGCTTCGTGCCGCGCTTGCCCGCCCGGACCCATCGGAACCTGGCGTGTCAACTTTTCTTGACGTGGGCGATCGATGTCAACTTTTCTTGACGTGGGCGATCGATGTCAACTTTTCTTGACGCCATCGGTCTATCACGATGCGTCGATGGATTCTTGCGATCGGAGGCGCACGAGAACGGCAACGATGCTATGCTATCATGACATGCTATCATTCTGCCACAATCCCGATCTGGCTAGTGCGGATCCGTTTTGTGTAGTTTGCTCCACTCGGTCAAAACTGCACGACCGGAATGAATCGGAACTACACTGGCAAACCGCTTGCGCCGTAAACTCTTACATACTTTGAGTGTAGAAATGCAGAGAAAATGGGAAACCTTTGAAATTCCTGGCGCCACCGATCGCCCCCCTCAGTCCCGCCCAGCCGCCGCCCCAAGGGGCGCCCCCTTTCCGTTGTTGTCAAAGGTTCCGTTTTACATACACATATCTACACTCAATAGATAAAACCTATTGTATAGTAGAACCTTAGCCCATGAAGTAGGTAGTATAACTCTCTTCATTACGCCATGTATTTATATGCAGAACCGTGGCCCACGCGGATTAAAACAGTATCAAAACCATAACGTGTCATAGTTTCCCAAACACCTTTAACGCTCTGTCATAGTTTCCCAAACGCCAAACTGTAACAAAACTATAACACTGCCAAAAACTATAACGCTCTCCCCCGTAGCGATTTCCCTCGCTCCCCCCTGGGTCCGTCCTTACAATCGCTTACAATCGAAAACCACTCCCCCGATGATTCCGCAAGTCCCTGACTGACAACGACTTGCAACGATTGGCAGCGCTATTGACAGACTGGAATTGCATGTATACTCTTTTTCATGATGCGAGTGAATCAGAAAAAACCGAAAGCACCAGAAAAGGACCATCCCATGACTACAACCTTGTCCATTCGGATCGAGCGCTATGACGTGCGGGAAGATCACGTCAATGATGCCTGGACAATCCACACGGAGACCCTAGAGGGTGAAGATGCAAGAGTGGCGCAAGAGGACCCTGTTTCTTTCGCAAAAAACAGGGTTGGAGGCACGTTTCAAGAGGACCGATCTTGCTATTCCGAGGACCGAGTGGAGTTTATTGGTCGCGGGGGAATCCCCTGCGGTGCGCTTGTGTTTGAACGTTGAACGTGCCGCTCTAGCCTCGAAACCGTCCGAAACCGGGCGCCACCGTGCGCCCCCATTCTTTCCCAAAGGAAAACGATATGCAAAA